>WOR8_10009140_pt1 | contig 11926 bp, 10 predicted proteins | sample DeeMarSeWOR38_10_FD_19890 | JGI IMG/M metagenome (IMG submission 19890) | reverse complement strand
AAAGAGGTCGTCCCGGAAGGCATTCGGGTGCTCGAGGCGGTTGGATCGCGTTTTGGCATTACCTTCACATGGAATGAGTTTCCCTGGAATTGCGAAAATTACACCCGTACCGGCCAAATGATGCCTGAAGATGGAATCGACCAACTTCGCAATTATGACGCCATCTTTTTGGGTGCCGTGGGTTTTCCTGGTGTACCAGATCATGTATCGCTGTGGGGATTGTTGATACCCATTCGTCGGCTTATGCGCCAGTATGTCAATGTGCGTCCCGTACGAATGTTAAAGGGGATGGTATCACCGCTGAAGGATCGCGGACCGCAAGACATAGACTTTATCATCATCCGCGAAAACAACGAAGGCGAGTATTCCCAAATCGGCGGACGTCTTTATTCCGGAACCGACGAAGAAATGGCGGTGCAAGAGTCGGTGTTTACTAAAAAAGGTGTCGACCGGGTTATCCGACATGCGTTTGAACTTGCCCGCACACGAGAAGCCAGGCACGTCACCTCCGCCACCAAATCCAACGGTATCATTCACACCATGCCCTTTTGGGACGAACGCTTCGCCGCTGTTGCCGGCGAATATCCTGACGTTCGGAGCGACCAATACCATATCGACATTCTGACCGCCCACTTCGTTCTGCATCCCGACTGGTTTGATGTGGTGGTGGGAAGCAACCTCTTTGCCGATATCCTCTCTGATCTTGGCCCCGCGGTCGCCGGCAGCATCGGGATCGCACCTTCGGCCAATATCAATCCAACCCGGGAGTATCCATCCATGTTTGAGCCGGTGCACGGCTCTGCGCCGGATATCGCCGGCAAAGGGATTGCCAATCCCATCGCCCAAATTTGGTCCGGTGCCATGATGCTCGATCACCTGGGGCATCCGCAGGCGGCAGCGGCAGTAGAAAATGCCATTGAAACCGTTATGTTAAACACACCGCTGAGAACTCCTGATTTGGGAGGCAAAGCGACAACTTCTGATTTTGGTAAGGCTATTGAGGAAGCATTGTAGTTATTGGTTTTCGGTTCTTTCTACATAAATAAGAAAAGATTTTTCTCTTCAAAAAATATCCGCCGGGTCATTGGATGCCGGTCTAGGCACTAAGATGAAAAGGGGACCTGGATGAAAAAATCAAAGATATGGATGGGGGTTGTCGTAATTGTTATCATTGCGGTAGTTGTTCTGCTTGCGGTGTTTAGCGGGAAAGAGACCGCTGAGCCGGAATTTAAAACTGCGGTTGTCGCGCGCGGCAAACTTCAGGCAATTGTGGCATCGACGGGGACAGTCAACCCTATAAACATCGTTAAGGTCGGTAGCCAGATATCCGGAAACATCAAAGAAATTTATGTCGATTATAATTCCATCGTTCAAAAAGACCAAATTATCGCCCGTATCGACGAAGCCGTGTATGACGCCCAGCTAGACCAGGCCAAGGCACAACTCCTGTTGGCGCAAACACAACTTCAGGAAAAACAAAAGGAAATGCTTGCCGTTCGGGCAAGCGTTGAAAGTGCCAGGGCTAATCTCCGGTCAGCGCAAGCATCCCTCCGTGAGGCCAGTTTGCAATTCGATCGGATCGCCAAACTCGCAGGGACTAAAACCGTTTCACAATCCACGTTTGATGAGATTCAGGCCAAGCGCGACAATGCCAGGGGCACTGTAGAGGCTTTTAAAGCTAACGTAAAAGCAACCGAGGCTCAGTTGCAGCGGGTTATTGCGCAGGAAAAGGGAGCCTTGGCGCTAATTGCGGAAAGAGAGGCGGCCGTCAAACTGGCCCGCGTTAAGCTAGACTACTGCACGATCCGTTCGCCGATTGACGGCACTGTCCTTGAACGGGCTGTGGATGTAGGGCAAACGGTGGCAGCATCACTCCAATCCCCGGTTCTTTTTACGATTGCCGAAGATCTGAAACACATGCAACTTGAGGTGGATGTGAGCGAAGCTGATGTCGGCCAGATTGAGCCGGACCAGGACGTTGAGTTTACGGTGGATGCGTTTGCTGAAAAAAAATTTAAAGCCAAAGTCCGACAAATCAGGAATTCACCCACAAATATTCAAAACGTTGTGACATACAAAGTGATCGCAGACGTAGACAACACCTCTGCTCTGCTGAGACCCGGAATGACTGCCGATGTAACAATTATCGTTGCATATCAGAACAATGTTCTCATGGTGCCGAATGCCGCGCTTCGATTTCGCCCGCCCGGTGAACTTCTTGAAACTAAACCCGAGCAATTGAGCTCGATTAAAGAAAGACCGATTTATGTGAACACGGTAAAAAATCTTGGCCTTGATGATAAACAGGCAAGGGAATTTGAAAAGATTCTCGAGGATGCCGGCAATAAATTAAAAGATGCGATTCAGGATGCCGAAAGTGATGATGAAAAAATACTGAGTTTCCGGCTTTTCATGACACATGTTTTTAACCGGCTCAGTGCGATCCTGACAGAGCCCCAGCGCGAAAAGCTGCGGGCATATGTTCAGAATCTCAAGGCTTCCAGGGGTAAAGAACGCGGCCGTCCGGTGCAGGTGTTCGTTGTTGACCAAGACGGTCGTCCGAAAGCGATGCGGATATTCATCGGAATTACAGATGACAGTCAAACAGAGGTTAAGCCGGGTGTTCTAAAAGAAGGTGATACCGTCATCATCGGCCTGGCATCCTTCGCAGAATCCGCCTCCCGGGAATCAACAAATCCGCTCTTGCGCATTTTAAGCGGCTGGAGAAATTAGCAGATGGCCACGCCGATCATAAGGATAAAGGAACTTAAAAAGATCTATCCCATGGAAGGCGAGACGATAGTTGCCTTAAAAGGCATTGATCTTGAGATACAACCCGGTGAGTTTCTTGCCGTTATGGGCCCTTCGGGTTCCGGCAAGTCGACGCTGATGCACATTCTGGGACTTTTGGACAGTTTAACCGAAGGCATGTATGAACTGGAAGGTCGGGATGTATCCCATATTTCCCGTGAGAAGAGAGCAGATATCCGAAACCGAAAAGTCGGGTTTGTCTTTCAGACTTTTAATTTGTTGGCCCGGTCAACGGCATTGGACAATGTCAAACTTCCCTTGCTGTATCGTCGCCCCAGAATCAACGGGTCACAGGAAAAGGCCATGGAAGCGCTGAGAACCGTGGGTCTGGCAGATCGGGCATCCCATCTACCGCGACAGCTGTCCGGTGGACAACAACAGCGGGTTGCCATTGCCAGGGCATTGGTGAACGATCCCGCACTCATTCTGGCCGATGAACCCACGGGGAATCTCGATACCAAGACTGGCCGTGAAATAATGAAACTTCTGAACTCTTTACATGAACGCGGAATCACCATTATCATGGTCACCCATGATCCGGAAATCGGTCGATTTGCCAGGCGAAGAATCGAGGTCAGAGATGGAATAATAATCCAGGACGAAGAGGATTGAAATGAATATTTGGCTGACGGCTCTGCGCCTTGCCATAGGGTCCCTCTGGGTATACAAGGTCAGAAGCTTTTTGACAATGTTGGGCATTATCATCGGCATCGGATCAGTAATTGTTATGATCAGCATCGGCCGTGGAGCCAAGGCAAATATTCAGGAGCAGATCAGTAGCCTGGGTTCCAATATGCTCATGATCTTTTCCGGATCTAGCCGTAGCGGAGGCGTTCGCGGAGGCTTCGGTACCATGCCCACATTAAGGGTGAATGATGCGGAAGCCATTGCTCGGGAATGTCCGGCTATAGCTAACGTAACCTATTCGATCGTAAAAAATATGCAGGTCGTAAGCGGCAATACCAACTGGGGCACAAGCGTTCAAGGCACGACCCCAGAATATCGGTTGGTCCGGGATTGGCCTGTCAAAGAAGGTGAATTCATCAACGCAAACCATTTTAAATCTGCAGCCAGCGTCGTCGTATTGGGATCTGCTGTGGCTGAGAATCTGTTCGAATCTTGGGAAAATGCCATCGGTCAAAAAATTCGAATCAACAACTTTCCGTTTCGGATCATCGGTGTAATGGGCTCGAAGGGACGTACGCCCACCGGGAGAGACCAGGATGATGTCGTTTTTGTCCCCTATACAACGGCCATGCGTAAACTCATGGGAAGTCGGCTGCCTGGAGTCGTTCATTTCATCGGTGTATCGGCCCAATCCAAGCAACTGGTGGACGAAGCCAAGCGCGAGGTTGAAGACCTCCTGCGTCAGAGACATCGAATTTTAACCGAAGCCGATGACGATTTTACAGTGCGCACCCTGGATGAAATTGCGGCAACATCGGAGAAGACCGGAAATATAATGACCCTGCTGCTTACATCGGTTGCAGCAGTGAGCCTGGTGGTGGGCGGGATCGGTATTATGAACATCATGCTGGTTTCCGTAACCGAAAGAACCCGTGAAATCGGTGTTCGCATGGCCGTCGGCGCACGGGAACGGGATGTCCTGATCCAGTTTTTGGTGGAATCGACCACCATGAGCTTTGTAGGCGGTCTTTTGGGCGCATTGCTGGGGATAGGAGCCTCCCCCATTTTTTTAGCAACGCTGTTTTCCGCTGCCGTCGGCATTTTTTTCGGATTTTATCCGGCCCGCAAAGCCTCGCGCCTTGACCCTATTCAGGCTCTCAACTATGAATAGGCTAGAAGTTTCAAAACCCCGTCCAAGGCCTGATGGCTGCGTTTTTTTGCACCATTAACTGTTGAGCGAACGCCTGACATACGGAATCAGACAGGATTGAAAGAACGAAATTAAGAAATGGATTTTAAGGTCTTTGTTGTGTTTTGCTCTTCGGCGAGATCTGGCTGCTGGAGGTAGGTCTGCTAGGGTTTTTGGGATCGGCCTATTTCTATCCCTATGCCCTCATGCAGCTCCCCGCCGGTCTCCTTTCGGATTACTGGGGCCCCAGAAAAACAATTACGCTCTTTTGCTGTGGGTGGATGGCGCTGATTTGCAGCTTTTTCCTCAAGGAAACGATGCAGCCATCATAGCAAATGTAGATCTGTGAAGATGGTGCGAGAGAAGATTTTTGTGAATTGCACAACGCTGTGAATTGTCCGGCGCTCGCTTATCCACCCAAAAACAACCGTCCGACTTCAGGATCCTCCAGCAGCGCATCGCCGGTGTCGGCCATGGCTAATTGTCCGGATACCAGCACATAGCCGATATCGGAAAACTCCAGGCCCTTTTTGGCGTTTTGCTCGACCATGATAATGGTCTTGCCTTCATTGTGCTGCAGGTCATCTAAAATCTCAAATACCATTTCGATAAAACGGGGCTCAAGCCCGATGGAAGGCTCATCCACCAAAAGGACGTCGGGCTCCATAATCAGCGCCCGGGAGATCTCTAACAGGCGTCTCTCACCCCCTGAAAGCACGCCGGCATGCTGATTGCGACGTTCGGCCAGACGCGGATACCTGGCAAGCACCTTCTCCGCAGCTTCCTTAGCCTGGCTGGGCTTTTCCATAAGATAGCCGCCCATAAGCATATTTTCCTCAACCGTCATTTCCGGAAAAATCGAGGCGTCCTGAAGGATATATGCAATGCCGGCATTTTTGAGTTTTTGGTTAGGCGTAAGGCGGGTGATATCTTTGTCCCGGACCTTAACAGCACCACCGGTAATGGTCGTGAATCCATAGATGGAATGCAGGGCAGTGGATTTGCCGGCACCGTTGGGACCGATCATGCAAAGAGACTGGCCCGCACCCACTTGCATATTAAAATCATGCAACACCATCATCTTGCCGTAACCGGCTCGCAATCCTTCGATGGTCAGTATGGGTTCCTGGTCGACAAGTTCGCTTAAACGCTTCCGGCTGGGACCCTCGGCAGCCAGCCTGGCAGCTTCGCGATCAACCTCATCCACGGAAAGCACTGTATCCACCGGGCCGAGTCCATAACCTACGGTTTTTTTCTCGCTAATTTTTTTCTCGTTGGTTTGATTCATCACTCCGCCCCAAGGTAGGCGTCGATCACTTTCTGGTCATTCTGGATCTCATCTGGTGGACCGCCGGTCAAAAGCTGCCCGTGGGCCAGACAGTAGATGTGCTCGGCCAGGTTCATAATGGCGCGCATGTTGTGCTCGATCACAAACAGCGTGATTCCCAGATCGGCATTGGTGCGCTTCAACCGCTCGATTAATCCATTAATTAATGTCGGATTGACGCCCGCAGTCGGTTCGTCTAAAAGCATCATCTTGGGTTCATTCATGAGCGCCATGGCAAATTCCAAAAGCTTCTGCTGGCCAAAGGACAAATCGCCGGCCATGAGATGACGTTTGGCATAGAGTCCCACAAATTCCAACAAGCTTTCGGTCTTCTCAGTGACTTCAGGCGGATATTTGGAAAACATGCTGCGAAAGCTTTCGTGGGTGTGGGGAACGCTGATCTGCATGTTCTCCACACAGGTCATCTTGCCATAAATGCGCGTTTGTTGAAAGGTTCTTAGCAAACCCCTTCGCGAAATGTCGGGAACCCTCATGCCCGAAATTTCCCTGCCTTCAAAGCGGATGGAGCCGCTGTCGATGGGGTGATATCCGACAATTGAGTTGAACAGCGTCGTCTTGCCCGAACCGTTGGGGCCGATGAGCCCAATGATGCGGCCTTGAGGAACAGATAGAGTAATATTGTCATTGGCGACAACCCCGCCGAAGCGCTTGCTAACGCCATTTATCATCAGTTGCTGTTCGGCCATCAGCCGCCTCCTTTGGAAGTACTGAATGCTTGAGCTTCTTCAACTCGATGGCCGAATCGCTCCGGCCAACGTTCTCGCATCCACCCCATAATTCCCATGGGGAAGAAGACCACTATTGCTACGATGAGCGCCCCCATGGCCACCCGCTGCCAACCGAACAGATATGTCCAGGTAACCTCCTGGGTAATATGAAATATCACAGCGCCGATAACCGGGCCCCAGAGGGTCCCCTTTCCGCCGAGAATCGCCATCAAGATCATCCAGACCCCAAACGTAGCACCGGCAAACGCCACCTCTGTGGGGTCGATAAAGCCGATGAGATGACCGGCCCCACCACCGGCGAGGGACAGAAAGAAGGCCGAAAGACACCATGCCACAATTTTGTACCGGGTGGTGTGAATGCCCATGGCTTCGGCTTTGTCCTCATCATCACGAATGGCATTGATGGCCAAACCAAATCGCCCCTGATACAGCCATTTTAAAATGAGAAATAAAATCACCGCCGTGATGAAAAAGATGTAATAAAAGAACACTCCCCGATGTCCTAATCCATCGGGAAACACCGGGGTGACCAATCCGGAACCGGCGCCGATATATTCCCAACCGTTGGCGAGTTCACCGGCAGCTACACCAAGGCCCAGGGTGCAAATACCGAAATATTGTCCGCGCATCCCCATCGCCAGAATGCAGGCTCCGAGAATCGCCGCAATCGCCACGGCGATGATTGCCCCTGCGCCCATTCCCAGAAACAATCCTGTGAGATATTCACCCGGAGTCAGCGATTCGACCCGGCCGGCGACATGGACATATTCCTCGATGTCGTAGTGTATGTTTCGCTGAACCACTGCCGTGACATACATGCCGATACCGAAAAACACAATGTTGCCGAATGAATTGTACCCCATTTGCCCGCCGACAGTGTCCCACGTGAGCGCAAACACCACCATGATCCACAAAAATGCCAGTTGGGTGCGGTAAGCCGGTAGCAGCCAGGGCGCAATCAAAGCTAGGATGACGATACCGCCATAAAGTACATAATATATTGTATTGATTTTCATTTGAGATACTTGCGTCGAAGTCTGAGTTTAAAATTACGGCCGACCAGAATAATAACCAGCAGTGAGAAAATAAAAGCGGTTTGAAATTCAGCGCCGAGGATAAAACCTGCGAAATTCTCGACGGCACCGAGACCCAGGCCGGCAAAAATCACTCCGGCCACATTACCCAGCCCCGCCACAATCACAATCATGAAGGAACGTACCGTGTAGGCCAGCCCTGCGAACGGCTGGATCACCCATGTCATCACCACCAGCGCGCCGGCAGCCCCGCAAATAGCGGCATTCAAAGCAAAGGTGGTCGCATAAACTTTGTTGGTGTCTACACCCAGAATACGCGCTGCCCGGGTATCCTGAGCGGTCGCACGGATGGCCTGTCCGAGTCGTGTCTTTTTCAAAAAGGCTGCCAGACAGCCCCCCAGAATAATCGCAATGAAAAAACTGACCACTTTAATCTGCAATACCGTTATGGCGTTATTAAACAAAAACCAGGTGTCCAGTCCGGGATTTACGGTTTGCACGTCGGCACCGAAAATTTGGTTCATGAGCTGTTGCAGCAGAATAGCCATGCCGAATGTAGCCAGGATCGAAATAAAAAGATCCTGTTCTACGATGCGGACAATGACGATATGGTACAATATCAAGCCGACAAAATACAGCGCTATAGCTGCCAGGGGAATGCCTACAAACGGGTTCACTCCCGCCTTAAAAAGGGTAAAGAGAATGAATCCGCCCAGGATGACAAACTCGCCCTGTGAAAAATTGATAATCTTCATGACGCCCCAAACCAGCGCCATGCCATAGGCGGCCAACGCGAAGATAGCGCCGATAAGGATGCCGTCTATAAGAAGCTGCAACGAAAAAATCGGTGCAGCAAATAGTATCATCAAATTATCCATGACCCAATCTTTTCGCTAAACCCGCCCCGGCGAACAACGCCGGGGCGGGTGGTCATCTGAGGAGATTAACGGTCTACCCACTTGGGCCTTGGATAGATCACCTTACCTGAGGCAAACTTTGTCGGTGCCACGGGTACATAACGACCCTTCTGGATCTGTCGCAGCACCATGGGCTTGGCGATGTTTTTACCGGTTTCATCGAACTTGACCCAGCCGTAGAAGGTCTGAAGGTTCGTCGCAGCTATGGCGTCGCGCACTTTCTCGGTGTCAAAGGAATTCGCCCGTTGCAGAGCATCAATATAGACGAGAACGGCCGCTGAGGACTCCGCTGCCTGGTATGGCGGCGGATAGCCGTATTCTTTCTCGAAATCCTCGGCATAATCACCGGCAAAGCCGAACCAATCGTCCTTGTAAGTCATGGTTTCCGCCCACTGGGTGGCACACAGGGTATAGTTGGCATCTCCTCCGAACTTGCCGACCACATCCGCTGCCTCGCAGTGGGTAATGGCCAGCATGGGAACATCCACCTTCATCTGCGCCGTCTGGCGGACTGCAAGGGCAGCTCCCTTGGAGTGCCCGGAGACGACAAGAACATCCGGTTTTAGCGCCTTCACTTTGGTTAAGGTTGCGGTCATATCCGTTAGCTCTTTTGGCAGCTTGTCATCAATAACTACCTTCATGCCGTATTTTTCGGCGTCTTCAACAACACCGGCACGGATGTCCATTGAGAACGGATCGTTTTCAACTGCGATGGCAATTTTTACGGAACTCGGATCCCTGCCGGCTTCCTTGGCCTGTTCAGCAGCCAGGTGAATGGCCTCCGCCAGATATTGTTCCGAGGTGGAGAGTACGGCAAACAGATACTTGTAACCTTTGTTGAACAGGCTGCGCGACGCACCGTTGCCCTCGACCATAGGGATCTTGTATTTCTCGGTGATAGGTGCAATACCTTTGGTCGGACCGGATCCATAGGGACCCAGGATGAACTTGATTTCATCCTGTTTGATCAACCGGTCGGCCAATTGACCGGCGCGAGCCGGCGTGGATTCGTCGTCGTAGTACTTGATGGCGATCTTATAGGTTTTGCCGCCCACCTTGACACCGCCCATCTCGTTGACGCGCTTTACAACCAAATCATAGCCGTTCTTGGTATGTTTGCCGTTGGTGGAGTATTTTCCTGTAAACGACACCGCCGCTCCAAAGATGATGGTATCTCCCTCAACTTTGGCCCATACCGGACCGGCGAAAATCAGGCTGAAGACAGCTAAACTAACCACCAATGTAATTAGAAAACGTTGTTTGCTTGCCATGGTTTTTTCCTCCTTTAATACAGATTTTTACGGATAGATTATTAATGCATTGATATTGAAGGTTTTTCAATTATTAATGTATTATAACAAAATGAATGTCAAGCAGAAATTTAGTCGGATTACATCATAAACCGTGTTGTGATGTTATTTTATTAGATATGATTTCAGCTAGTTATAAGAGCAATCAACCCCGCTTATATCCAATGCAACAACCAATGCAGCAACCAGAAGTATATTAGACTTGCGCCAATGAGGGAAAGGCAGGGCAACCACAAATGTCTATATACCGATCCCATAGTGGTTCCGAAGTATTCATTGGATAATAGGAAACATAAGTGAAGGGGGGAAAGCATCACCCCTGCAAAACCGCATGAAAGCACTAACATGACATAGGCAGGTAAAAGTTCGGTCTGGCCCAGAGAATGAACCAGGGGTAACAGTATCGGAAACGTACTGCCGACAAAGGCAATGACGATTCCACCGGAAACACCCACCAAAAAAGGAAGTGTTACAAGAATCGCCACAAGTGGAACCTGCAGCTGCACCAGTTCCTGGCCTGCGGTCACAGCGGCCTTACTATCTGCCAAAATCCCTTTAAAAATCAATATGCCGACAATCATATAGATCATATTGAGGAGACGGGGTGTGGTCAGTATCTGTAATATCTGATCCTGGGATATACCGTTTTCAAACCAGACCCACACGATGGCGACGCAAAGGGCCAGGATCAGACCGCTTTCTTTGGAAACAGGAAAGGATGGAAAAATCAATGACAATAACATACCCATTGCAAGGCCCGGAAAAATGACGATCAAAATTGGTACAAGTTCTTTTATAAATGGCCAAGCCAGCGATCGTGAATCTCTTTCACTGAAATGGCGGTATTGAACATAGCCCTTTAAATTTCGGTAACCCAACCAGACAGCAATTAAGGTAAACGGACACATGATCAGCATAATCGTCAACAGACTGATATTGGTCATAATGGTTGTAAGGAGAATGCCGGGATACAGGGGCCACCAATGTTCCCAAATATGCCGGAACCAGTAATTGACAAAACTAAGCTGTGATTGTGAGAGTTTTGACTGGGTTCCCAGTTCTTTGACCATAGGCGCCGAAAAGACCGCACCACCTGGCATGGGCAGCAGCCCGATTAAAGCAGGGAATATGACCAAATTTAGGCGCGGGCTTGCAACCAGCCCTTGAAACTTTTCCAACAGTCGTTGCATCTGACCGGCCGTTTCCATACTGTTGCTGAGAATTAATATAAGAGATACAATGACGGCAATTGATAAGGTTTTTGGGTCAATGACGGATAAGACCATCGACTTGAGCATGAACTGCGGCTTTAAACTGAATAGGATACTCAAAGAAACCGCCCCCAACATAAACGCATTACCCAGGGATAGTTTCTTACGAATGCATATAACTACCAGGATAAAGACCATTATTATCTTGAGGATGGCGGGTATGTGAGCAAATACCGTCATGATAGTTTATCTTTCATTTAAGGATGAAAATATCCATTAATCTATTCATTAAGTAATAATTGCGCAAGGAGTTTAAGGTCTTTGTTTGGATCATTTTGAATAAATAGCCCTGCAGCAAGCAGATGAACAAGACAGAAAAAATTGACTGCTATAATGTCAGAGACTGTGCATGCATGTTCATTTTCAGCTTCGTTGATTAAAGCGGTTGTCATAAATATGTTCCGTATTAGAGCGTTTGGATCAAGGCATTTTGGACGTTATTAATCATCCCAAAATGGCTCAAAAAACTGCCCCTATCGGAACGTTAATATGACAAACGCTCTAGCCGCCGGATTTTGCAAAAAAAGAGGGATGGATTGACCTAACTTTCCGGCTATGGTATTTTAATTATCCATTGAGGAGGTTAACATGAGACGAATAGTCCCCCAGCTAGGCTTGGTATTGGTTTTCTTGGTGACAACTGCACTTTGTGGGAATGCAGCCGACAAAGAAAAGCTGGAAAATAGCATCA
>WOR8_10005757_pt1 | contig 11926 bp, 11 predicted proteins | sample DeeMarSeWOR38_10_FD_19890 | JGI IMG/M metagenome (IMG submission 19890) | reverse complement strand
AGGGATCAGCCAACAGGAATTGGTTGAGGTCACCCGTGAGGTCCTGGCCTCTCTGTCTCCTCGCGAGGAGGGAGTGTTAAAGTCTCGTTTTGGTTTAGATGGCAGGCCGACACAGACGCTCAAGACCATCGGCGGGCACTTTGGTGTATCAAAGGAACGTATCAGACAGATCGAGAAGAGGGCCATCCAAAAACTGCGACACACTCCGCGCTCAGATCAGCTAAGGTGCTTTCTTGAATAACTATCCTCGAGGCAAGCTCTAGTTGGCTAGCCCGGATATTTCACGAATTAGCGCCGCGAGACCGGCGAGAAGGGTGTGCCTGCCCGCCGTGCGAGCAAGGCGAGGCGGGTGGGCCACCGGGCAACCGCAGGGGGTTGGGTCCGAGGCCTGCTTGATAAGTACGTCGCAGGGTCCGACACCCGAGGATGTCCGGAAGGACGGTCTTATTATTCGCGCTCGCTGCGCTCCGCTCAGTCCCGCAAGCGGGTTCCCAGTTTCGCGGTCGCAGCAGGAAATTCGTGAAACATCCGGGCTAGTATCCAATGTAACCAATAGTCCACTTCGGGTGAGCACATTGATTTCCCACAGGATCAATTCTTGTTTGGTTTTTGCTGAGGGTAAATGCCCGCATAAGCTGACCATGGAAAGGGTCTATATAATTCCGCACCTTATGGACCTCGTTGAACATCGCCGGCAACAGAGCAAGCGTTTCAGTTGCAAACTGTTCATAAAAATTCGGTATTATCCCACTGGTTTGGAGATAGATGACCCGAAGGCAGGAAAAGTGAAGGGCTGCATTGAAGCATTTTCAATGCCATTGGGCAAAAAAGGACAATGGCTGGGACTGCACTGAATCAATAAAATAAGAACGTAAATTCTCTCATCGCACCTCTACCGGCGAAACCCCTCTTTGGTAAGCTCAAGAGGGGTTTGTCACTTTGTTGGAATAAAAAAAAGCGCCCCACCCCTGCGGCTCCGACAAGGGTAGGGCAAATCCAGGGAGGTTTCAATAGGATAGGGTCTTTCCTGGGATCTTGCAAACCCTACCTTGGCACTAGTATAACCTGGAAATAAGAAGGAGTAAACTCTAATGGTGCATACCTATGTCGAGAAAAAAGGCGCAAAAGTACATCAGATGTGGCTGCGCACAGGCTCGGACAGGTCGAGGCGTACTTGACCGTACGTGAAGTACTGTTCCGAGCACAGCCGCAGATGGCGTGCTATCGTGCGAGCGCGGCGATTTTTGCCGGTGTAGATATGCAACATTAGGGGAAATACTATCTCCAAAATGATAATAAGAGATCACATTGATCTGAACGACCAAAGAGGGAGCGGATACTGACCATGTAATAAGTGCCAACTCAAGTTTCACACTCTTCAGCTGAGCGAATGATGCGGCTAAATCGTATAGAATTGTTAGGCTAAGACCGTTTCTATCTGCTTCTTCTTTCAGAAACTCGTTGTGTTGATCCTGACTGGCTTACTGCTTCCCGATCGGAGTAGGGGACAAGCTTCGCAGGAATGAAAGTTGGCTAGGTGGTGCGTCATTCCCGCGGAGGCCGGAATCCAGATAGCTGCGAAATTTGAATGAGTGATATGATAGGGATCACTTGGATTTCTTCTCCATAAAAACTCCCATCTATGATCAACGCTCTGCGCTACTTGGTCTGAGCCTGTAGAAGGCTGCCTTTTGCGTTGTACAAACATGAGAGAAAGGAGGAATAACCTTGGCTTGGACAATTGATGACGCAGTCTCACACAAAGCTTTGAGGGATACCAAAATCTTCGTTCGCGAGGTGTCTTTCCGCCTGGGTGACTTGAGACCTAAGATTCGGATAAGATTGTTCAGGTACCCTGGAGACAAAGAGATTTATTTTGAGCAAAGTCACTTCCTTCAAACCCCTGACCAGACAAGCCCAGCTGTACCTCCCTTGAAATCGGATAATAATGAAGCGTATGCTCTTACCCATGCGGTTGAGACTCTCACTCTTTCTTACGAAGCTGCGGTTGCTTTAGGACACGAATCCTCTGAAGGGTGGCTGATTCCCAACCCGGATTATTGATTGGGAAAAATAAATAGAGAAGCTGAAACCTGTCGAAGATCGTGTCTGAAGCGAAGCGGTAGCGGGGAACACTGAACACTCCATCCGGTCTAGAAGGTACAAACAAACATGTGAAAGGCTTCAACGTGGAAAACGATCTTAAAGAATGCATTTTATGTGAACACAGGTGCGGCGTAGACCGTTTAGCTGGAGATCTTGGCGTCTGTCGAATGTCTACTCCTGTAGTCGCATCCAGGACTCTCCATCCTGCCCCTCCTGAAAGCTATACCATCTTTGTGGCGGGATGTAATTTCAAGTGTTTGGGTTGTCAGAACTGGACCATATCCCAATTTCCAGACAACAGGATGGCTGTGGAAGGATACGTGGATCCAGGATCCCTCGCCATGGAATCCGTGAGGATGATTCAGTCAACCGCAGGAATTCGTATGGGGGCTGACAGGATCTTTTTCTCTGGCGGGGAGCCCACAATCCACCTCCCTTTCATTGAAAAGATTGTAGATAAGGCACGGCGCCTCAGACCCAAGCTGAAGGTCAATTTTGACACCAACGGTTTTATGACTGAGAAGTCCCTCCACAGAGTGCTTGGCTTTACCACCTCTCTAACCTTCGATATCAAAGCCTTTTACGACGACACTATGAGGGCTATCTCAGGGACACCTGTTGGCCCCATCCTGAGAAATGCTGAAATAGTAGCCAGAACCGCCAGTGATAAGCTCTGGGAGTACAGGATAGTTGCCATTCCTGAAGTAAACGAGGAGGACATCGAGCCACTTTGCCAATTTCTCGCTTCCATATCCAAGGAACTGCCTGTTGCTTTTCTGGCCTTCAGGCCGAACTATGTCCTAGACGAACATTATGGCGCAACAAGAGAGCTCATGAAAAAATGTGTTGAACTGGCAAAGGGGGCCGGGTTGAGAAACGTCACCTATGCTGGCATGACTAATATTCCGGGAAAAAAAGGTATGCTCTTGGAAGAGGTGGAAGGGGTCTACGAGAGAGCAGGTGCCACATTGGCCGCTTCTTATGCCCGTTCAAAGGGCTGCTCCACTCACCCTAGGAACTGTGTTGACTGCTCCTCCATGAGCAAATGCCCGCTCAAGAGGTATATACCTATGAGGAGTTGCTAGCCCGGGGCATGGGGCTGGACGATCGCGGATTTCGGATTGCGGATTTCAAAATGCGAAATCCGCAGCTGAAACCGGGAATCTGCCCGAGGAGTGGGGAGTCCGAAGGACAAATTCTCATTATCATTTCGCAATTCCCTATGCTCTCTACGCCAGGCGGCCAAAAGCGCACTGGGCGGCACCCAGAAGCGCTGCTTCATCATTGAGAATGACCCGAACGGCTATTCTCTGAAGGAACTCTTTGAACCTACCTTTGTTGGTAAAAGCCTTCATGAAGATGGGCTCTTTCAGTTTGGGTAATATTTTGGGCGGTATCCCACCCCCCAGGTAAACACCTCCAGTAGTCATAGCTGTTAGGGCCAGGTTTCCAGCAACAGCACCCAATATGGAGACAAACGCATTTAGAGACGCCACACACTGGGGATGTTTATCAGTTAGTGCAGCTTCAGCGATTGCCCTTGCCGGATCAATCTCCTCCATGCTCTTGACCAACCAGGCAGGTTCACTGAAGCGTTTTGAATCCCTTAGCCATGAATAGATATTCACCAACCCAGGACCCGATAAGATCCTCTCTACACTCACGTGTCCAAAGCGCTTATGAAGGTAGCGCCATAGTTCGACCTCCGTTTCGGTGTTTGGTGAAAAATCAGCATGCCCCCCTTCGGAAGAAACCGGGATATACCTTCCGTCCCGAAAGACAAGCAATGCCTGGCCAAGACCTGTTCCCGGCGCTACGATGGCAAGGTTATTCCCTTTTCGGATTTTGGCCTTGTTCAAGGAGAAGAGCTCTCGACTGCCGAGCAGGGGAACGGCCAGTGCCATAGCTGTCAGGTCATTGACCAAACTGACATGGGACCATTTGAAGCGATTTTTCATACGAACTTCAGAGACCTCCCAAGGCAGATTGGTGGTTTTAACTCTTCCTTTGATCACAGGCCCGGCAATACCAAAGCAACCGCTGGCCACAGATGCGCGGTGTTTATCGAGAAAGTGCTCGACAAGATCTTCGAGATGTGGGGCTTCACCGCTGGGATAGGTCTCTGAAGCTTTAAGCAAAGGACGTCTCTTGCCTCGACGAAAGAGGCCCAGCTTGGTCTTGGTCCCCCCAATGTCACCTGCCAAAACGATATTCTCATCTTTTGCTATTGCCATCATCTTTCTCCAGTTTTCCAGCTTTTTCCGCAATCCGAAATTACTTCCCAATGCCCTATGCCTTTTTATCATTGAAAACCGGGTAAGGCTACCTGCTGAACAGGGGAAGTGCGGTTGGTGCGAATAAGGTGAATGGACTTAATGGTATATGTGAGACTGGAGTGAGGTGTGACTAACTCTGTCAATTTGTAGATAACTCCTAGAATTTCCTGATATCACTGTTATTTTTTTCAACAATTTATTGTTAATAACGTTTGCTTTTACAGTATTAACCTCAAAGGTTGTTAATATAATTCACAAAATAGTATTTTTCAAAATTTTTGGTTTGACACCTAATAGATTTTACGCTAGAGTCTTATGAGTAAACTAGGTTTAGTGTAAATTAATACTATATATTGGCACATTTTTTCACACTTGCTTGTTTTACAAACATGATTGCTAACTCATGTTTCTCTCTTGTTACTCTCTTTATTCGACCACACAGATTGATTACATTAGTTTTTCTTTCATCTACAGCTATATCATTAGCATACAATTCTAAGTTGACTGTCTCATTTTCATTAAAATCGATCCAATTGTCTAACTTAATCAGGGCACCATTTATACTTACATCGACAATAGTACCTTGAGTGTTTTCTCTCGGTACCTTGTTACTGACTACAACTTTGAAAGACCTTCTTACCCGACGATACTTCCTCTTCTCTTCGTTATAATATTCGCATTGGCCGCAAGTATCAGTCGCAGCTCTGATCTGAGAGGGCTTGAGTACTTGAGGAATCAAATAAGCCTTATCAATAGTTGCTTGCTCTGGACATTGCCAACTGCAGTAATAATGACATCTTTCCCAGACTGGCTCTTTCATGGGACCACCTCCATTGAGATACTCAAGGTCCGGAGGTTGGGTGTTCAGACCGAAGAATAAACTTCTGTCGTTCGGAGGAGAGCGTAAGATCGCAAATTTAGAAAATAAGCGATAAACCTCTTACACTGCATTAAATTATGTTTTTCTCTCGATGTAAATACGAAAAATTCGTAGATTTGTTAGTTTTTGTCAAATTTTTGTCAAACGCTTGTTAAAAAATACCATTTGCACATATAATTTAAGCATCTGGCGCCCATTGTTTCACTTTTCTCAAGGGACATGTGGTATGGATTCCTTTGAAAGAAGGAAATACACGAGGACACTCAATAACTTCAGAACGAAGATTAGGCTTACTCGCATTTCCGAAGAAGTTGACGGTGTCACCCTGGACTTGTCCCAGGGAGGAGCCTTCGTCACCAATGCTTCGTGGCTTGACTTTCGGAAAAATGAACAAGCTGAGATGCGACTCTTTTTGCCCCCGGAATTTACTGGGCAAAAAGACACCTTGACTCTGACTGGTCCTGCGGTGATCAAAAGGGTTGAACAGGACAGACAAGGGGTGGCCGTTAAGTTTTTGAAAGAGCTGAAGGCTTTCACACCTTCATTATGAGAAGCATCACCCTCTCGACTCTGTTGACACCATGATGCCCACCTTTGAGCTTTCCCCACTGAACCAGATTTTTTGCCGAGGAGCAGGACCCCTCAACCATTGCCCTTCATCTTTTTCTATCATAGCCCGGATATTTCATGGCTCACTTGCTGCGCCCTTGAAACTGGGAACCCGCTTGCGGGACTGAGCGGAGCGCAGCGAGCGCGAATAATATGGCCGTCATTCCTGGCGTCCTCGGGTGTTCCTTCGACGTGGGAACTTGTCCTGAGCGTAGCGAAGGAGGACAAGCTCACCCTGCGACGTACCGTTCAGGTACGCCTCGAAACCAAGACCCTGCGGTTGCCCGGTGGCCCGCCCGCCTCGCCTTGCTCGCATGGCGGGCAGGCACCCTTACCTTCGTGGTCTCGCGACAATATTTCATAGAATATCCGGGCTAGCTCACCACCCGGTTTACACCCTGGAGCAAAAGGGCACATTCATTGCATCTGTCATAAGGGCTGTCACTCTAACTAATGCAACCGGACAACACGTATGTTTAAGCTGGAATTGAAGTTACAAAGCCTCACATTAAAAGAGTACGCTCTCGCAAATGGAGCTAAACTGGCGATTGGTCGTCATCCTGGAAGTGAGATCGTACTTGATGATATGGCTGTCTCCCGTCATCATGCAACCATAGAAGTAAAGGCGAAAAAATTGCTCGTCTTCGATCAAGAAAGCAAGAATGGGATAATAGTGAACGAGAAAAAAGTGCAATCGGCTCAGCTGAAGCATGGCGATATTGTCAAGATTGGCAAGAAGTTTTCCATCGAAGTCTATGTTTCCCCACCAAAGAAAAGAGAAGCAACTGTAACTGCCGAGCATGCTAAAAAAGCTCAGTAATCCGGATATTGCACGAATTGTCGTCGCGAGACCTGGGATAGAGCTGAGTCTACCTATCGCACCATTATCTCCAGCCGATACCCTCCACTTTTGCCAGCTCCCTTTGTTGATCACTCTTTCTGCCAACTTAGTTGGCACCGCCAGCTAACTTAGTTGGCACTTGCTAACTTATTGAAAATACATGTTTTTCTTTTGATGCTCTTCGAAAACTGTTAACTTGGTTAGCTATTTCGCAGGCAGGCAAGAGAGTCCCTACTCAGACTTTCCACATTTAAATAACAGAAATAAATAGTTATTTTAGATGGTTGAATACAGACTTTTCGATATTATTTCCGCACCTGTAATGTGGCACGATTGTTGCCATTAAAGAGGATGCGGCAATCATAATATTTCAAGTGTAGATACGATGGTTATGAAGGAAAAAAGGAATGACTCCCCATTGTCAACATAATTTTCATCCCATGAAGCTTTCCGGGAGATATAGATTTCTTCTTAACCACTCTGTCGAAAAAGAAAACCGAATGCATTCCAGGACCGAAGTTGCATGCCCGGTAACCATGATAACTCCCAATGGTCCAGTTCCTGGAATAACTCAAAACATCAGCCTCAGTGGTGCAGCTATTTGTTTTGCTGAACCTCCACCGCTTGTTGCCTCTGCCGTCCGTTTCGTTTTCAAACCAAAAATGGGGCATTTCCTGGTAGCCATTGCCGAAATTGTTTGGTCAAGCAATTCAAAGGACCACCAGCCTTGCGTGCATCGAATGGGTGTCCGCTTCATACATCTTTTTGAGGGTGCCAGTCTATCCCTCAAAAGCCTGATTGATGACCAAAAAAGAATCAAGCCTCACTCCCTCAAAGGGGACAAATGCAGGGACACCCTGTAGGTTAAAAGTCTGTCCTGTTTGTGGGGATTGGCTACCAAGATCCAGGAGGCTTTGATGCGCATCTAGAAGTTGTGTCAGAATAGATCTCAGCAAAATTTAGGGATGTAATCCACATTCCACACTTTTCCCCTGAAGAACCTACTACAAAAATTGTGCTGCAAAAGATTACTGTAATGGTGGTTTTTCGTATTGACTTGCGATTAGTCCGTTGTTCCAATTTGGAAACTTAACTTTGATGTGCTGCTGACAGAAGGATTTTTACACATCTTCAAAGCCTTTTGAGATCTTTGGGGAAAAAGTCTGTCGGTGGACAATTGCCGATTAGTGGTCCACTAGCAGCGTGGATTCAGTGCTACACACACTTCATGCGAGGAGGGAGAAACCATGGAGCTGTCGTAGGCAAAATGCATCGAAGTCTCAAAACGGGTCCGTCGATGAGGGTTACGATGATGCCCGAAGTCTCTACAATGGCATGATAGACAAGCGGCCGCGCTTGATCGCTCGCTGCGCAGACGTGGCGGATGTTATGACCGCGGTTCATTTCGGTCGGGACAATAATCTTCTCGTCGCCATACGAGGTGGCGGTCACTACGGTCCTGGACTGGGTAGCTGTGACGACGCCCATCTCGAACAAGCAGCCAAGGCTCGGAGTGAGCTATCTTTGATGCATCTTTATCCCATAGACGGTGCAGTACATCGAGTGGGGCCAACCGAGACTGCATGGAACTGCCGCGATGCTACCTGGTCTATGGTCATCGCTGGCATCGATCCGGACCCTTCCAATGCTGGGGCGCTTAAGACCTGGGCCAAAGCGTACTGGGAAGCCGTGCATCCTTATACAATGGGCGGCGCGTATGTGAATTTCATGATGGAGGAAGGAGAGGATCGAGTCAAGGCGACGTATGGCGACAACTACGAGCGTTTGGTGGAGGCCAAGAACACGTACGATCCTACCAACCTGTTCCGCGTGAACCAGAATATAAAGCCAACACCGCAGCAGGAAGCATAGCCGCTTTTGAAGCAGTGCTCAACGATGGCGATCAGGTAATTTTGGCTCCACCCCAGCTCGGATTCTAGGGCTATGGTATATAGGCCACAGAATTCAATGGTGGGGGTACTCAGAAATATTACCCGGCGAAAGACAATGTCTCTTCATTTTCTACTGTAGATTCGCTGCCATTAACTCTGAGGAGAAGGAGGATCGCATGAAGCAGTCCACCATGCCGGACGGTTTTCAGGACATGTTGGAGTTTGGCCTCATGGAAACATTATTGGGGCGTCGCTCCCGCCGGCTTTTTCATGGGTGCGGAGATTCCTGATGCAGTGTTCGCGTATAAGTCGCGCCACAAACCGTTACCCTTGACCGACCTAGAGAAGATGCTAGTTGTATCGGCGTGCGGGGGGAACACGTCCTGGCAGCATATTATATTCCGCGGCGCCCGCTATGCGCCATACCCTGCCAATTACTCAGGAGCTGCTGGGGGGCGAGTGTTCCCTTCTGCGGCTGGGTTTCAGACAAGCCAGACTTTCTTTACTGACGATGACGGTCTGTACGTGATAGAGATGCGCGACGCAACAGCCTTTGCCGAGCGGGCGGACGATGGCTCGCTGAACCTCGACGGCTTTGTGGACAATGTCCGAGAGCGTGTGCATAAACTTCAGGATGGGCGGCTCAGGATTCCCTCCGAGGTTCCGATCACTGAGGCGCACAACACATGGGTGTTCAACAAACCGTCAACGCTACTGGTAATCCCAGTAGGCGATCTGTCGCAGCACATGCTACTCAACGTGTGCTATATGCTGCAAAACGGCTTGGTACTGTACGACGACATCAACAAAAGAGCCGTTCCAGGCATCGAGGATTTCAATGAGATTGTAGACGTGGAGAACGTCTGGCCCATAACGTTCGTAGAAGGGTGCATGGAAAACCTCAGAAGGTGTTGCTATTCTGTTGGCCACCAACCTGGTGGCCATTATCCTCGGTGCGGCGTTTATATATCGACGTCTTGGTATCCAAGGCTCCAGGTTAGGCAGGGGTTTGCCGCTTTGGGGGGGACGCCGTACGGTTCTTTTTCTTGGTCTTCTGGCGGTAATATTGACGGCACCTTTGGGATATAGGCTGGCACACCAGTTCCGAGAAGGGCAGACTCTTCCCTACACCTTACCTGTCAGCCAATCAGTTAGAGAGGCTATCAAAGAACGGGTGCATCAAGAATACGGGGTGACCTTCATCTCTGCCTCTCGCTTTGGAGTGAAGCATGACATTGATGTCGCGATCATTTTGAGTGCGACAAAGCCAGTATCGGTGGAACTCGTATCTGATCTCAAACAGTTGGTAAACCAAGAAATAAAGAAAAATGTTACTGTTGCCGTCTATGCGCTTCAGGAAGCAGGCGTTGAGCGGACGAAATTTTGATTGAGACAGGAGCAAAGGGAGAATATTTGCCAACAATGTGCACAATATATCGTACTTACGAAGGATATGTACTGAATTGACAGTTCTGCTACGATGTTTAATCCAGACCAGGCGTCGGAGTTTTAGATATGCTGAACGCATTTTGTGCTTAGTTTACTATAGGCCGAAGTGCAAAGGAGTGGCCCATTAGGAGGTCCGATCACATATATGAACTCAGGATAAACTCACCGGGCAATTGACGGCAGGGGACTTGACTCCGACTCCATGCAGTCTTTGTTTCACCCCATAAGACTCGCGGCCTAATCGGTTGCTCCTGTAATTCGAACTTTATTTTGACTTACGCCTTTTCATGATTATTTTTCTAGAAATTTAGTGAACCGATTTTGACCTGAGTGCAAACAAATCATACTGAATTGGATGGAGGAGGGAAGATGGTATCGATACCGCTCTTTAGGAGAATGTTTCTGGCTTTAATGATTATATGGGCAATCATCCAAGTAACTTTTTCCGGTGTATTGGCTCAAGATGCTAAAAAGCCTCAAGCAGTTCCTCTCACAACAAAGAATCCCAACATAGCAATAGAAGAGCTGGATTATCGCCTCCAGCCATTAACCAAAGATGATCTATCAGTGGAGGCCGATGGCTGGCTAAAAGTATTGAAAAAGCATGTTGGGAAAGTAAGCGAGGCACAAATCGAGGCATTGAGGGCTAAAGAAGATGACAAAACAAAATTGCTCGAATCTTTTACCAAGCTCAAAGAGCAACAGACGGCTTTGTCCGACCGTTTTATGGTGGTCATTGAAGAATTCAAGTCAAAGGGTGGTAAAGTTGAGGATTACGAGTCATATCTCACAGCAATATCTGGAGTTAAGGTGGATGTTTCGGATGTTAGCGCAACGTGGACGGTGCTTACAGGTTGGCTAACATCGGCTGAAGGCGGACTCCGCTGGGCTAAAAATATTTCATTGTTTTTCGTTGTACTATTAGTTTCTTGGATTTTGGCAAATCTGCTTGGCAAAGCTGTAAAAAAAGCTGTCGTCAAAATGCACAGTGCTTCTGAGTTGCTAAAGGATTTTATTGTAAACATAACTCGCAAAACCGTTTTTTTGATCGGTTTTGTCGTGGCTTTATCCATGTTGGAAATTAACATTGGACCTCTTCTGGCTGCGATTGGTGCCGCTGGCTTCATTGTAGGTTTTGCGCTTCAAGGAACGTTAAGTAATTTTGCAGCCGGTATTATGATCCTGGTGTACCGACCATATGATGTTGGTGATTTTGTTGATATCGGTGGCACTTTCGGAACGGTAGATGCTATGACCATTGTATCGACAACGTTGGTAAAACCTGATAATCAAAAAGTCATCGTTCCCAACAATATGATTTGGGGAGACATCATTACCAATGTTACGGGTACTGATAAACGTCGCGTCGATATGGTGTTTGGCATTGGATACAATGACGACATTGGGAAAGCCCAAAAGATACTGGAAGAAATTTTGGCGAATCATGCAGCAATCTTAAAAGATCCTGAACCCGTCATTCGAGTTCACGAATTGGCCGATTCCTCTGTTAATTTTGTTGTCCGGCCATGGGTAGCAACTAAGAATTATTGGGAAGTATACTGGGATATAACCCGCAGCGTTAAAGAGCGTTTTGATGCCGAGGGTGTGTCCATACCATTCCCACAACGAGATGTCCATGTACATCAGGTGCCAGCTATTTGATAGCAATCTGGCGACATATGAAAGAAATGGGTCCGGATTCACATAACTGTACTATCGTGTTTTTTCGATGTAGTCCTTGAAATATGAAGCCCTACAAAACCATTGGGAGACTTCGAGTCCCATACTTTAATCCACGTGCGCCAGGAAAGCTTGGACAAGGGGGAAGCAGTGTGGAGGCATTGCTGAAACCTTGTAGAGGGACCCAGCGGGT
>WOR8_10009536_pt1 | contig 11927 bp, 10 predicted proteins | sample DeeMarSeWOR38_10_FD_19890 | JGI IMG/M metagenome (IMG submission 19890) | reverse complement strand
AGTCTCTGGCCTCGGCAATCTTGCCCAACGGCATCAATTCCGAGGGATTGGGAAAGGGACCGTCCGGCTGGCTATACAGGCCGAGGTTCGGCATGGCACCATAGAAAAGGGGGGCATGAGTTACCAGTAAGGTTTGCTCCAGAACCGTCTGTTCGGTGCCCACAATCGGTTTGACCGGTTTGAAGCTGTAGTCAATATGTCCCAGCTCAAGGGTATCTGCGCCCAAAAGCTTTTCGTAGATTTGCAGCGATTGGATCCGGTGAACATTTACTGCCGCACGCATCATCTTGAGCGGGCCGCCGTCATAAGAAAGGACGATTTCGTTGCCGGTAGCTACACTGACAAAGCGGTCGGGTGAGGTAAAAAGATCGAATAAATAATCCAACTCTTCTTTGGCAAGTGGGGATATCTTGCCGCGGTCGGCCGCATCTTCAGTTCCCGACTCTAAATCTTCCATGAGCTGGCTTTCGCTCATCTCAACCGGAAATCCGCTCCCCATGCGCGTCATAATTTTTCCCATACAACCTCCTTTTTATGAGATCTCCGCAACTCCTTCCTCCCGGATGGCCAAATTTTGTTCTTAAGAAATCAGCAAGTTAATTTTCTAATGTTCTAATTGATCGGTTCTCGCTAATTTAGGGCAATACTTAAAGGTATGAATTTGGAGATAGTTTTGCAGTACTGCAGTATGGAAGGTGTGCGGCGATAGACAACTGCCGGATACCGCTCCAGTAATAAATTAGTCTTACACAAATTCCCGCATCACGATTCCCTTGCGCTTGCGCTCCTCCAGAACATTGTCCAGCCAATCCGGATCCATTTCCGGAACGGAAGACAGCAACAGTTCCGTATACTTATGGTGCGGCGGAGCCAGAACATCTTTTTTCACACCCTGTTCAACAATTCTGCCTTGCAGCATGACGACAATCTCATCGGATATGGCCTTAACAGTTGCCAGATCATGAGTAATAAAAAGATAAGATACGTGCAGTTCGTTTTGCAGATCCTGAAGCAGCTTCAATATACCTTCGGCAACCAGCTGGTCCAGGGCCGAGGTCGGTTCATCACAGATAATCAGGTCGGGCTTAGCCGCCAGGGCGCGGGCAATGCAGACCCTCTGTTTTTCACCACCTGACAGTTCCCCTGGCAGACGATCTTTATATTTCTTTGGTGCTAATTCGATCATTTCCAGAAGTTCCTTAACCCTTTGATCTCTTTCTTTACCGCGCATGTGAAAATAAAAGGTAAGAGGACGTCCCAGGACATCGCTTACCTTGTGTCTGGGATTCAGGGCCGTATCCGGCATTTGATAAATCATTTGCATTATTCTGAGAGTTGTTCGATCGCGTGATTTTAAAGCCGGCGGCAGTTCCTTCCCGCCATAGATGACCTTCCCTTCAAGCGGCGGCAGCAGACCGGTTATCACCCGTGCCAGAGTGCTTTTGCCGCTGCCGGATTCGCCGACCAGCGCGACAGTTCTGGCGCGTCTGACTTTAAGATTGATGTCTTCAAGCACCTTTTCATCTGCTTTTCCAGTGTAACTGGCCGACACGTTTTCAACTTCCAGAACAACATCATGTTCCGTGGCGGAAAGATCCCTTTCCTCCCTGAGTGTGCGGACCGAAAGCAATGCTCTGGTATATTCCTCTTTTGGGTTGGCCATCAATTCCCTGGCATTATTTTCTTCGACCAGATCACCGTATCTCAGCACCATGATACGGTCGGCTAACTGAGCTACCACGGCCAGATCGTGGGTAATATAGATGGCTGCCGTGTTAAATTCCCTGGTTATTTTCTTGATGGCTGCCAGAACCTCGATTTGTGTAGTAACATCTAAGGCCGTTGTGGGCTCATCAAAGATAATAATATCCGGGGTGCAGGCCATGGCCATGGCCACCATGGCGCGCTGCAGTTGTCCTCCGGAGACCTGGTGGGGATAACGGTAACCAATGCCTTCAGGATCCGGCAACAGCAGGCGTCGATATATGTCTACGGCTTTTTTTTCGGCCTCGTGAAAATTCATCTTGCCGTGTTGAATCGGTGCCTCGGCATACTGTTTTATAAGCCGATGGGCCGGATTAAATGAGGCCGCTGCACTTTGGGCAACATAGGCAATACGCACGCCTCTGATTTTTCTTAAAAACTCATCCGATTGGCCAAACAGTTCCATACCATCAAAGATAATCGAACCGGAGGAGATTCGGCAGCCCCCCCGGGTGTAGCACATGGAAGCCAGCCCTAGGGTCGATTTCCCTGCGCCGGATTCCCCTATCAGACCGAGAACTTCGCCTCTGTCCAGAGTGAGGTCGAGGCTATTGATGATCGGCATCCATCGCTCTTCCTCAGAACTGAAGCCTTCTATCACTATTTTTTTCATATTAAGTAGATGGGTCATGGGTAACCTACCTCACGCAGAGTTGATGTTAATCTTTCAATCCGCTGGCGATCTTCAGAAACCAGTCAACAATTAAGTTGACGCCTACCGTCAAGAACGCGATTGCCCCGGCCGGCCATAGCGGGATAAATATGCCGAAGGTGATCGCCCCTGCATTTTCCCGTACCATGCCTCCCCAATCCGCGGTGGGGGGTTGAATACCCAAACCCAGGAAACTTAGAGCGGCGATGAATAAAAATACGAAACAGAAACGCAGGCCGAATTCCGCAACCAGCGGCGGCAGGGCATTGGGCAATATTTCTTTGCGCATGATCCACCAGATTCCTTCACCGCGAAGCCTAGCCGCTTCAACGTACTCCATGACTGTAATATCCATAGCTACGGCCCTAGACAAGCGAAAAACCCGCGTAGAGTCGAGCACCGCGATCACCAATATTAAAGCGCCTATGGATGTCCCGACCACCGACAGAACTATTAATGCAAAAATAAGTGTGGGAAAAGCCATCAAAATGTCGACAACGCGGCTTAGACTCAGATCAGTCCAGCCACCGAGCGTTGCCGCAAAAAATCCGATAAGAGCACCTAAAAAGAATGAAAGCAGTGTTGTGATAAACGCTATCGCTATTGTATTCCGGGCGCCGTACATCAGGCGCGTAAACATATCCCTTCCGAGATGATCTGTGCCCAGCAAATGATCTGTGCTCATAGGGAGCCAAACATCGCCAACAACTTCCGTTTCCGTATAAGGGGCGATAACCGGAGCAAATATGGCTGCAAAGACATTAATCAATATCATTGCAAGTCCAATGCGAGCGCTTAGCGGTGATTGTCTGAGCAATCTGAAGAATGCCATCTAAATTATTCTCCTTATTTTTATCTTGGATGCAGCAACCTGGGGTTGCTGAGAATTGACAGGATATCAGCTAAAAGATTAAGCGAGACATAAACGGCGGCAAAAATAAGGCCGCTGGCCTGAACAACGGGAATGTCACGTTTCGATACGGAGTCCACCAGCAGCTGCCCCAAACCCGGGTAGACAAATACCACTTCAACGATCACAACGCCCACAACAAGATAGGCCAGGTTAAGAGCGACCACATTGATCACTGGCGAAAGGGCATTCGGAAATGCATGCAGAACAATGACCCGCATGCGCTTTAAACCTTTTAACTGGGCCATCTCGATAAACGGGCTGGCCAGGATATTGATGATCGCTGCTCGCGTCTGGCGCATCATGTGAGCGGTTACGATAAACGTAAGCGTCAGGCTGGGAAGAATAATTGCATGAATTTTGGCCCAAAACGACATTTGATCATTTATGTTGGAAATACTGGGAAAGATAATTATTTGAACCGAGAGCAAGGCGATCAGAATGTAGGCGATAAAGAATTCCGGGAAGGAAATCGCGCTGAGCGTGGTCGTGGAAATGGCATTGTCAAACCAGCTGCCGCGGTAAAGCGCCGCAAGAAGCCCGAGCAGAATTGCGATCGGCACCGATATTATTGCTGCCGTGGACGCCAAAAATATCGTGTTGGCAAAACGCCATCCAATTAACTCGGCCACCGGACGTTTATTGGCCAGGGAGGTGCCGAGATCACCCTTCAGAAAATCGCCCAGCCAGGCGAAATAACGGACGTGCGGTGGCAGATCCAGTTTGAGCTCCTTACGAAATGCGGCAACAGTCTCCGGCGTTGCCTCCTGCCCCAGGATGGCCGTCGCCAAATCGCCCGGCAGTGCCTCCACGCCCACGAAAATAAGAATAGAGATGACGATAATGGTCAGTATCCCCAACGCTAGGCGTTTGGTTACCATGCTGAGTATATCCTTCATTTTTTTCCAACCTATGGTTTTTGTAGAACAAGTTGTGGTTTGCCGCTTCAGCTGCTCCCCCCTTGGGAAAGCAGCTGAAGCGGCTTAATTCCGAGCTGTTCAGGAACGATTTTGTTAATCAGAGGTTCCGAATTACGCAAACCACCAGCGCTCTGCAAGTCTTAGGCCATCAAATTCCCAGTTGGCCGCCGGGTTTTCAAAGCCCATCTTTTTGCTCGCGGCCGAAAGCTGCAAGGCAAATGCCGGAACGGGGGTAGCACCTTCATCACGCACAATTCGCTGGCATTCCACGTACATCTCGCGCCGTTTCTTCTGATCCAGCTCTGCCCGGGCTTCTTTCAAGAGCTTGTTGAATTTATCGTGTTTCCAGAAGGCGTCATTCCAGTTGGCATCCTCCGCATAGGCAATTGAGAACATCCAATCCGCCGTTGGGCGGCCGCTCCAGTAGCACTGGCTCCATTCCTTCTTCATCCAGACATTCTCCCAGTAGCCGTCATCCGGCTCCCGTACGACTTTGATCTTAATCCCAGCTTTGGCCGCCGATTCCTGAATCAAAACGGAAGCATCCACGGCGCCTGGGTAAGCGGCATCAGCGGCATGCAGCTTGAACTCATGATCCAGAAACCCGGCTTTTTTCAAATGGAATTTGGCCTTTTCCGGGTCGTACTTTCGCTGCGGCAGTTCTTTGGCAAAGTACCGATTGATCTTGGGGATGGGGTGATCGTTACCGGGATAACCGTAACCGCGCAGAACCACTTTGATCATCTGCTCGCGGTCGATAGCGTATTTGAGGCCCAGTCGGACATCGTTGTTGTCATAGGGCTTGATGGTCGTCAGCATGGGGATCGTGTAATGCCGGGCGCCTTCCAACTTTAGTGCTTGAATGTCGGGCATTCTTTCCAGCAGATGAAAGGTTTTGGGCTCGCAGCGGTTCATCACATGGATCTGACCGGTCTTCAAAGCATTGGTTCTGGCATTGACATCGGAAATTCCGACGATTTCCACCTCGTCAAAGTAGGGGCGGCCAGATTTGAAATAATTCGGATTTCGTTTTCCAAAAAACCTCACGCCGGGCTCCCAGTCTTGCAGGATGAAAGGCCCTGTTCCCATACCCTTTTCATATTCTTTACCTTTGGTGCCCTTGGGTACAATCGGGATGTGATAATCGCTGGCGATAAAGGGAAAGTCAGCATTCGCCTCTGCCAACGTGAAGATCACCGTGTACTTGCCGTCGGTCTTGATATCTTTGATAGGTTCAGCAACGCCCTTGGCCGCTGATTTGGTATCCGGTCCGCGGTGTTCATTAAAGGAATACACCACATCATCGGCGTCCATGGTTTTGCCGTTGTGAAATTCAACGCCCTTGCGCAGTTTGAAGGTCCATGTCACCGCATCCTTTGAGGCTTCCCAGCTTTCGGCCAGTTCGGGAATCGGCTCGCCCTTATAATTAACTTCGACAAGCTCGCTGCGGATAGTTTCACTGATGGTTTGCGGCATCGTGTGCGACAAGGTTCCGGGTTCCAGGGAGTCCGTCGTCGAACCGCCGGCTGAGCCCATGATCAGCCTGCCACCTTTTTTGGGCTTGGCTGCCTGCGCCTTGGAGCTCGCCATCAGGCCCAAAGCAGAAACACGTGCAATAAAATCACGGCGAGTAATTTTTCCTTCGGTAAACAACTTCTCTAGTTCTGTTAACTTGGACATATCCACCTCCTTCTTTCAAAGGCTGGTTAAGTTCGAGCACTTATCCAGCAGGTTAATATTTTATCGATTTGAAGTTTATCGTTAAAAATTTCCGGCATCTGATCCGACAAAAATTCTTATGCCATATGCGTACTTACCAATGCAAGAAAAAAAATGAAAATAACTCACCTTATGGATGGTATTCATTTATTTAAGCAAAAAAAGGTTAGCCGGTTTGCCAGTTAGCCGGTTTAGCCAATCAAAAAGGAAATTTTCCAAAAATGGCGGGCGAACGGGTAAACGGGCTCAACGGGCTAACCGGTTTTCAAGCGAGCATTTTGAGTCGGCCTGCGAAAGCTCAGCCGAGTCGCTTGTAACACAGCATTCGGACATTAGATGGGGTTATGAAACCAAGTTCTTTTAGCAGGCAACCTGTTTCTCTTTGTATTCCTTAATCTTGTCAATCAACACCGGAAGAAATTCCCGGCAATCGTCAACAATACCGAAATCAACCTGTTCAAATACCGGTGATTTGGCATCGTTATTAATGGCGATCATCATTTGCGAACCGACAATACCGACCATATGCTGCAATTCACCGGATAATCCGACGCCAATATAGCATTCCGGGTTCACCATTTTTCCGCTTTGCCCGATCATCGTTTCCAAATCAGCCCAGCCTTCATCAACTGCCGGGCGGGTGCAACCCAACGCGGCATTCAGAATATTGGCCAAATCCACAATTTGTAACCAGCCAGCCTGGCCGCCGGCACCTGCCCCTCCGGCAACAACAATCGGTGCCGATTCCAGCGGCACACCCTTGCGCTCTTCACGAACCACTTCAAGAGTTTCGATTCGGCGGGGTACGTCATTCGGAATCTCCAACTCAACAACCTCACCTGTCCGATCGTCGTCCATCTCAGGCATAGGAAACACGCCACTTGCAATGGTGGCCATCTGCGGTCGTTTTTCCGGGCAGACAATTGAGAGCAATCCCCCATAGGCGGGAATTCTCTGTTCTAAGATTCGGTCCTTGCCGAGGACTAGATCGATACAGTGCGCCGTCAAACCCGTTTTCAAGCGGGCGGCAACCAGCGGGGCCAGTTCCCTTCCCATAGAGGTAGATCCAAGCAGCATGATCTGCGGCTGCCGCTCCTGGGCGAGTTTGAAGATGATTTCTGTATAAAGTTCCGGATGATAAAAGCAAAGTTCAGGTGAATTTCCCAGGTAAACCCTGTCGGCGCCGGCAGTAATCAGTTCTTGGGTTTGTTCACGGATATTATCTCCCAAGAGAACTGTTTCCACGTAAGTCTTAAGCTCATCCGCCAATTTTCTTGCCCGGCCGATAAGCTGAAATGATACGCTAAGAACCCGGCAATCAATCTGATCGGCAATTACCCAAACAGGAGCTTGTTTTTTTTTCATATTTTTTTAACTTTACATTTGACTGATAGTCACAACTTAATCGGGATTAAGTTAGGAGACACGCTCTAAAATGGACAACATCCTTTAAAGACCCACTATTTCATCATTTCACTATTCCAGTATTCCATGATTTCGGCAAAAACCCAGGTCTCAATAAATACTCCTCATTTTTGATAAGTAGTAGAAATTACGAGACGTTATATTACTCCTGCCTCCGCCAGCTTTTGAACGAGTTTATCTGCCTTTTCTTCTCGGGTGCCGGTGATCATCTCAACTTCCCGCCTACTTTCTGTGGTACTTAAATTTGATACCACTGTGGGCGATCCTTTCACGCCCAACAATTCTGCAGGCACACTCAGTTCATTGATTCCCCATTCAGTGATTTCCTTTTTACGGGCTTTGATAATACCGGAAAAACTGAGCGTCCGCGGCGTATTCAAATCTCTGGTTACCGTAAAAACGGCGGGAAGCTGGACTCGCATCAATCGGTATCCATTTTCAAGACTTGCCTTTACCTGCCACCATTCTCCCTCAGATTCGACAATCTCTTTTACCATGGTTACCACGGGAATATTCAAGAAGGTCGCCATCTCAGGTCCCACCCATTCGGTGCTGCCGTCGCTGCTGGCCATACCGCAAAACACCACATCAAAAGAGCCTATTTTTTCAATGCCTTTGGCAAGGGTATATGCCGTGGCATAGGCATCTGCACCACCAAAAGCGGGATCAGAAAGCAGGAAACCCTGATCGGCACCCAGAGCTAAGCATTCTTTAACGATATTACCGGCTTCCGGTGGTCCCATGCTCAGCACCGATATGTGCGCATCGCCCTGCTCCTTGAGCTGGAGAGCGGCTTCCATGGCATTTTTGTCCAATGGGTTCACCACAAATGGGACTTCGCAACGCATGAGGGTTTTAGTGTCGGGATCAATTTTTATATTACATGCCTCTTTGGGATCAGGCACCGCTTTGACGCAAACGATAATGTTTAACATTTCAAGAATCCTGTTTTTTGGAATCGAAATTTATTACTCCCCAATAGCTCGATATAAGAAACAAATTAAGGAATTGCGAATTGAGGAATTATAGAAATAATAAAGATTAAATCCGTAATCTTTGAATTCCTAAATTCCTGAATCCCCGAATCCCTCAATCCCTCAATCCCTGAATCTATGCAAGCACCCAGCGACCAATAATCACCTTCATAATATCGGATGTACCTGCCGATGGTCCGAGGACAGCTGCATCACGCCAGAATCGGGAGACGGCATACTCATCCATACATCCATATCCGCCATGAATATCCACTGCCATTTTCGCCGCTTTTTGGGCTGCTTCGGTAGTGAAATATTTGGCTACGGCAAATTCATTGCTGCACCGTATACCATTGTCCTGCATGGCCGCCGCGCGATAGGCCAACAGGCGACCGGCCTCCAGATCGATTTTCATATCAGCCAGTTTGTTCTGAATTCCCTGCAATGCGCTAATCGGTTTCCCATAAAGAATGCGTTCACTGGAAAACTTAATGGATTCTTCCAGACAGGCGGCCTGCAAACCGAGGGCACAGCCGACCATACCGCCTCGGCCGACATCGCCAATGGCCGACATAGTGACCCGAAGTCCCTTGCCTTCGTCTCCGAGCAGCTGTAATTTTGGAATACTAAGATTTTCAAATGCCAGCTCACCGGTATTGCAGCCTCGCATGCCGACTTTATGTTCCTTGTGGGTAGCCCGCCAGCCTTCCATATCTTTGTCAATGACAAAGGCACAAAACGCTTTGGGATCGTCTTCGGATTTAGTCAAAATGGTGATGGTATCGGCGATGTGGGAATTTGTGATAAAGCACTTACGGCCGTTGACGACAAAATCATCACCCTCTTTTTTATAGGACGAGCGAATGCCGGTCGGATCGGAACCACCGGTGGCTTCGGTTACTGCCGTTGTTGCCAGTCGCTCGCCCTTGGCCAGACCCGGCAAATATTTCTTTTTGAGATCCTCACTGCCGAATTTCAGAATCGGCTCAATGCCCAATGCAAAGACTTGCAGCATCATCGCAGTTGCTACCGAAATGCGGCTGATTTCCTCTAAAGCGATCATACGTTCCGTATACCCTAAACCCAATCCACCATATTCCTCTGGGATTGTGATACCCATCATATCAGCCCCCGCCAGAGCCTTGACGACATCGTCACTGACCTCCCCACTTTCTTCCATTTCAGGAATCTTGGGCGTAATTTGGGTTTCAGCAAATTCACGGGCCGCTTTTCGAAACATTTCCTGTTCTTCGCTAAATGTAAAATCAATCATATTTAACCTTCCTTTCCGCTAATTAATGGTTAGCCTTAATTTATTGCCTCAGTTGCTCAAGATAGTCGATAAGTGCGTTGACGGATTTATCCAGACCCGCCGTCGATTTATTTGCACTAAAGGTGACCGAAGCCCCCAGCATGCAGTTGAATAACATTTCGGTTATCGCCTCAGTATTGACCTCCTTTCCAATTTCACCGGATTGTTTTCCTTGATCCAAAAATCGTTGAATCATATTTTTTAGGCCTGTAAAGCCTTTTTCAATCTCCTTTGATAGATGCGGACGCTGATCGCTAAGTTCAACGGCTAGTGTTATAAATACACAGCCACCGGGGAAGTTATCAGCATCTCTTAAATATCGATCCTTATAATTTTCCAAAAGCATTTTAATTTTATCCACTGCGAATTCGGTAGAGTCTAAACCTAGAAGATTTCGTTCTCGCCAAATTTTGCGGGCTTCATCCAAAACCTGGAAAAATAAATCTTCTTTGCTTGAAAAATGATTATAAAATCCGCCTTTCGATGTATGCGCAGCTTCGATGATGTCATGGATGGAAGTGCTTAAAAATCCTTTTAAAGAGAAAAGTTTTAAAGATTCGTGAATAATTTTATCTTTCAGACTCATTAAATTTCTTCCTGAGGGGATTGTTAAGACAGACCGGTCGGTCTCAATAGACTTAAAACTAAAATGAGTTGCCTGTCAAGCTATTTTTTCATCCTCATTATTTTGGTTCTTAAGCAGAATATCTATAATCCTTGGAATATAATCCTCGGCTTTTGTAGCTTGAAAACGGGTGGAGCCTGCCCCGCGGTGCCCTCCGCCTTCAAAATCGGCCAGCATCAGTCCGACATTGACGTTGCATTTAGGATTAAAAATGCTGCGGCCGACATGAACGGCAATCCTTTTTCTTTTTTTATCTTCAAAGCGGATTTTTACATTTACGTATGAATCGGGAAATAATGAATAAACAAGGAACCGATTTCCGACAGGTGGCTTTGTGAAAGGGCGCAAATCGGTTACCGACACATGCTTGATCAATTGCGTATTCTCTTTTAAATGGGCGATAAAAATTTCATTCTGCTCAACAATGGTCTGGCAGCGCTGTTTTACATCCGGATCCTCAAGAACCTTCCGGATTTCAAATTTCCTGAGTCCTTCAACCAGCTTATTCCAATATGCATCGTCAGGTTCATCCCCGTTTGTGACGGTCATTGAAAGCATGACATAATTATATTTTTCGGGATGAAGCACCTCATCCAAAGTAAAATCCGCCGAATCAATCTTATCCGCAGCTTGAACTAACTCGCTGAAATCTTTTTTAAACCTGTCTTTATAGTGTTCAAAAATTATGCTTGCAGCTGAAGGCGAAATTTTATAATCGCCCTTGAATGGTTTATCGATTCGGTTGGTATAATGATGATCAAACCAAAGCGCGCACTTCTCGTCATATGGCAGATTGGCGATAATATCCTGCTTGTGGATCTCTACCCGTCCTTTTTGCAGAGCATTCGGTTCGACCCAATACACGGGTTGTCTGATATCAAAAACTTCGTAAAGCAGAACAGCGCAAACAATCCCGTCAAAATCAGGTCTGGTAACAATCCGCATCAGGTTTAAATCCTATAAAACTTTACTGATGTTTTTAAGTGATTATGCTATCTAGCACAATGTATTAAGTCCATCAGAATTACCCAAAAAATACAAGGAGGATCAGCACTATGGCACTTTATCTTGTTCAACATGGTAAAAGCTTGCCGAAAGACGTAGACCCCGACCAGGGGCTCTCGCAAGAAGGTGTTGCTGAAACAAAGCGCATCGCCAATATGGCAAAAGAATACGGTGTAACCGTAAAGAGCATCAAACACAGCGCCAAAACCAGGGCCCGCCGAACCGCAGAAATTTTTGCATCGGCTTTAAATCCGGGGGGAGACATCCAGGAAACCAGCGGAATAAAGCCTTTAGATGATGTGGCTGCATTTGCAGAAAACATCCAAGCCCAAGACGACGTCATGTTGGTGGGTCACCTGCCCTTTATGGAACGTATGACATCATTTCTAGTGATGGAGTCTATCGAAAAACCGGTCTTTAAATTCCAAAACAGCGGCATTGTCTGCCTGGATAAAGATCCCGAAACTCAGTCCTGGTTCATCAAATGGTCCCTCATGCCCCATATCGGCTAGAAACTGGGTTTATTTTGTCGCAAGCCCTTGTTATAAAGGTTGACAACCTCTCGATGTGATGTCGCTAAACGCCTAATTTAAACGCTCGACGACCAGCGCCACCCCATTG
>WOR8_10005749_pt1 | contig 11933 bp, 13 predicted proteins | sample DeeMarSeWOR38_10_FD_19890 | JGI IMG/M metagenome (IMG submission 19890) | reverse complement strand
CAGGAAGAAAAAGATAAATATGAAAGATTAAGAAGAAACTACAAACCGGCTCCGGTTCAATAAATATTTTTTTAATAGTAAATAAATATTTTTGATTGAAAAACCCTTATCCTTTTAGCGGGATGAGGGTTTTTCCGTTTAAACTATATTATGACTGCAGTTGAAAAGAAAATAATAATTGATAACGTGGATATGCTGAGCTTTCTTGGCTTTAACGATTCTAACTTAAGAATACTTGAAGATCGTTTCAATACTACCATTACTGCACGTGGCGAGAACATAGTGTTAAAGGGTGTTATTGAAGAAGTTGAACTATTGGAAAAAATACTTAAAGAAATGGTATATGTTCTTAATACCAGTGGGAAATTATCTTCAAATGATGTTGAGACAATCTTAAATCTTACTATTGAGGGTAAAGAAATTGTTGATGATGAAGAATTTGACACTATAGTTCTCTACACAAAAAAAGATGTGATAAAAGCTCGTACTGCCGGACAAATAAATTATTTAAATCTTGCACGTAAAAATGATATCTGCTTTGCAATCGGTCCTGCAGGAACAGGTAAAACATATCTGGCCGTAGCCGTTGCGGTTTCTGCTTTAAAGAGGGGAATCTTAAAAAAACTTGTTTTAGCCCGCCCTGCTGTGGAGGCAGGCGAAAGTCTGGGATTTTTACCTGGTGATTTCAGAGAAAAAATTGATCCATATCTCCGTCCTCTTTACGATGCTCTTGATGACATGATCCCATCTGAAAAGTTACGTACCTATATTGAGAAAAAAATAATTGAAATAGTACCACTTGCCTACATGCGCGGAAGAACACTAAACAATGCTTATGTTATTTTAGATGAAGCACAGAATTCCACTCCCATGCAAATGAAAATGTTTTTAACTCGTTTAGGTGCAAATTCCCGTGCAATCATTACCGGCGATATAACTCAAATTGATTTACCGGCGAAACAGATTAGCGGCTTGGTGCAGGCTAAGGATATTTTGTTAAACGTTGAAGGTGTTGCGTTTGCTTATTTTGATAAATCTGATGTTGTCAGACACAAACTTGTGAAAGATATAATAGATGCGTACGAAAAGTTTAATAATACAAACAATCACTCTAATTAAATTTTTTACTTTCCTCCCAGTATTTGTCCATCTCTTCTAAATTCGATTCGTTGACTTGTCTGCCAAGCTTTGATATTTCTTTTTCCACGTAGTTAAATCTTGTAATAAATTTTGAATTCGTTCTTCTTAAAGCATTTTCAGGATTTATACCTAAAAATCTGGCATAATTCACCAGTGCAAAGAACACATCACCCACCTCATTTTCCAGGACTTCAAATAATTTTTCTTCTGAGTTTTTATCTGTCGATGTGTTTTTTTTTAGCTCCACTTCATGCATTTCTTCAATTTCTTCAATTACCTTTTTCCAAACATCCTCTTTCTTTTCCCAATCGAATCCAACTTTAGCTGCTTTTTCCTGCAGTCTATGTGCCCTTTGCAGGGCAGGAAGTATCTCCGGCACACCATCTAAAATAGATTTTCTGCCTTCGCGTAACTTAATTTCCTCCCAATTTTTTTTAACCTCATCGGAACCTGAAACTGTTACTTCTCCAAATACGTGTGGATGCCTTCTGATCAATTTATTTTTGATTGATTCAATCACATCGTCTATTGAAAAGTTATGTGTTTCGGAGGCGATTATTGTATGGAAAACAACGTGCAGAAGTAAATCACCGAGTTCACTTTTTAAATCGTCGTAATCTTTTTTTTCTATTGCTTCAACAACTTCGTACGCTTCTTCAATAGTAGCAGCTTTAATCGATTCGTTAGTTTGTTCACGATCCCATGGACATTCTTTGCGTAATCTTTTTACAATCTCTACGAACTCATTAAACTTTGGACCAGTCATTTGTTTAATCCTTATATTTAATCATTAAATATTTTGCGGTTCTTTGTAATTCAAATTTAATTAAAAGTTAAAATACCGAAAGAATTCAGGTGATAAAATGATAGAAGAAAAATTAAATAAACTTGGCTTTAAAATACCACCGGCGCCCAAACCACTGGCTGCCTACATTCCTGCAATAAAAGTCGGCAATTTTGTTTTCACATCGGGACAGGTACCGGTTGTGGATGGTAAAATTATTTATGCGGGTAAGGTAGGAAAGGATTTAACAGAAGATGATGCACGTAAAGCTGCCGAGCTTTGTTTAATTAATTGTCTGAGCGCTGTAAAAAGTGTAATCGGCAGTCTTGATTATATAAAACGGATTGTAAAGCTCACAGTCTTTGTAAACAGCACAAATGGTTTTACAGCCCAGCCGAAGGTTGCAAACGGTGCTTCTGAATTACTTGAAAAAATATTTGTTGAAAATGGTAAACACGTTCGAAGTGCAGTGGGTGTAAATGAATTGCCGCTAAATTCTGCAGTAGAAATTGAAATGATCGCCCTGGTTGATTAGATTATACTCGGTTAAAAGTATCTTGTTCAATCCAATTATTAATAATCTGCTTGCCTGCTAAAGTTAAAATAGACTCAGGGTGAAATTGTATGCCATCCATTGGATACTTTTTATGCTTAATGCCCATAACTATTCCGTGCTCAGTGGTAGCGGTGACTTCAATTTCTTTCGGTAGAGTATTTCTCTTTACAATTAGTGAATGATATCGCATTGCTTCAAACTCCTGCGGGATTTCAGAGAATATACCTTTTCCGTTGTGTTTGATAGGTGAAGTCTTCCCATGATAAATTTGTGTTGAGTTAATAATTTCTGCTCCAAATGTTTGACAGATTGCCTGCATACCAAGGCAGACTCCCAAAATCGGAATTTTCTTACCGAATTCTTTAATTACCTCTAACGAAAGTAGTGAATATTCCGGTCTGCCGGGTCCGGGAGAAATAATGATTTTAGTCGGTTTGACCAGTTTAACATCATTTACACTAATTTCATCATTTCTTATAATCTCAAATTTTAGCTTATTTTTTCCAATAAGCTGCACGAGGTTAAATGTAAAGGAATCATAATTATCAATAAGTAATATTTTCATATGGGACAAAGATAAGCTTAATTAAAAATGCAGCTGGAAATTTTTTCAAACATTTACTGAAAAAATATTAAAAATTCATTACAAAATTAGCTTACAAGTAAAAATATCTCTTGATTTTAGAAATGTTATTGACTAAAATTCAATACTTAAAAATGGATTTAAAATGAAGTATGCAATAATAATTTTATTCTTGATATTAAATGCAGCTGCTATTGGGCAGTTCAGAAATGATGGTTCGCAAACTCCAAGCGTAAAAGAGGGTATAGTTACCGATGACCAAAATTTTTTATTTGGATTTTTAAACTCAGATAATTTTTTTATGCGTCATTCCTTTAATGTAAGTTATTCTGCATTTGCCGGACAAGGCGTTTCATTAACTTCTTACACAAACAGCATGTTTTACAGGCTAATGCCTAATTTAAATGTCCAGCTCGATTTAAGCGTTGTTCACTCGCCTTACAGTACTTTGGGAGACAAATTTAAAAAAAATATTTCCGGAATTTACATTAGTAACGCAGCAGTAAACTACAGTCCCTGGAAAGATTTTTCTGTTCACTTGCAGTATAGAAATATGCCATACGGTTATGGCTATTTTAATCCGTACTATGGATACTACTTACCGTATTACGGTAATTCAAATAATTTGTTTCAGCAGGAAGCACCATTCGAAAATGAATAGCCAATAATAACAACTAACTAAGTGGTTAAGAAAAAAGAAACGAAAAAATCTGCGTTTAATATAAAATCAGTTGCTCTGCTGCAAAAACTTTTCATCATTTTACTTTTTCTAATTAATTTATTTTTGATTTTCAACATCATTAATAACTTTTTACCTTTTAATTCTGAAGACGAAAATAAAAGACAACCCTATCCATTAAAGGAAAAAATTCAGGTAGAAGTTTTAAACGGCTGTGGAGTCAGCGGTATGGCAGATAAGCTTACTGAATACCTTCGGGAGAAAGGTTTCGATGTGGTAAACATTGGTAATTACCATTCTTTTGAAATTGAAAATTCAATTATAATTGATAGGACTGGAAAACTATTTAATGCACATATAATTTCAGATTCAATAGGATTAAAAAATACAAATATTATACAGCAAATTAATAGAGAATATTTGCTGGATGTTACCATAATTCTCGGTAAAGATTATTCACAGCTTATCCCCTTAAAAAAGAGGTCTTAATTTGGATTCAGGAAAATTTGCATCAAAAATTGCACAACAGGTTTTTATCAAAAAAGGTTTTGATGTTATTATTATGGATTTGCGCAAGATTGCATCTTTTACAGACTATTTTGTAATCTGTTCGGCAGATTCGGATGTGCAGGTAAAAGCAATTGCTGATCAGATTGATGAATCGTTAAGCAAAGAAGGCTTTAAATGCTGGCATAAAGAAGGATTCAAAGCACTTTCCTGGATTTTGCTTGACTATGTTGATGTTGTAGTCCATATATTTAGAAAGGATGCGCGGGGTTTTTACAATCTTGAAAAACTGTGGGGAGATGCACCTACCGAAAAAGTTATTGATGAAGAGATAAGTAAAATCAATCAATAAAAATTAGAAATGCTGAAAATTTTTTGACTATCACTCCCGTTTAATAAAATATTTAACTTTTTCCAGCAAACAATTATAAAATAATTCTTGAAAGAATATTTATACAAAATCTTTACTGAAGCCAGTCAAAAGCTTAGTTATTTAAAAGAGATAGATCTTTCCTTTGATACTCCCAAAATTGAGGAACATGGCGATCTTTCCAGTAATGCTGCAATGCTGCTTTCAAAAAAAATAAAGAAAAATCCGAGGGAGATTGCACAGCAAATTCTTTCAAATCTTTCTTTTGATGAAAATGTAATTCTCAAGACGGAAATAGCAGGTCCGGGATTTATAAACTTTTTCTTCACTCAGGAATTTGTAACCGAAATTGTTAAAAATGTAATATCTAAAAGTTCAGCTTTTGGCAAATCATCAAAATATGAGGGTAAAAAAGCAAATGTTGAATTTGTTTCTGCAAATCCAACCGGACCGTTAACTGTGGGACATGGAAGAAACGCAGTTATAGGTGATACAGTTTCCAACATGCTTGAATGGATTGGATATGAAGTAGACAGGGAGTACTATTTTAATAACGCCGGAAGACAAATGAGAGTATTAGGCGAGTCTGTAAAACTGCGGTACTTGCAACTACTAGGCGAAGAAATCATTTTTCCTGATGATCATTACCAGGGAAATTATATTAAGACTATAGCAAAAAAAATATATAATGAGTATGATAATAATCTTAAGAACGAACCTGCGGAAGTTAAATTTAAAGAGATTGCTGAGGGGGAAATTTTTGATGACATAAAAAATAGCTTAAATAAATTAGGCATAAATCATAAGATATTTTACAACGAAAAATCACTTTATGATGAAGGAAAAATTAATAAATTGCTTGAGCAATTTGATTCATTGGGATTATCATATATTAAAGAGAATGCAACATGGTTAAAACTTACTGAACTTGGAAGTGATGAGGATAAAGTAATTGTAAAAGCTACAGGAGAACCGACTTACAGGCTACCCGATATTGCCTACCACACTACTAAGTTTGAACGAGGTTATGACTTAATGGTTGATCTCTTTGGTTCTGATCACGCCGCCACTTATCCTGATGTTCTTGCGGGGATTAAAGCTATAGGCTACGATGAAACCAGAATTAGAGTTCTCATTCACCAATTTGTAACGATAATGGAGGGTGGGGAGGTTGTAAAGATGTCAACCCGAAAGGCCAATTATATTACGCTTGATGAGCTTGTTGATGAAGTTGGCAGTGATGTCGTTCGTTACTTTTTTAATATGCGTTCGATTACTTCGCATATGAACTTTGATTTATCTCTTGCTAAGAAACAATCGGACGAAAATCCGGTTTTTTATCTGCAGTACGCTCATGCAAGAATTTTCTCCATACTTAATGCAGTAGCAGAGGAAAACCTTAATCCAAATACTGATAATCTGAAATTACTTACTGCCGAGGAAGAGCAACGACTGCTTAAAAAGCTGCATCTTTTTGAAGAAGAGGTTCTATATAGTGCAGAGAACTTTGAACCACATCGAATATGTGTTTATTTGGAAGAATTAGCAACTGCCTTTCATAAATTCTATCATTTTCACAGAATACTTGGCAGTGAAAAAAACCTTGCTGAAGCACGATTAGCTCTTGCGATTGCTACAAAAATTGTAATTAAAAACGGATTATTAATTTTAGGGGTGTCTGCACCCGAAAAGATGTAAATACTCAACCTGCTATGGCAACAGAACAGGCGTAAATTTTAGCGGCACCACTTTCCATTAAAACTTTTGCACATTCATTAATCGTTGCACCTGTTGTTATTACATCATCAACTATTAGAATATTTTTGTTGGCTATTCTTTTTTTTCGCGTAACTTTAAAAGCGTCTGCAACATTTTCCCCCCGCTCCTCTAGGTCTAATTTTGTCTGTGAGTCTGTAAATCGAATTCGTTTTATAACTTTATTTGAATATGCGATCTTTGATGAATCGCTCAATCCTTTTACTATAAAATCCGATTGATTAAATCCTCTCTCCGCTTTTTTTAAATGATGCAATGGAACAGGAGTAATCAAATCAATCTGCCAGGAATTTATTTTATCTACTAAAGACTCAGCTAGTTTATTGCCAAGTAAAATTCCTATACGAAATCTTTTATTGTACTTGAAGGAATAAGTTATATTTTGAAGCGTACCTTCGCTTTCAAAAACGTACAGTGAAAATACATCCTGAACATAACCAGTGCTTTTAAATTTTCTATTATATTCTGATTTTAATCGGTTGGGATCCGCGGTAAGTATATTACTGAGACAATTATTACAAACCTGTGGTTCACCGGCATCTAGCTTTTTATTACAGCCCGCACAATATTGTGGAAGGAAAAAACCTAATATTCTGTAAAGTGTTTTCTTCATTTAACTGATATCTTCAATGAAGAAATCTAAAGCAATCCAATTCTTTTCCGAATGAACCATTCAAGTGAAAAGAATAAAATTGCAAGCAGCAGCATCCATTCACTCGACCAAAGTTTTATCTCCGAAGTTATTATTTTTTCCTTAGTTGAAACCTTATTTATCTCATCGATTTTTTGTAAAACGTCACTATAATTTTGAGTCGAATAAAACCTACCGCCTGTTTCCTTAGCAATAAGATTTAGTAAATTAAAATTCATTACAGGATCAATCATCTCAAGGTCAATTTCGCCGATATTAAATGTTCCTTTATCTTCGCCTAATTTCACCCCATCTCGAAAACTTTCTCCAATGTAACTGAAATCGCCGGTTTCACTCAAAGTAATAGCACCTTCGTAAATACCTCCGCCTACAAGTTGCAATTCTGTTTCGTAAGTATTTTTGTTTGAATTGATTTTAACCTTTACTTCCGCATCAGAAACCGGATTTAGAGACTCATCTAAAACTTGTGCCGAAAATTCTACCCTCTCACCCTGGGAGTAATTTTTCTTAGATGCACTAATTTTTACCCTGCGTTGTTCATCAGCTGCATTTAACCATTTCACCGAGTTAAGAATAAAACTTTCAAATAAATCCGATTTTTTTGTTGCTGTTTGAAGTTTCCATTTCCAAATTTCCTTTGCAAGAATTGTTATCGATTTTCTTTTACTGAAATTTCTGAGCACAATCAGAGGTGAGTTAATTAATTTGTTGTTAATCTTTATTAGTGAAAGTACTTTGCTCTCCGGTTTTGCTAAAAAAATATTATTCGACTGCAGAACAGGTGGAAGGTTATTCCATGCTTCAACGATTTCTGAGGAGTTGTGCTGTATAAGGGGATGATTAGCAAATTGAGGTGATATTTCAGGCTGAACCTGTTTATAACCTTCTAAAGTCTGATTGATCGTAAATGATAATTCTGATTTTAAATCTAATAATTTAGCTAGACTTATGTTGGGTGAAAGGGATAAAAAGTAAGGAACTTTTTCGTTCAGTATTTTATTTCTTACATTTCTCCATAAATCATCAGGAGTATTATCTGAAGGAAATCCAACTAAAAATAGAATATCTGTGCTGTCCAATAAACTGTAATTTAATTCATCAAAAAAACGATGCGTAGAAATTTGTGTAATTGAACTAATAGTTAAGTTTCTATCTTGCTTTAATGAGGCTTTAATAAAAGCAAGATCGTTTGATGGGCTGGATGCAAGGAGTAAAATTCTTATTTTATTCGAAAACACCTTTAGGTAGAATATTTTTTTGTTGTTTGCACGCGTAAACTCCTTATCCAATCCGGAAATTGAAACTGATAATTTTATTTCACCAGTTGACTCAGGGGTATACTCAAAAGTTGTGTTTTGAATTCCTGCATTGCTGAGTTGAATTCTTTTTGATGACATAAATTTTTCACCTTCGTTTAAGGTAACGGTAACCTCATCACCTGCAAAGCCAAAATTTTGTATTGTGGCTGCAATTGTTGTAGGCGATTCTACATAAACTAGCTCATTGTACAAAACTTTTTTTATCTCAACATCTTTTTTCCTTGTTGTATCTCCAATACCAATTGTAAATACGGGCACGCCGGTTTTAACAGCACTGTAATATGGATTATTTCCTGTTGTAAAAACACCATCACTCAAGAGAATAATTGAAGAAAAATTGACCTCGTCTTTTTGTATCGAAGTAAAAATATTAGAGATGTTTGTAGCACCATCACTAAAGTTGATTTTGCTCAGACTATCAACCGGAATTTTATTTACTTTATTCCCAAAAGTGTAAAAACTCAGATTTCCTGTCTCTGAATTGGCACTCAGGTCTTCTGCAATTTTTAAGGCAGTTTCTTCTCTTTTAGTTTGATCATCAATGGTAATTGAACGGGAGTTGTCTATAAAGACAATATTTGTTGGTTTAATTTTTTCCTTTTTTATAAGATTCAGGATTGGTTCGAACAAAACAAGTAGTAGCAGGAATAGTGCAGTAGTTCTTAAAGTTATTAAAATAACTTTTTGAATTTTACCTACCCGTGGAACGGTAAATTTGTAAGTAAAATATGTATAACCTGCAAATATGAAAAGCGCAAGCAATAAATAAGCAAATTGAAATGAGAGTGAGATTCCAAATTCTTCATAACCAAACATTAGAAATTGAGTTCCCCTTTTAGTATCGTTACTGCGTTTCCCGCAATGGAAAATTTATTCTCTTTGGGAGAATAAGCTACAGTTATTCTTCCTTCTCTCCCTAGAAAATCCCCTTGCTCAAAAATAAATTCACTTTTTCCTTTTTTATTGCTTATCAGTCCTAATTTCATTAAAACCATAAGCAGTGGTCCGTTTGCAGAACCTGTAACGGGATCTTCGTCTATTCCAAAAGCAGGTGCATAAAACCTTGAATGCGCAGAATTATCTTTTTCAAATGTTTCTGTTGTAAAAACGGTAACAGCATCAAACCCTTTTTTTTCTTTAGTTAATTTGAGCAGTGAAATAAAATCTGGTTTGAGTTTCCCTAATTCCTCTAAAGATTTTACATAAATGAATAGATAACTTTGATCAGCAAGAAAAAGAGGAAAATCAGTATTTATACTTTCAGATTTTATTGATAGTGCTTCAAGTATTTCTTTTCTGTTGCCTTCAAAGAGTTCGATTTTTGGAATAGGAAGATATAAATAATATAAATCGTTTTTGCTTTTGCAGGTTAAAATTCCGGAAAGCGTATTAAATGTCACTTCTGAAAATCTTTTAATTATTCCACGCTCCACAAGATAATGCATCGAAGCGATAGTTGCGTGACCGCAAAGTTTAACTTCGACTTTTGGTGTGAACCACCTTAAATTAAAATCAGCTTTATCAGAATTAGATATGAATGCCGTTTCAGAAAGATTGAATTCACGTGCAATTAATTGCATTTCCATATCATTCAACTCATCAGAATAAACAACTCCGGCTGAATTCCCCTTAAATGGTTGGTTTGTAAAAGCATCTATTTGAAAAACATTATGTAGTGTTTTCATTCTTTACCTTTTCAATATTCCAGCCTTTCATTTTTTCAAAAGTTTCGTAGTCAGTTAAGTCAAAATGAATGGGTGTCAGGGAAACATAATTATTTCTTATTGCACGTTGATCTGTATCAAACTCTGTTTCTATTTCCACAAGCTTTCCGGTAAGCCAGTAATATTCTTTACCGTAGGGATCGACTCGTTTTTCATAGATATCATCCCACTTTGCTTTGCTCTGTTTTGTAACAAGTATTCCTGTAATTTTATTTTCAGGTACATTTGGGACATTTACATTTAGCAACGTACCGTTCGGCAACCCATGCTCAGCAACTTTTAGTGCAACCATTTTTATAACTTTCGAAGCAAATGTAAAATCTTGTGCATCATGGCTTGTTACTGAAATTGCAATTGCAGGAACGTCCATTATAGCTGCTTCTCTTGCTGCAGAGACAGTTCCGGAATAAATAATGTTTATTGCTGTATTGGATCCGTGATTAATTCCCGATATCACAAGATCGGGAGCTTCACCAATAATATTCCTAATTCCCATCTTTACGCAGTCTGCAGGTGTTCCTTCAACTGCATATCCAAAGAAGGAGCCATTTTTATAATATTTAAAAACACGCAATGGAATTTTCATAGTAATACCATGCCCTACAGCACTCTGTTCATCATGCGGAGCAACAACCACAACATCTGCGATTTCTTTTAATCCTTCGGCCAGAGCAGATATTCCTGCTGAATCTATTCCGTCATCATTAGTTACTAATATTTTCAATATATTTACCTCAACTTAAGTTTAAATTGTTTGCTAATATACTACTAAACGTTTACAGACTCAATTTATGGGCAAACCCCTGATTTAATTTTCCCTATGCTGATTATTAGTCCGCATATATTTTATAATTTTCCTGAAATATTGTGCAGATTTAGTACAAAATTCGGTTTGGAAAGAAAAGCACCGTATTATTTAAACATGTCCAGGAATGTTTCTGATAACTGCGATATAGTTGAGAAAAACAGGGAAGCATTTTTTAATAGAATAGGATTAAGTTTAAATGCTATCGGGTACCAAAAACAGGTGCATGGTGATACAATAACCATTATTAGTAAGCCGGGAAATTGTGGAGAAAGTGATGCGATTATTACTAATAAAGTAAATTTGGGCTTGGTTATTAGCTCCGCAGATTGCCCTGCAATTTTTATTTATGATAAAGTGAATAAAATTATTGCAGCTGTTCATTCAGGCTGGAGAAGTACAGCTAAAAAAATATTAGAGAAAACGTTATTCAATTTAAAAAATAATTTCGGAACAAAAGCTGAAAATTTAATTTGTTACATCGGTCCATCAATTTCAAAGCAAAATTATGAAGTAAAAAAAGATGTTGCTGAAAACTTTGATGGTGAAAATTTCAATTTAAAAAATGGAAAGTACTTTCTGGACTTAAAAAATGCCAACTACAAAATGCTTTTAAATGCAGGTGTAATAAATAGTAATATTCAAGTTTCAAAATTATGCACTTTTGAATACTCAAATCTGCTGCACTCATATCGCAGAGAAGGTGAAAAATCCGGAAGAGCAGTTGGAGTAATAGCAATGAAGGGTGAAACTTGAGCAAAGTCGGTTTAAAAGTTTTGCTGATTTACACAATGCTCTGCCTCATTTGGGGCTCAACCTGGCTTGCAATTCGTTATGGGCTGGAATCTTTAACGCCAATTCTCTCTGCTGGAATGAGGTTTACACTTGCATCTGTTTTTATCTGGATTTTAATGAGGATTCAAAACATTTCCGTACAAAAAGATAAAGTTTCTGTTCGCCTTTATCTATTAATGGGATTTTTCTCATTTGTCATTCCGTTCGGACTCGTTTACTGGGCAGAGCAGTTTGTACCATCTG
>WOR8_10008408_pt1 | contig 11938 bp, 12 predicted proteins | sample DeeMarSeWOR38_10_FD_19890 | JGI IMG/M metagenome (IMG submission 19890) | reverse complement strand
GCAATTTGTGACAGAATCTGAGCGTCCACCGGAATATGCGAATTTTTTTAATCAGCTTATCTGAAATGTTCGTGGTGTAAATTAAAATGAGCAAACCGTGATTGTGTCTCTCGGGCTATCTCTCGGATACAGAATCTTTCTGTCGCTCCGGTGGAAGCCACTTATCTGGCCTGGATTGATGTGCGAGGTGCTGGATTGGAGCATCCAATCAAATTTTTTGAAGAAGCCGGCGTGGGGTTGCAGGATGGCGCAGAATTTGCCGGACCGGGCTTTGTACGATTGAACTTCGGCTGCCCGCGTGCCATTCTTGAAAAAGCGCTGAATAGAATGGCATTGGCGTTAGAAGCAAATACGCAAAATAAATGAACTGAAGGTTTTAGAAAGTTATGATTGTAATAGCAGTTGCGGATTGCGTAGTTTTTTTCAGCACTCAACGTGCAACTCGAATTATTTACCTCTTCGGTTGAATTGGTTGGCTGTATTTTACACCGACCCCGTAGTTAAATTTTGATTTTTTATCAGGTAATTGTTTGCGCCATCTTATTTGGGCCCGATAAACATCAGCACCGGCATCATAGGGTGAATTTTCAATTCCGATATAAATTTCGGTTCCTGGCAAGGGGGCATAGTCCGATTCAAAATACATACCACCGCGGCTGTAATTAAACATTTTGGCTTCGCAGTGAGCGCCGGCAGGAAACGTTTCAAGAAGGATATTGGCCTTATATTTGTGGCGGATATCGTCGCGATGCTCTGAGCCACCTTCCATTCCTACCTCCTTCTAGTGGGGTCCAACAAATAAATGACCACTGTAAAGGTGAATATTTCTGGCGGACTGCCAAACGCGGCTATTTTGTCTGTTTTAATAAATCAATCCGAGTCGCATGTCAAAATAAAAATGTACCTGCAGATAATTCCCAATTCAAATTCATTTCAAATTTTGTGTTCATGCTGATCCGGGAATCGGTTAACCCCTTCGCAAATTTCATGACTTATTGTTTATAACCGATTTTTCGCAACAATTCTTTACGCACCTCAACATCCTCTTCAGTTTCTATACCTTTAGATGGGAAACCGTCTATGACACCCATGATTCCTCGTCCCTGTTCGGTTTCGACAATGATTACCTCCACCGGATTTGCCGTCGCACAAAATATGCGGCACACCTCCGGCACATTACGGACGGCATTTAAGACGTTTACCGGAAACATATCTTTCATGAAAATAATAAAACTGTGGCCGGCTGATAAATTGAAGGCGTTTTTTCTAGCCAATTCAACCAGTTCATCGTCGGTGCCGCTGTGTCGCACCAGACATTTATCCGAAGCCTCGCAAAACGCTACACCGAATTTTGCCATTGGTACCGTGTTGACCATAGCTTCATAAATGTCTTCGACGGTCTTGATAAAATGAGAGTGACCTAAAATCAAATTCAACCCGTCTGGATTTTCAAGTTTTACTGTTTTAATTTCCATATCGTCCTCCATAATTTTGGAAAGCTAGATAATTGGATAATGGGATTGAATACATAGTGATTGAAGGGTGCAAAAAAAAAATGAAAAAAAACACAAAAAAAACTTGACCTTGGCTGGCAAGCCTGCTAAAGGGTCAGTTTATTGCGCCCATACCAATGCTATCTAGAATACAGGCCGGTTGAGTATGGGCTATTTTTATTTAGCCTGGACCGTGATCTGAAGATATGTGCGAGTTAATGTAGCCTCCCACTGATGCGGTTCCAGGCTCTTTTTTTTAGCCTTCGCCAAAGTATGCTTTATCCCTCATCCCCCGATAGCGCGCATTTCGCCACAAACTCGGATGCTGTTGAGTCCTGCCAGATTATGATCCGAGGGTTTGTGATGCACGGCCTTAAGAAAAATTTCAGCCAGTTCTTGATCCGAGCAACCGTCTCGCAGAGGGCCTATAATATCCTCTTGATGATCGGATAAAAGACAAGGCCTTAACTGCCCACTCGCCGTTAATCTGAGACGGTTACATTTATCGCAAAAATGCTGGCTTAAGGCTGGGATAAATCCAATTTCGCCTTTAGCGCCCTCAAATTTGTAACGCTTTGCCGGTCCGTCATTTTTCGAATTTCGGATGGGTGCAAGATTTCCCAAAACACGGATACGTTCTTTAATTTCAGGGGCAAGCAATAACGGCGCGTTTCCCATACGGGATTGGCCGATGGGCATATATTCTATAAATCGAATATGGAATGGGTAAACGAAGGATAACCGAGCCATATCAATCAATTCGTCATCATTGACTCCCTTTAGTGCCACAACGTTTAATTTAATGGGGTTAAACGCCAGAGCATGAGCCATTTCAATGCCCTGCCAGACCTGATCGAATCCGTCCCAACCGGTGATTTTTTCATATTTTTTTCGGTCTAAGGTGTCTAAGCTGATATTTATCCTCGATATTCCGGCGGAATGAATGTTTTTGATATTATCTTTCAGAAATACGCCATTGGTCGTCAACGATACATCCAAGATCCCCGGAATTTGCGTCAAATCGCTTAAAAATTCATAAACGCCTTTGCGGATCAGTGGCTCTCCTCCGGTGATACGTACTTTTGTGATGCCAAGGCTGATACCGACAGTGACGACATGCAGAATTTCTTCATATGTCAAAATTTCTGCGTGGGAAAGTCTCGGGATGAGGTCCCGGGGTGTGCAGTACATGCACTGCAAATTACACCGGTCGGTAATGGATACACGCAAGTAATTCAGATGTCGGTTGTGCCTGTCAATCAACTTAGTGTTTTGCAACGTCCGTCTAACCTTTCTAATTTAGCTACTGCTAATAATCATAAATTTCTTATTTGGCTTAATTCAATTAAATAAAACCCTGAGAACCTCTATACGGGTTTGAGAATTCGTTTATCACTAATACCGAATTTTTTCCGATACTCAGGTATTTCAATCATTGGCGGCCGCTCATGCCCCTGAAGCTTTAATGTTTCAGGTTCATACCGGTCATCGACCAGGTTATACTGGATCATCTCGTCAAACATTTCTTCATTGAGTTGGATGAGCCCCATTTTCTCTTTGCGATTAATAAAGGTCTTCATTATGACAAAGGACATTCTACCCAATGCTTTGGTGTCTTGATTGCTGTGGATGCGCCGATCCAGATCGACCTGGGCCATAACATCGAGTCCCCATTTTTTATAAATGTCAATGTTCATGCTGGTTTCTACACCGTAGCCGATCGGAAACGGAATTTGTTCAAATATCTCCCGATAGCCGGCATATTCACCGGAAAGTGGTTGGATGAGTTGCGTAAGCTCAGGGAAAAAGAGGGAAAACAAGGGCCGGATGACAAGTTCGGTGACGCGTCCGCCTCCGGTTGGTCTAATCTTGTTTCTTCCAATGGAAATAGGTCGATCATAGAAGGCCTTTGCGAATTTAATATTTTCAAATAAAAGCAAAGGGCCGATTAATCCATAGGCAAACCGATGATGAATATTTTTGATATCCGCATCCAGATAAACAATGATGTCCCCTTGGGTAATATAGATTGCCTTCCACAAATTCTCGCCTTTGCCTCTGAATTTTTCAAGATCAGGAAAAATATCGTCGGCCTTGTATACGTCCGCCCCGAACTCCCGGGCGAATTTCCGCGTTCTATCGGTTGAACCGGAGTCCACCACAACGATTTCGTCCAATAGGGGATAACGTGTCATCAACTCCGATTTCATGATGATAATTTCTTTAGCGATTGTTTTTTCCTCATTTAACGTCGGCAGGCACAGGGAGATTTTAAGGTTCTTTTTATTTTTTTCTTCTACAAGACGCTTAAGATCCTTAAAATCAGAATAATGGAACGTATTTTGTTCAAGCCATTTGCTGTTCATCACATACCCCACTGTCAATTGCTTTTAGTACACCGATGACCTGGGCGATGCCCTTAAACATCGGTTCAATTTCCATGGTGGCATTTTCCATATAATAATTTTCACCATGGGTGATTCCCAAGGTCAATGTCGGTATTTTGCGGGAAAGGAAAATGGATAACGCGGATTCGGTTGACTTGCTTACCGGTTTTATATCCAGTCTTTCCAATACTGATGACGCACTTTTGACCAACGGATGGTTGAATTTTAAACGTGCGGCCCTGAGGTTGCTGATTGTTTTCAAATTCAGCTCCACTTCATTTTCGTGACTGATACCCTCTACAATATCTTTAATATCGCTGTAGATGGATTTGACCATTTTGTAGGAATCGCTTCGTATTTCAAACCCCAAAATTCCGTCGTAAGCAATTTTGCCGTGGTTGGCTCCACCGGACATTTTACCGATGACAATCCTGGAACGCGGTCTTTGTGAGAGCCGCAAATTCAAAATTTCATTTATGACTTCGTTTAAGATCAATATGGCATTGGGAGTGAATTTATGCATCACGCCTTTTTCTTCTGAAATACTGCATTCGATTTCCCCTCTGATCATTCCATCGGAGTAATAATTAAGTCGTCCGAGTTCAACACCCTCCAAGCATATGCCTCCCCGTATGGGAGTTGGCCAAGTTTTTAATAGATGCCTCACGCCCCTTAGGTTACCTTTGCCAATCGATTGGATAGTGCCCGCCAGAACGATATCCGATTCGAAATGCAAGTCTAATTCTTTGACGATAACGGGCAGCGAGGCCATTACAGCCACCCCCACAGAATTATCTAAAATTCCAGGACCCGTAATGGAATTTTTTCTGATGCGGTAATTGAATATCAGGTCTCTGTCGTAGAATTCATAGAACGTATCCAGGTGTGCCACCACAAAAATAGGTGGCTTGACACCGGAAGATTTGCCCCTGATGATGCCGATTGGATTTCGATAACCGTCGGTTGTGCATTCATCCACCTGAAATTCGGCCAATCGCTCCATGAAAACCTTGGCACGCCGTTTTTCTTTAAAGGTCGGCGCAGGAATCTGACCGATCAAAACAATGTTGGTAATGATGAGATCTTTCAGAGATTTTATCGTCTCGACAACATCAGGCAAATTTTTGAGATATTCTTCCATCTCGATTTTCTTAAATCCTTCGCCGCTTGCTTGTTTGGCAACGAATAAAATATGTACCCGGAGTATCAGAAGGGAACGATTTTGCAAAATGTTTTAGCGTTAACTTCCCAATGCGGGGTAGCAGATAATCAAAAATTCCGTAAAAGCAACTGAAGGAAGCTTAGAATACACTAAAACGTTGAACCAGGTCAATATTTCTGTTTCAAAGATCGATAATAACTGTCAATGGTATAAATGGCCGCTAATGGATTGTGGCCCAGCAACCGATCTTTGGCAGCCAAAACCGTACACGGTGCTTGTGAATATTTTAGGAATAACGAATCATGACCCACACACAAGCCCATCACGACATTAAACTCCGTATTTTCGCTGTTTAACACAAATGCCTGGGCGATGGGATTGCACATCGATTCAAAGCATCCGATCCGAATTTTCTGATCGTCATGAACACCAATCGTTTCTTTCGGTTCCCGTCCCAGCTTGCATAATGCTGAAACCACTTCAAAGCCTTCAGAAGATAGGAGTTTTTCCACAACTTTAGCTTCTTTGACCAGGCCAATGCAAAAGACCAAACCGAGACGTTTATAATTCATCCTGTGGGCAAATTCGATGGTTTCCATGATGCGCGGTTTGTTTGGTGCAACCTTTTCATATCCGAGATCCCGATTCGCGTAACCTTCTCCTTCCTGAATGGAGGCTTGTCTGGCAAATTTCAGGATTTCCGGTTTTTTCAACTCATCTAATGCTTTTTCGATAACCGCTTGGTAATTTTGCGTTGGGCAAAACGAAGGTGATTTTCCATCCTCCTGCTGACATACGCGATCTTGTGTGTTAATTGGACATCGAGCACATCCAGGCAATTCTTTATCCATACTGACGCCTCCTTTTATTATTAAACTAGAAAGCCATACCTCTTTCAATTGGACTATAAGATACTCTCCTATAATACATTCAATGGCTTTTGCCAACTGAAGTTGCTATTTCTTCTTCATGATTTATAAATGGTCTTAGGTCTTCGTGCACTTGTTTGACAGGTTTGCGTAGTTTCTCTATACTATTTACAAGAAAAATAGATTTCTAATCATTTGCGGTGACATTGCAGCTCAACTGGTTAAGCAATACTGCAGAGTTTAAATATGAAAAAGGGAGGAAAGAAAATATTGAAAGACGAAAAACAAGCCGATTTGGCCGGTCCGGGTGTCAGCACCTACGAAAAAGTAGCGAAGATTCTGCCCAACGATTACGAGCCGCTTCAAACCCCCATGGAGCGGATGAAAACGATCTACGCTGTCAAGGAGTACATTGAAAAGAACCTGTGCAAACAGCTTAACCTCCAAATGGTGCAAGTACCGCTGATCGTGGATCGGGAGAGCGGCGTCAACGATTACCTCGACCGTGATGGTTCACGAACGCCCGTGGAGTTCCCTTGCGGGTTGGGGCTGGAAAAGCCCATACAGGCTCAGCTGGTCCAGGCGGCCACCAAGTGGAAGCGCATGGCGCTTAAGCAGTTCGACTGCAATGTCGGCGAGGGTATCTGCACCGACATGCGAGCCGTGCGCAAGGACTATTTCCTCGACCACGACCACTCATCCTACGTGGACCAGTGGGACTGGGAGCGGGTCATCAACGAGAAAGACCGTAACCTCGACTTCTTGAAGGACACCGTTGAAAAAATCTGGAAGGTTCTCTACGGAGCCGCCAAGCAGGCCCAGGAGCAGTTTCCGGCTCTGCATACGGACAAGTATCCGGATTTCCCCGAGAAATTACAGTTTTTCCACGCCGAGGAGATTCTTAACCGATACCCCGATCTACCGAGAAAGCAGCGTGAGACCAAGATGCTCCAGGAAGTGGCCCCGGCGATTTTCATCATCGGTATCGGTTGGGTTCTCAAGGACGGATACCCCCACGAGATGCGGGCTGCGGACTACGACGACTGGGTGACCGAGACCATAGAGAATAACGGCGAGCAGATGCATGGACTTAACGGCGACATCCTGGTATGGAATCCTGTGACCCGTCGTCGTCACGAGCTCTCCTCCATGGGCATCCGGGTGACGAAAGACACGCTGAAGATGCAACTAAAGATGTCCGGCCAGCAGGACTTCCTCAAGCTCCCGTATCATCAGGCTATCCTCAACGACGCTATTCCGCTGTCTATCGGCGGCGGTATCGGACAATCCCGAACCTACATGTATATATTGCGCACTGCGCACCTGGGCGAGGTTAGCGTCACGGTCTGGCCGAAGAAGCTCAAGGATATCTGCTCGGCCAGGAATATTCATGTGCTGGAATAGCAAGACGCGATATTTTCTGCCAAGCGCGCATACGCTACCATAAAAAAGGGTTTACAAACATTGATGTTCATAACCCCTTATTATTACAGGTAGGCAGTACTGGATTTGAACCAGTGACTTCTACAGTGTGAATCTCTTTAAGCGATTATTACCATCTGATTAGCTGAAAAGGCCAAAACTCAATTATAGAAGTTTGACCTTTTTTTATTGAGAGATTAAGACAGAAAAAATGGAGGGAACCATGAGTAAACCAGCCATAAATTTGTCCCGTCTTTTTATAGTCCTGGTTATTTTTAGTTTAATCGGCTGTGCCGGTGGAAACCGGGGCATACTGAAAAGAGTACAAAAACCCACAGAGAATGGACTTCGCCAGGACTGGAAAGACTATACAGTTTATTATCGACGCAACCTTGCCTTTGTATACAAAATAAAAAATGATCGGAAAATTATTCTGGATAATTCCTGGGTTAAAATTTCATCCGAGGATATGATGGCAAAAAGCAAGATCTTGGATTCTACCTGGGTGAAGGAAATTATTGGGAATAATGACGAGATATTCGGCTATCTGGTCCATCGTTCCGCAGATCTTGCCAATGTTAAAATAATTGATGAGAATTCAGTGCGTTTATACTACATTTATGTTCGAACCTCAGGTCGCTAATGGAACCAATCGTTGCTCTCGTCGGTCTTTCTATTTTTAATAAATTTGCCCTGTTAAAAGTAAAGATCTGTAACATATCATTAAAGAAGCCTGATTTCGTCTAATAAGTATCCGTAAAAAATTAGCACTCTTAAAAGTACTGATAATGTACATATCACTACATTCAATTTATGCCGTCATCTATTGCCAATAATTGCCTTGCAAGGTTTACCCGAAAAACCCGGCTAAAGTTTTCTACATAACATTCCGATATATTAAATAAAGGTGCGTATGTATGAATATGCCCATATACCCCTCACACTTTTTTTGAAAAATTCCTCTTGACTTGAGTTAAATAATCATTACTTTCCCCTCTTTTTATAAAAGGGGTGGAACAACAATTTTTCTTAGGGGGGTTAAAAAAACAATGGAGTTATTTAATTTCAAAGACGGTATTTTGTATTTCAAAGCACGGGATCAGTACAACTTTGAGAGTCTCATAGCGGCCTTCCGCAAGGCTTTTGCTGACCGCAGATTCATCCCAAACAAAACCCCACTGTATGTGGACATCAATCAATCAGAGACCGGATTGGTATATGATGAAATCAGCCGTCTTGTTAAGTACATTGCTAAGCACCGGGTATCTCGTGTAGCCGTTTTGGTATCCGATGCTTTAAGCTTCGGCTTTGCCCGAATATGTTACCGCTTCTACTATACAGAGGGCATTAAGGCCAAAGTCTTTACCGAACCCATCAAAGCCCAAGGATTCTGCTCGGGTGTCATTGATGAGCCAGAACCAGTTCGCCGGTATGTGAGTTGATAATTAAACGAATACCCAAGTTTACCCGAATAATTTCCAATCTCCATTCACTGATAAGCATGACACTTTTAAGGTTGATTTTCATATATGTGTGAAGGCTTTTGAGGATATTTCAAATTGCCGCCAACCATTTCTTTTACCTTGACTCGCATTAGCCTGAATGCTATCCAAATCTTTGGCGCAGGGAATCGGTTAACTGTAAGGTGCCGCAAGGGTTGAAAGAGATTAACCACTTGGGATTTCCTTGCGCTGCTTTTCCTGTATATACAAACCCCTCATTTAAATTCAGTGATTTCACAAAATGGAAAGACCGGCCGAGGGATTTCGACAAATTGATAGGTGATTTTAATAGAGGAGAAGATCTATGCAAAATGGACTTAAACAGCTAGAGAAAACGTTTATTCACAGCTCCACCTCTATCGTTGGAAACATAAGCTCCACCTCTATCGTTGGAAACATAAAGACTGAAGAGAATCTGATCATAAACGGTACACTGAAGGGCAACGTAGAAATTGGAGATTATAACTTGTTTTTAGGCCCTAATGGGAGGATAGAGGGTGAAGTTCATGCAAAAAACGTAAGAATCAGAGGTCATATGAAAGGGGAGATTAAAGCAAAAGAAAAAGTTGAGATTACCAAAGAGGCGGCTTTTTCAGGAAAGATTAAAAGCAAAAGTATTTCTGTTGAAGAAGGTGCTTATTTCGATGCATATGTGGATTTGGATCGAGAATCCCCCGGAACCGGAATTTTGGAAGAAACGTCATTTGAGAAGGCAATTGCTGAATTGGTTCAAGAGCCTATCAAACCTGCCCTTCAAATTGGTAATTTCACACGGTGGCAAAATAAAAATGCTTACGATAAAGCATTTAAACGATTGCTGAGGGAACTGAAGGCTGAGGGTTAAAAAAGATATTTAAATAGAGTCATCGAAGTTTCCACCTTTTTATTAATTATACCCAATTCCCCTTATTCATTACATTTTAAACCAGAGTGTATTGTGCTAAAAATTGGCTGTATGCCTGTCAAATCTTTCACTCGCCAATTCAATATTGAGTTAATTATCCACAACCAGCATGAAAGGAGGGTAGAATGTTAAAATTCTTTCTATGGCTATTGTGGGATTTTTCAGGCTTGCGATTTGTTTGGGAAAAGATAAGACCACCAATTGATCAGACAACGAAAAAGAGACCCCCTGCAACTTTTGTGATTTGGGCATTTGGTGCATTTTTTATATACATTGCCCTATTTGGATTAGCTTCACACAGATATGAGAATAGAATAGGTATTATTGAAAACAGAACCAATGCTTTAATAACCCTCTTGTCAACTCCAGCATTTAAAAAGGCAATTGAAAGGATTCCTGATATTCAGAAAATGAAGGTTCCTGTGAAACCAGAAATACTAAAGCCTTCATCAGTTATTCTTTCAGTTTTTTCAAGCAATATTGAATACAGTGAAATGGTCGATCTACTCAAACAGATGATCAGGGATTGGAAAGATTCTCTCCAAGGTGTATCTCTGGTCGGGGCTGATCTTAGTAATTTAGATCTCAGTGGGGCAAAATTACAAAATGCAGATCTTTCTGGGGCTATGCTATTGTATACAAACTTGGAGAAGGCATGGCTATCCCATGCTGTTTTGAATCATGCAAATCTATTTCATGCAATATTAGAACAAGCAGCCCTCTTTCATGCCAAACTTAACAACTCGAATCTGGAGCAATCTTTACTTAAAAATGCCGAAATGTTAAATGTTATGCTCAAAGGAGCAAATTTAAAATGGGCAGACCTTAAAGATGCAAATCTTTATAAAGCCGATTTTGCAGGTGCTAATTTAGAAAGTGCTAATCTCGAAGGAGCAAGCCTAAAAGATGCCAATTTCGTCAATTCAAATTTAGATGGGATTAGGGGGCTCAATGTCGATCAGTTGTGTAAAGCAAAATCACTCTATGGTGCAAAGCTGTTAGATCCAGAGCTCGAAAAGCAAGCAAAAGAAAAATGCCCTCACCTTCTTGAGAAACCAGAAAATGATGACTCATCTTAAATCAGAGAGGATCTCCTGAAGCATATTTTCTGGAAAAGCTGAAAAACCACAATATTGTTTTCCTTGGAACTACGCACAAGAGACCAGCTATTTTGAAATTCAGAGCTGATTTAATTCTCCATCTGAAAGATACTGGCGTTACCCGAAACTCTATCTCAATCTATCAGCCCATGTTTGGAACCGCAAACTATCATATTAACTGGCATCATTGAGGATTCAGTATTCTTAGGATGGTTGAGAGGGTACCCAATATAATTATCCTAGACACCCCTCAGCCGAAGTCATAGGCTTCGAGCTAAAATTTGCTTGGCTTAAAATTAACTAATTTAAGCCTTTTCTCCGAAAGCGATCAGGGGGCGTCTATTGTTAATCGCATTTTTTTCCACTTGTGGAGGGCAGTCTGTTTCAGAATAAGCTGCCTTTATAATTTTAGCCGTAACAGTCAAAATCAATATTGTGAAAAAGATTCCATAAAAAGAAATATATTTCTTAAATACTTAGGGGAAAAAAACAAGTGAAGAAAGAGGTCGATTTTTTTTGATTAAACTAACTATCTAAAATCATTATATAATTTGTATTGATTTGCAGAATTGGCATAAAGATTGCTGCTTAAAATAAAAAGGAAGCATTAAAATGATTTTAATCATCTGCTTTCCTCCTTAACGTGGTGGCTCATAGCCTAAGTGAGCCACCCCGTTTTCAATTCCACTGAGCCAGAAAGGTTAAGCATCACCAAGAATAGATACTAAAATTGAGCAAGGGAGTCTTCCGATGGCTTCGAATTTTAACTTTTTCTTCCATGAAACAACTGACAGCATTCACTTGAAATTGTACGGTGATTTTGATGGGACCTCTGCACTTGAATTGATCAATGCATTAAAAAGAATTCCTAACAAACCATATCAGATATTTATCGATACCGATGATCTAAACAAAGTTAGTTCTTTTGGTAGGGATGTTTTTCAAAAGAAGTTTGAGTTAGAGGATAAGAGATCAAATGCCCTTATATTTATCGGAAAGCACAAATATGAATTAACACAATAAATATCAGGCGCCGTAAAACTGAACATACCTCCACAATACTCTACACGAATTAGCTCCGGAAAAATCTTGCGTTATC
>WOR8_10005743_pt1 | contig 11939 bp, 7 predicted proteins | sample DeeMarSeWOR38_10_FD_19890 | JGI IMG/M metagenome (IMG submission 19890) | reverse complement strand
GTTATTTTTTGCGATGGTTTTAGTAGGATCGGTGATGGCACTTTTTATTAATACAACCTTTCAGATTTCTAGTGTTAATTCTGAATCTAGAAATGATTTTGATAGAGGATCATTAAAAACAGCGGCTATACTTACTGATTTTCTAATTGACGATACAGGGAGTGATAATTGGACTTGGGCTAAGATAAATGGATACTGTACTGGATTTGGCACCCCTGGAAGTCCCTACCTAATACAAAACCAGATTTTTGAATATTCTATTGCAATGGGAAATAGTTTGACAATAATTAATTCCCGGAAATACTTTATTCTAAGAAATTGTACGTTTAGAAATGCGGATATGTCTTCATATGGGCTTTATATGCTCAATGTTACTAATGGGTTAATAGATGATTGTTTTGCTGTTAATAATCTCTGGTCTGGTGATACCGGGATTTTTATGGAAAATGTAAATGACACTGAGATTAGGGATAGCTATATCCATGATAATACTAACAACGGTGTACATTTAGTAAATTCTCATTATAACACAATTACAGGAAACAATATATCTGCAAATTTGGCTATGGGAATATATCTTGACCAGAGTACTCATAACACGATTTTAAATAATGATTTGAATGATAATACAGCAATGGGATTATTAGTTGTCACTGAAAGTAATGATAATACAATTTCAGACAACACAATCAACAAAAATTTGGCCTATGGGATTTATTTTGATAACAGTCATGACAATACTGTATCTAATAATGAACTAATAGGTAACACGGCAATGGGGATTTATATCAATGGTGCAAATCGAAACATTCTCTCATTAAATATTGCCAATGAACATACTGTTTTTGGAATATACTTAGAAGCGGGATGTGAAAATAACACGGTAAGTGAAAATACAGCAAATAACAATGAAGTCTTTGGTATTCATGATTTTTCTGGTATAAGGAATGAATATAAAAATAATATAGTAAATAACAATACGGTAGCTGGGCTATATCTTATCAGCTGTGCACATTCTCTTATAATGGATAATACTGCTTATAACAATTCACTCTTTGGAATTTATCTTGGTGGTTCAATGAACATTACCTGTATCGGGAATATAGTTTATGAAAATGTTTTCCATGGTATAAATTTGGAGGGGACAACTGGTTCTAAAGTTGAAGAAAACGATGCACATCATAATGGGATTGATGGGATAAGATTAAGTTCCAGCTCATCAAATGTTCTAAAATCTAACTTTGCTCACCATAATAACAATAGTGGAATATTATTGACGAGTAGTAGTGATTCTAACCTGCTTACTAGTAATACAGCTTCTGATAATCTAGGCCATGGAATTTTCACGGATTCATGTAGTGGCATTACAATAACGGGGAATACGGCAAATAATAATGAATTGAATGGAATTCATCTATTTGGCGGTGTTTTCAATCATATTATCTCCAATACAGCTAATAATAATAAAAATGGGACCTTTTTAGATAGTTGTACTTTTACAATAGTAGCTCATAACGTGTTCCTTAACAACGACGCATGTTACAATGAAACTGGGGGTGCAGATAATCTTTTTGAGGATAATATCTGCACTGCGCTTGGTGGAGGTGGAGGTATAACCGTTGATATGAGTGTGGTGCTCTTGATTATAAGCATAATAGAAGCTATAGCTCTCGTAGCAATCGTCGCATTTATTTTCTTGAAAAAACGAAAATCCTAATTTCTTTTTTTCTTTTTTTTATATTCTTAATTTAGGAATTTTAAAATAATGAGATAAACGATGGTAAAACACCAAAAGTTTGGAACTTACGACCATTTTTGTGTATTAATCTTTGCACAAGGAACTTGGAATGAGAGAGAAAGAGAAGCTATACTTAAGCCAATGGGAGAAAAACATAACGAAAAACGGGACAATTCATATCATTTATATCTTAAATTTACACGCAGAGATTCTATGCCTCAGTACAGCGATTGTCATTTATGTCGTCCTATTTTCGAGTTTTTCAAGGAATTTAAAGGTCAAACTGATGCTATCCTATTTCAAGGTCATCATTATTTAATAATGGAAGATGATGTTGAGGATCTAAAAGATTTTGTAAAACAAACACTAGCCACGGATATGGTTAAGAAATTAATCTTGCTCTATCTTGATAGCTTTAAAGAAATCAAAAGGACTATTATCAACACAATGACCTTACAAGATTTAAAAGAGTTTCTTGAGTGTAAACGGGTAGATATGCCAGGATTTATTAAAATTTTACAAGAGAATAATTTCAGCAGTCGAATTATATATGAAATTACCAAATATTAAAACTGAATTTAAAAAGAACTTTAAAAAGTAGGAAGATAATTTAATCAGGTGTAAGTGAATCTAAGTCTGATAAATCTAATCCACTATCAAGCGTTTCTGGGACTTCACTAAGGAACTCATCAAGAATTTCTCTGAGTTCATCACCAGATCTCTTGAGGATAAGCCTAATTAGTCCAATGTTGATATCTGGATCAGAGATTAAAGTAAGGACACCCTTAGGGCCACAAGATGATGCAAAGATTTTTCCCCCCGTAAATTCCGAGGTTACTATTTCTAATCCCCCTAATTCGAGATTTTTTCCTTGTTCTTCACTTGCACAGAAAACTGCGCTTGCGATTGCACCTATCCCGTCAACATCGGCAGGGAAGTAAGAAAATTTCGAAACACTTGCAATAGTAAGACCTGTTCTATCTACAAGAATTACTTTCTTGATACCACTTTCGCTTTTGATTATCTTGCTCAGTATATTATCGAAGCTTTTGGTGTCAATACTAATGGTCATACACCTTTTTTATACTACTATGTATTTAGTTAGATATTATAATAATATATTCTTCAATCTTTAAAACTATTATAATTATTTGAATTTATAAAATTATCCTTTTAAAATCTTTCATAGGAAAAATGGGAAATATTAAATTTTGGAGTACGATTTTAAACTCTATAAATTGATTTTTATCCCGTTTTTGAGAAATACAATAATTTTATGAATAATTGATCATCAAAGTTGAAATTCTTATATGGGAAACCCAAATGAGAGAAGATATCGAGAAACGATTACATAGAGTAAGAATAGAACAGCCTAAGAACAGAATTTCATGTCCTAAATCAGAATCTTGTCACTTTTCCGAATATTGTCCTCGCTGTAATAGATTTTTTAGAAAATGTTTTAAGTTTAAAACCCTGAATTAAAACATCATCGGAAATACTATACAAGGGGACTAACGTTTTGTAAGTCTAAATAAATGATTTTTAGCACTTCAGTTCTATAATATTCGAATATTTCAAGAACTTAATTATTATAATTTTACAATTTGTAATATACTGTAAAAATAGATTTTTATATGCATTATTATCATTATTATATCAAATTTGTATTAATATCGAATTAACATATTCATTTCAAATAAGAATATTCCGACTTAGTAGAGAAGAGATTCTCGGTTTATGGTTATTCTTAGAATTTATTATATTGTATTAAACTTCAGAAAATAATGTAAAACTTTTAACTAATAGGACGTGAAAGATTAATGAAAAAATTCCAAAAAAGTAGTTTATTAATAATAATAGTAGTTTTCTCCGCGCTGTTATATCAAACCAGATATGATCATAATAATCCTGTGTCATTAGAAGAAAACAACTTTAACAGAATTTATTCTTCCGCACAACAATCATATTCTAAACAATGGATAAAAAATTCTAATTTTTCATCCTCACAGGATTGGTATTCCTCTAAACAAGGAGATATTTCAGATACGAATCCCTCAATCAGTGGAGGTATGGCTAATTTCGAAGTAGTTGGGGAAGCAAGAAGGAAAGAAATTTCAGATCCAATCAACATAGCTAATAGTGGTGATTGGACTGCATTTAATAAAACTGAACCAGCAATAAATCCAGATACTTACACTATTGATGACAGTGGATTTTATGTAAGCCACTCATGGCATGATGCGACTGCTGATCAATTTGCAAGCATTTCTTGGAGATTTAATGTTAGCATGGATGTTGATATGTCAGAATATAATATTACATCTGCTTTTCTTAATGCAAGCATGTACGCTAATGTAGATCGAAATGTAGATGCTCCAAATGATTCATGGGCTAGATATGATGGTAATGATGCAGATCATTCAGGTGATATGCCCATAAACCAACCAGGTATTTTTGATCATGCCTTTTTCTATGTTGAAATTGCCGATATGGAAGTCAGTAATCCTTACAGGGTAGCATTTAATCAAACATTTGATTTAGGACAGTATGATTTCCCTGAAAATAATTATCCTCAAATTTTAACTATAAATGAAAAGTCTATCGAACCAGTGGGTGATGAGCAAGACTTAATATACTATTTAAATAGAGTATTTGATAACGATCCAGGCCATGATAACTTTACAATTATTGTTGGAATAGATATTTCTTGCGAAGATGATTATACAGGAACAGATTATGATGATTGGGATGAATTAAGAATAACAACCCTTAATTTAACCTTTACTTACGAGAAAAAAATAGATCAGTTTACTTCAGTGTCTTGGAATCAGGATGGTGAGAAACCAAATGATATAAGTAATAATACAGTTATAGTCAATGAAGCGCTACTTGATTTTGAATATAAGATTAATGAGACTTGGCCAACAGCGTCCCCTAATTCAGAAATAAGAATGTTCATCAACAATATTATGCATTCAGAGACGATAAGATTATCAACAGCGACGACATCTTTTCAGAAAGCAAAGCTAGGAGGATTTGATGTGACTTCTTTAATCGAGGAAGAGAAAAATATTAATTTTACAATCCAAGTTTATCTCGCCGATGGATTTACTTTAAACCGCAGTATAACTATTTCAATTGATAATGTTTATCTTAATATTTCATATACTGAAATTTTTCCTGATATACAAACAAATTTGGAATTGTATGTAAATGATGTTAACAAAACTGCTGATCCAGTTGTGACACTTCCTTTAGATAGCTTATTAAATATCACCATAAAATACACAGAGAATCAAATGGGATTGCATATTACTAATGCATCAGTTCAATTAGAAGGAAAGGTTTCTGGCGCTGTAAACGAAAGTATAGTTTTTCAACAATATTCAATTATTGTTAATACCTCGCAATTGGGAATTGGAGTAAAAATTCTTACCATAACAGCCCAAAAAGATATATATGAAACAAAACAGATTCAACTTTTTGTTGAAGTCACAGAAAGAAGCACAGAATTAATACTCTTTTTAGATGGTGTTCAAAAGCTCGGTGGGGCCACAATTCAGATTGACATTAATGCATCTTTAAATATTACTGTCCAATATAGAGATTTTGTAACACATAACCACCTCTCCAATGCTAGTGTGAATTTAATCGATTTTGGTATGTTAAATGAAACCAATAATCAATATAATATATCAGTCGATGCCAAAGATTTAGGACAAGGTTTTACTGTGTTGACTATAACTGCTCAATTAATCAATTATCAATCCCAATCAATCGAATTTTACATTGAAGTAATAGAAAGGGAGACAGAATTAAGATTATTTTTAAATGGCATTGAAAGATATGATGGAAATACCATCCAATTTGAAATAGATGATTCTGTTAATATTTCAGTATATTATAGAGACAATAATACTAAAGACCACATTATTAACGCTTCTATAATTCTGGTAGGGAGAGCTGTTCTAAATGAATCTTATAATCATTATAATACTACCATTAACGCGGGGGATCTCAGCCAAGGTATTACAGTTTTATCTATATTTGCCCAAAAAGTTAATTATCAACCCCAATCTATTCAATTCTACATAGAAGTAATAGAAAGATCAACAGGAATACAATTATTTTTAAATAGTGAGAATAAGACTGTTGATCCTACGTATGAAGTCACAGTTGGTCAAAATTTAAACATTTCAGTAAAGTATTATGATAACCAAACTGGAATGCATATTGATACTGCATTACTCCAATTAATCGGGGAAGGTTTATTGCTCAATTTTACAAGAAACGATGTTTTAGGACAACATTATCTTAATTTTAATACTTCCTATCTAGGAATTGGGGTTAAATTATTCAGTATAGTCGCTCAGGCAAATAATTATCAGGTTAACACTATAGATCCGCGAATAACGGTTAAAAGAATCGATGCGTTAATAATCACTGAATCAGGAGAATCACAAATTGAAGTCGAAGTTGGGGATGATGTTGAATTAAAGATTGTTTTAAACAATACTATCTTCGGGGGAACCGTTAAAAACGCCACGGTAACTTATACTTGGGCTTTTGGACCAGGAGAACTCTTGGATATTAATAATACCGGGTTGTATGAGGCAACTTTACAAAATGTCCAAGTTGGGATTTATATTATAACAATTAACGCCTTTGCAGGAGATAATTTTCATTTTGAAACATATGAGATTACGTTGGTGGTAACTCGTCCTATAACTGAACCAGTAGTTGATTTGAGTTGGTTAATCTATGTTTTAATAGGGGCTATAGTAGGGTTGGTTTCAATTTTCGGATTGTATCAGAAACATTTTAAATATCCGCCACTAGTAAGGAAAATAAGGAAGATTAAGAAAAAAATTAGAAAAGATAAAAAAATAAAGCCAATTTCACTTCAAACACGTGAAGAACTCATTGAGAAAGATTATCTTGCAAAAATCGAATCTATAGAGGGAGTCTCAGACTCAATTCAAGATTATAATGTTTATCAAATAGAAAAAAAAATAAATAGGATAAAATAAGGGTTATAAAATGCCGTTAGGATTTGTTATAACTGAATGGACTGAAGATCAAGGATTAACTGTCACTTATAGTCATCCAGAATCATTAGATATAGACTTAGATGACATGATGAGAATATTTTATGCTCATATTACAGGAGCAGGGGAAGCGGGTAATGTTCTAGTACGGTTAGAGAAAGCTCGCTCTAACGTTTCCAGTTATTTTACTGGAATGGAATCGAACAGGCCACTAATGATAAATTTAATGCTAGAATTGGGAGAAGATCCGGAAATGTTTGGAGAGGCAGTCATTTTAGAGATGAATGCGACAATATTAAATTATCTAATCCAGATGGGTGCAGATATTTCTCAAAAATATGAAACAACTCAGGAGTTAATTAAGTACTTGAAAGATGCGTTATTTTTACTAGATCGCTTGAAGAATTTGACAAGAGAACAGCGTCTAGCGCAGATTTATACTAGCCAAAAAGGTAGGACCATCCTAGGGATTTTACAAGATAGAGCCCTTTTCAGAAAAGATTTATTAGGAATTTTAGAAGAAAAGTTAAACAAAATTATCTCAAATATTGAAATCACATTAGATCCCTTCATTAAAACTGGTTTAGTAAAGCAGGATTGGGTTGAGGGTAATACTGACATTACATTATTCCTCCTCTCCGATTTCGCTATATATAGAGCTCCCGCTACTAAATTTATTGAAGACTCCCGGAAGAATCTTCCTTCCCCAGCTTTAGCTACAAAATACTACCAGGAAGCTACCAATTTTTTTATAAATTATAAACCTACGCTCGAAGATAGTTTAAAGATTGCTAGTAATATGATAAATCCAGATAAATATGATTATATCACACTTTTTCGGGATAGGGCGTATCCCTTGAACAAGATCCCAAGAGGTCCTGGGGAGAGTGTTGAACAAATCGGAAACTTTCTAAAAGCTATGGAGGAAGATAGAATTATAACGATACTTAAAGATGAAAGCAATGTTGAATGGGTGTTTTTGCTCACAGATGTGGTCACGGATACTTTTTATCCTGAATACTTAATTGAAAAAATTCGTAGTTACAGAATGGAAGGGACGTTAAATAAGAATGTAGCAATAAAGCATCTAGATTTACTCGAAGAAGTTTACAAAAAAAAGTAAGGTGATAATTTAGTATGGCTGAAGAAAAAGATTCAGCAACAAACCAAGTATTAGAACTTATAGGATTAGCTCATGATGAAGTAAACACATATTTCAAAATTACTGGGCGAGGACCTGTAATGGTCGGTGAGATTTCTCTTATAGCAGATGTTTCTGAAGAAAGAGCAGGAGAAATTGCTTCCACACTATATCAGAAGGGACTACTCAAACAAATTCCAGGTAAAACCCCCATTTATGAAGCCCTACCACCATATGCTGCACTTTTGGGTCAAATCCATCAGTTCAAAGAAACAATTAAGACTTTTCAACAAGTAACTCCCATAAATATACAAGAAAGATTTGACTCCTTGGAGTCACATTCAGATAAGCTGAAAAAATTGGATGATTATCGAACATACATTCAAGTAATGAAGACCAAATTACCTCAGCAAATTAAAACTCAATTTGAAAGGTTTGAGAATGAGCTTGAGCAAGTAAAGCGATTTCAAGATGTAAGAGGTTTTATTCTTAATTTAAGAGAAATAGTACCAGCTGAAATCACAAAAGATTTTGGCTTGCTGGAAGAAAGTCTGGATTCTATGAAAACTGAAATATCAAGCCGTTTTGAAAAGCAGTTTAGAATCGGAGCTCTAAAGAGTATGGCCGAAAAAATCGTTTCCAGGGTAATATCTGAACAATTCATGGAAATTACAAAGATTTTTAAAAATAAATTTGTTCAGACGACAGAGAATATGCTTGATCAAGTAATAGGACAATTAGGCAGCATTTCTGATACTGCTGGTGAAATAAGTACCGATTTAGGTACTGTATTTTCTGATATCGAAGTCGGATTAAAAACGACTTTGGAAGATCTAGATCGAAGAGTTTCTGGAGTTTATGACGACATCATTAAGGGGATTCAGGATCTAAAAGACTTATTCAAGAAGGAAATTTTCGAGACGATTCAGAATGACATCATCAGCAACATCATCAGAGAGTTAGAAAGTTCTGAACTGACAATGAATGAATTCTGGGAGCGCTCAAAAGAAGCTTCACTCTTGAGTTTTAAAGATGTGTGGTTTGTTAGAAGTGTCGAAAGTATTAAAGCACAAATTAATGAATCTCTTACTCGTGTGAAGATGCGTGTCCATATTATTGCACCAAAATTGGAAGATATTGATATAGTAGCACTTTCACAATTAAAAAGTCATGTTAATATTAGAATATCAACTAATTTTGATCTCAATGACCCTGCGGATAAGGCGAGGTTTAACCAATTTATAGATCTTCCAAATTTTGCAATACGACATTACGGTCGAGAAAATCTATGGTCAATAAACAAAGACTTCGAGGAGGTAATTGTTTGTGTCTTGTCGAAAACTGAAGAGAGTGAACATCAAGTTGCGGGGATGGGATCTGTTCTCGAAGAACACGTAAAATTGTTTGCTGGAGTTTTAGAAGATGTATGGATTCAATCCAAGAAACTTGACCAAGTTGAAGTGCTACAGTCTTTAAAAACAACAACCCAACCGCAATCTTTAGGAGAAAGAATTAAACCCATACCTAGACCTTCGTTACCTGAGACAACAGAAAAAGTAGCTCCCACAACTACAGAATCACCCTCCAGAATACTGACTCAATCAATTCAACCAAAACCAGCTATACAACTAGAGCAAATTTCAAGACTCCCGGAGCCCAAACCCCAAACTGATTTTTCGACAGGTTTTGGTGGAACATCAGATGATATTCTTACTACTCAATTAGATAAGATAATAAATGATTTATCTGGCATGACGGGATATGCAATTGCATCTAGTCTGCAAAAACTACAAGATGACATTCTAGAGAGAAAAGGTTTTAGTACTGTGCTTCGTCAAATGAGATTAAGCATAACTGAACTTAAAGCTAATCCAAATTTATTAAATCATTCTGAAACACAAGGATTGATGAATAAGATTAACTTCTGGAGATCGAAATTAAGAATTTAATTCATCTTTTTAAAGGTTGAAAAGATATGGATCGCCAATCCCCAGATAATTTTCAACCACCATCAAGATTTCTTCTTTTGTACCACTATATCCGAAGAGTTGGTGCGTAGCTTTACCATGCGAAGCATTTTCTATAGTTGTGAAGGGTTTTAGTTGAAGTTCGATCTCTCCAAAGCCAAGTATTGGTTTGTTCGGTGAGTCCGAATTGTAAGATTGAATAACTCCTTTTTCCGAATTAGGATGATCCCGAGCAACATCAAAACATTCAGATTGCTTTTCTGGTATATCCTCTGATATTTTTATTATGAAGAAATACTCTTTGGATTGTGGAATTTTCACAACATATCCAATCTTGGCATTCCTTTCAAAATTAATATCTTCAGGTCTTATAGCAAGCTTGTAAATTTCATTCACATCAATTTTGAAGGATACGTGAGTATCAGAAACTTTTAGTCGATCATCTGGTATGAGATTAAAATAAGAAAGAGGTTGTGGATTACTTTTCGTAGGAATTAGAACTGTCCCTGGAGTGTCCAAACCACCTGAAATAACCTGAGTTAAGCTCCATCCATTTACTTCCAAACCAGGTCTATAAAGAATACAATCATCTAGAATTTCAACCCCACAATAACTAATACCTGTATTATAGGGTTCCTCTATTAGCTTAATTTGACGTGTAATTTCTCCTCGTGAGCCCTGTTTAGTCCTTTGATTCAATATAAAAATATTACTTGAAACAGTGCAGCTTTTTTCAGAGGACCATAAAGTCTCATAATTTGCGGGATCTAAAGATGATTGGCACTCCCACTCTTCAAATGATTCTGGTTTCCTATAGAAGAAGTCTCTTTCAGGGCTTATCCAATATCTCTCCCCTCCGATTTCATGAGTCCTTGATTTAATTACCTCCTCGATATTAGAGTTAACCCATAATAAGTTAAAACAATCATTCTTAGGAAATAATCCTAAAATTCGTCCCCCATATTCAGAAATGATTACAGTATGATCTTGTGAGGTTAATATTGAGAAGGGAGAATTTCCCTCAAGTCGACTAATAAGCGTTTCCTTTTTGAAATAATTCATAATTTTAGTTATGTAAAAAAGATAATATATTTTTATAATATTAGTATAAAATTTGAAAGACACGAATTGAAATTAATAGGCTTAATATTCTTATACAGAAGCTTTAAATAAGATTATAAATCAAATTATAACTAATATTATTAATAATTACTTCGCGAAATATAAGAAAAATGTGTTTTAATCATGAAAAATCCATATTTAGTTTTCAACATTTGGCAAGTCCCTTCGGATCTTCAACCTGATTATACGCAAATATTAATTATAGGGGGGATCATAGCATTTCTGATAATCTTAGTCTTTGTCATAATTCGATTTGTATTTGGTAAACAAGTAATATCTTTAAAAAGAAAGGGAATACGTGTTTTTATAAGCCATGCTGTAGCAGATTTCGATAGCTATCGAATTGCAGAACTTGCTAAATATTTGGAAAAACAAAAAGAAATTTCTCACGTTTATTTTTGTGAAACTGATCTTAGTGGTAATATTGATGATTGGATGAGAAAAACAGTACCAAGATGTCAACTATTGTTATTTTTCTCTACTGATAATTCCTTAAAATCAGCAGATTGTATTAATGAAATAAGGCTTGCAAGAAAGAATAATATTGAAATCACTCCAGTCTTAGGAGTAGATTCAAAATGGGAAGATTTGGATAAGGTTGAGATAAAACGAGAACTTGGCCATGAATTTAAACCCATGGAATTTGAGAAATTTCGGACTGATTTGTATCTCTATATCGTAAAATTTAAACATGATTTGGAGGAAGAAATTCTAGAAGCTAAGTTAAGAAAATAAGTAGTAATATAAAAGTTCGTGAAAGTGTACTTTTACGATCTGTTATATATCCTTGGATGTTATGTTAATGATATCTGATAATATTTTTTAGAATTTTACCATCACTCCAAAAAAATTCATAAATTGTTACCCTAGATTTTATTTTAAGTGTTCTACAATTATATTACTATAATATGCGATGAGGTGGT
>WOR8_10005739_pt1 | contig 11941 bp, 12 predicted proteins | sample DeeMarSeWOR38_10_FD_19890 | JGI IMG/M metagenome (IMG submission 19890) | reverse complement strand
CACCTAGAACCTCCAACTCGGAAATCTGAGCTTTATCAGTAGCATCCTTTAGGCAACCTGGACGCAGACCGTCTCCCAAGCTGAGAGTAACATCATATTTTTTTGCCATATCAAGGATTTTATCAAAGTTATCGAAAAGCGGATTTTCTTTTTTATGATGAGTCATCCATTTAAGAGTTAATGCTCCTCCACGACTTACTGTTCCCATAAGTCTTTCTCTAATAAATGGAATAGATTTTTTCAAAAGACCTGCATGAACTGTAATAAAATCTACACCATCCTCGATGTGTTTCCTGATACCGTTTATAAAATCTTTTTCGTCCAATTCAACAACATCATCAACAAGACAAGCCGCTTGATAAACAGGAACTGTTCCAACAGGAATCTGACTATTTTTTATTATCTCATATCTTATATTATCAATATTCCCTCCTGTACTTAAATCCATAACTGTATCTGCTCCAGCATCAATACAAACTTTCAATTTTTCCAGTTCATACTCTAAATCAGCTTTATCTGGAGAGGATCCAATATTAGCATTTACCTTAATCTTTAATCCCTCACCAATTCCAATTGGATTAAGATTTTTATGTAGTCTTGATGCAGGAATTACAATCCTACCATTTGCAATCCTATTCATCAATTTTTTAACATCGATATTTTCTTTTTCGGCAACAATTTTCATTTCTTTTGATACGACATTATTTCTTGCCATCTCTAATTGAGTCATCTTGATTTACTCTCCTTAATAATTCTTATAAACTCACTTACTTCATCATATATATTATCCGCTTTAAAGATATCATATATTGAAACAATAGAATCTGCTCCTGCCTTGATTACATCCTTAATGTTTTCCCTTTTAATTCCACCAATTGCAACAATAGGGATTTTTACTTTTTCTCTCACAATTTCTATCATCTTAGGACCAATAGGATCCCTAGCATCCTCTTTCGTCCCGGTCTTAAAAATAGGAGCAAGACCAATGTAATTAACACCTAATCTTTCAGCCTCGAGAGCTTCTTCTAAATTATGAACAGTCAAACCAATAATTTTATCTTTTCCAAGAAGCTTTTTTGCACTATGATAAGGCATATCTTCTTGGCCTATATGAACTCCATCGGTATTAATTGCTAAAGCTATATCAATCCTATCATCAATAAGAAAAATTGCTCTTCCATTACAGATTTCTTTTAACTTGCTACCATCTTTAATCATGTCTTTAGTGTTTTTATTTTTCTCTCGATATTGGATTATCTTACAACCAGCCTTTATTGCATTTTCAACATCAGAAAATATTCCATTTTTACTAAGGGCAGAATCTGTTATAAAATAGAAATCTATTTCTTTTAAATTATTCAACTTGAATCATCTCTTCAGCTTTTTTAGAAGAATTATTTATATCTTCTAACCTTTCAATAAGTATTTCTGCACATTTCTTACCAGATAATAACATACCTCCAAATATGGGACCCATTCTATTAGTTCCAAAAGCTGCATTTACCGCCATACCTGCAACATAAACATTATTGAAAATCTCCTTTGTATTTTCAACAACAGTTTTTTCGCCAATTTCAGCATTCATTGATTTCTCGCCAATAATTCTACCAGTTTTTGTAAACAAATCGCCATCTACTTTTTTTTCAAGAATTCGTAAAACCTCTAATGGATGTCCAGTTGCCTCTACAATAAACTTAGATCTTACAGACAGAGGATCGACGTGCAGATTAGCTATTTCAACAGCACTCCAATTTATAACTACTCCACAAATCCCACCTTTGTCTATCATCACATCTTCAACAGAAATACAATTGAAAATTTTAACACCAGCTTTAACAGCTTTTGAGCAGATCGTTGAGATTGCCTCAATTGAATCGGCAGTATAATATCCTTCATCGTATTTTTCAGATTTAATTCCAAACTCATCAAGTATTTTTTTCCCATCTTCGCCGACAACAATCTCATTGAACATCATTCCACCGCCCCACATTCCTCCACCAATAGACAGTTTTCTTTCATAAACAGAAACCTTATATCCTTTTTTTGCTAGATAGTAAGCGGTTGTGAGGCCAGCTGGTCCTGCACCTGCGATTATTACATCTTGATTTAAATTGTCAACAAATTTTTTTGTATATCTTTCAACTATTGCTTTTGTTATTTTTTCGTCACTTAATTTCATTTTATTTCCCCCTTAATTTTAATAATCTTATTTGCTACATCCACTGCATCTTTTCCAAGAATATATGCACATGGTTCTATTCCAAAATCCCCGTCATGTAAGAGAATATCAATATTTTTTTTATTATTCTTAAGCTTGAAATCTTTAGTTAAAGAGCTACAGTGAAAACCAGATTTTTTAATACCTTCAGAATATGCAATATTCATAATAGCATTAACTTTAAGTTTATCTTTTATGTAAAGTAGTAACGAAGACAAATGTTTACTTTTTCCAAATCGAATTCCATTAGTGCCTGTTACTTTTTCATCAGCAATAATTAATCCATTTAGAAATGAAGCTACATCGTCTCGAGACTCTGCATTATCTTTTGTCATTGCAATATTTATCTTAACCTCAGGTAATAATCCACTTAAATTTTGATCCTTTAATAACAGAAAAGCATTGGTTAAATTATCAACTATTTTGACATTATCATCACTGATTATCTCATTTTTTTTCGCTATGTAAAAATGACCCTCTATTGATTTATTGTTAAATGAAATACATGTATGAAATGTTGATGAAGTACCATCAATAATTTTATCTGAAATTTTTTCAGCTATATATAAAATGTTTTTTGGAATTTTTTTTGTTACACTACAGTAATTACTAACCATTGGCTGTGATAGTTTTAAAATCTTAGATATCTTTGATTGGTCTATATTTTTTGTGTAGAGTCTTTTTGCTATCGCTTTTTTTAATAATGTAGTATCATCTGCATCGATGAAATAAACTTCCTCCACCATATTAATGATTTATAGAAATGTATTAATCATTTATAAACCTTCCCTAACTTAAATAAAATGTTTTATACTATATGAGGTTGTTATCATTTCGTGTTAAGTATAAGGAAATTTGAACCAACAGACATGTTCTCGGTTATAAAATTAGCTTCAATAACACTACCTGAACGATACAATCCAAGTCTTTTTAATTTTTTTTATGAAACCTATCCTAAAGGATTTAAAGTGGCTGAAAAGGACCATAAAATAATAGGATTTATAATTGGAGTACAAATGAAACCAGAAAAATTTAAAATATTGATGCTATCAGTTTTAGAAAATTATAGACGGCAAGGTATCGGTTCAAAACTCTTAGCTGAATATTTAACAAATATATCAAGTAAAAAAACAAAAATAGTAGAACTAGAAGTAAGAACTGACAACAAAAAAGCAATAAAATTTTATAAGAAATATGGATTTAAAATAAAAAAAAAACTAAGTAAATTTTACCAAGATGAAGAAGACGCATATACTATGGTTAAAGAATTCTAAGATTTTATTGTTATCTTTTCTTTCTCAGTCATAAACCGCTCTGACATTTGATTTAATCTATTAGAAACCTTTTCCAAACCTGGACAATTATTGTTTGATAAAAGGTCTGCAATTCCTTTGCTAAGTGTGAAAACTGCTAGTTTATGTTCTCTTTTGGATTTATAAACCTGATAAGGTGTAACATCAAGCTTAACATATGGAGAAAATTCACTTCCTCCATTGTTTTCAACCATGTCCTCCAAATGGGTTTTTAACTGCAATAGGAATGTGTGAAGTTGTATAAGTTCATCTTTCTGCATGGTAAACCTTCCCTCAGCCAAAAATAACTCAAGGCCCAAATGAGTTTTAGGCTTTTTATGATTTTCTGTCAAACATTTAAATAATATAAATTTATACGGGTCCGATTTTTCTAAAAAAATAAATGAAAAAAAAGGATTAATCAAGATCCTTTTTTGTTAAAACTTTTACAGATGTTGGCATTTTTACAACATTGCCGATCTTTATTCCAACAATTTCCTTAATATTTTTACTATTTGCAATGTCTAAAAGTCTCTGTGTTATAATACCATCAAAAACAACTGTTGAGATATTATCACTTTTCTTAAGAGAATCAGTTAGTTCTCTAACAGGTATCTTCTTGATTTCTTTATCATCACTATCAAATAGCACAGCTTTCAAAGAACCTGATATTTCATTGAGAATTTTACCATAACCTTTTTGTTTATCGCTAATAATTCGTTCTTTGTCTTTTTCTTTCTTTGTCTCTTCAGCTTTTCCCTTTACATCCTTTGGTTTTTGCTCAACTTTTTCTCCCTGTTTTTCTTTCTTTGAAGATTTTCCAAGCTGTTTTGGAGTTTCCTCTTTTCTTTCAAATTTTATATCATACATCTCAGCATATTGCTCAGCTGGAATTTTATTTTTTAAAGCCTTCATTATAAGCTTTTGAGGGATTTCTTCTACCTCCCTTGTAGCCGGAGCACGAGCAACAAAGTCAATATCAGCAGTCTGTAAAAGTTCTTTTAGAATTAGTTCACCACCTCTATCACCATCAACAAAAGCAGTAGAAATTCTTTCTTTAGTTAATTCAGAAACAGTTTTTGGTATGTTGGTTCCACCGACTGCTATTACGTTTTTAATACCATACTTTAGAAGATTCAGAACGTCTCGTCTACCTTCAACAATTATTATTGCATCACTCTTTTCGATATTAGGTCCTGCTGGACAATGGTCTTGACCAAAATTTGAAATTTCTTCTACCTGAACCGCTTGTCTAACATTATCTGCAATGCTTGCCCCTTCAATTTTACCTTCTTCCATAATTTTATTGAGTAGTTCTTTTGCTCGCTCTATTACCTTTTTCCTTCTAACAACTCTAACATCTTCAACTTGATCGGCAATAATTACTGCTTTACAAGGGCCTACTCGATCGATACTTTCAAAAGCAGCTGCAAGAATTACAGTTTCAACCTTATCAAGTGATGTAGGAAGTGTGATTTCTCCCTCACTTTTACCATTTTTTGATTCTAATTCAACCTCAATTCTTCCAACTCTTGCTGATCTTTGTAATTCCCTAAGGTCTAATTCATCACCAAGCAAACCCTCAGTTTGCCCAAATATTGCACCTACCACGTCAGATTTTTCAATAATCCCATCAGCCTTAATATGAGCCTTAATTAAATATTTCGTTGTTGCTGGATCTATTACCATAAATCATCACCTCATGAATACCTTGAAAAATAGCACCTTTGTTTGCTCTTTAGCAAAATTTAGGTATTAAATATAGACATTTTTTGCATCAGACTTTTAATATTAGTTAATCGGTTAAATATGAGTTATTATTAATTGATTAACGCACCTTTCACGGTGCTATTTTTCAATTTTTTTCCTTATTTTCTACTTATATATTAGTTATGCGCCATATTTAAATGTTATGCCTATATTCAGCATAGGAGATTTCTATGAAGGAAAAGATATACATTGGTGTAGCATGGCCATATGCAAATGGATCACTACATTTAGGACATATAGCAGGATGCTACTTACCTGCAGACATATTTGCTAGATTCAATAGGATGAGAGGTAATGACGTTTTAATGGTTTCAGGTAGTGATGAGCATGGTACACCTATTACAATAACAGCAGAAAAAGAAAAAACAACTCCCCAGAAAATTGTTGACAGATATAACAAAGAACATACTGAAAACATGAAACAAATGGGTATATCTTTTGATCTTTTTACAAGGACTACAACAAAAAATCATGAGGAAGTCGTTCAGGATATCTTCACTACTTTGTATAAAAATAAAGATATATACAAAAAGAGTGTTGATTCATTTTATTGCGAAAATTGTAATCGTTATCTACCAGATAGATATATAGAAGGAACTTGTCCTTATTGTAGCTCAGAAAGAGCAAGAGGTGATCAATGTGATGAATGTGGAAAATTACTTGATCCCCAAGAATTAAAAAATGTCAAATGTAAAATATGTGGAGGTACTCCAAAAATAAAATCTAGCGATCATTTATTTTTTGCATTAAGTAATTTTGAGCCACAATTGCTTGAATGGATGAAAGATAAAAAACATTGGAAACCAAGTGTATGGAATTTCACACAAAATTGGATAAAAAATGGATTAAAAGATAGGGCAATAACAAGAGATATCGAATGGGGAGTTAAAATTCCTATTGATGGTTTTGAAGATAAGAGAATTTATGTCTGGTTTGATGCAGTTATTGGTTATCTTTCAGCAAGCAAAGAATGGGCTAAATTAAAGGGAGAACAAAATAAATGGGAGGATTGGTGGAAAAACAAAGATGCAAAACATTACTATTTCCTTGCTAAGGACAATATACCATTTCATACATTGATTTGGCCTTCTATTATTATGGGATATAGAAATAATCTGAATTTACCTTATGATATTCCAGCAAATGAATATCTCCGTTTAAAAGGTGAACAATTCTCAAAAAGTAGGGGAACAGCTGTTTGGGTTCCAGCCATTTTAGAAAAATTCGATGTAGATTCTATTCGTTATTACCTTTCTATTAACATGCCTGAAAATAAAGATACAAATTGGATCTGGGATGATTATATTGCTAAAAATAATGATGAACTAGTTGGAACATATGGTAATTTTATTCATAGAGTTATTACTTTTACTTTCAAAAACTTTGGTGAAATCCCTAAACTGGAAAAACTAGAGGAACTAGACAAAAAAGCATTAAGGGAAATTGCAGAAACATCAAAAAAAGTTACAGAGTTAATTGAAAAATGTAATTTCAAACAAGGACTTCGGGCTGCTATGAGCCTTGCACAGTTTGGTAATTTTTATTTTGATCAGAAACAACCTTGGAGTTTAGTAAAAAATGATAAAGAAGCTTGTGGTACTACTCTTCATATTTGTCTTAAAATAGTAAAGGCTTTAGCTGTTTTTATGGCATCATATTTACCATTTTCATCTGAACAGATATGGAAAATTTTAGGAGAAAAGAATTCATTATTAATAAATAGTTGGAATTTGGCATTAGAGGATATAAAAGTCGGAACACCTCTTGAAAAACCAATGCCATTATTTAAAAAAATTGATTTAAAAGATTTCGTTGAAGAAGCTGATCCTTTTTCAAAACTTGATTTACGTGTTGCAAAAGTGCTTGACGTAAAAGACCATCCAAATGCTGATACACTATATATGATGCATATCGACGTTGGCAAGCTTGGTAAAAGAGTGATTGTTGCAGGTATGAAGCCTCACTATTCAAAAGATGAAATGAGAGGTAAAAAAATAGTAATTGTATCAAATCTAAAACCTGCAAATATTAGAGGAATTAAATCAAATGGGATGCTACTTGCTGCAGAAGACAATAAAGGAACCTGTTCACTATTAAATCCTGGAGAATCAAGTCCAGGATCAGAAGTAACTATTGAAGGTATCAATAAAGAAGCAGTAAATATTTTGGAATTTGAAGATTTCAAAAAAATAAATATGTCAATCGGTGAAAAACAAAAAGCAATTTATAATGGAAAAGTATTGCAAGCTGAAAAAGGGGACATAACCTCTGATAAAACTATTGAAAAAGGTGCTAAGATATTATAAAAAAGGGGAGAAAAAATGAGTGTTGTAACTGAAACAAATTTACCATTAAAAACATTTAAAAAAGGTAAAGTTAGAGATGTTTATGAGGCAAATGATAAACTTGTATTAATTGTGACTGATCGAATTTCTGCTTTTGATTTTGTACTACCTGAGCCGATTCCAAATAAAGGAATTTGTCTAACACAAATATCCAAGTTTTGGTTTGATTATTTTAAGGATACAATTCCAAGTCATGTTGTTTCTGCAGATATTTCTGATTTTCCTGCAGATTTACAATCTTACAAAGAATTACTTGATGGGAGAAGTATGCTTGTAAAAAAAGCAAAGGTTATTCCCATTGAGTGTATAGTTCGTGGATATATTTCTGGTTCGGCATGGAAGTCTTATCAAAAAGATGGAACAGTTTGTGGAATAAAACTTCCAAGCGGTTTAAAAGAATCTGACAAGTTTGATGAGCCACTGTTTACTCCATCCACAAAAGCTGAATCTGGTCATGATATCAACATTTCTTATGAAAAAATGATAGAGCTTATTGGTAAAGAGGATGCTAAAAAAATCAAAGAATCGTCTCTGAAGATTTACAAAGAAGGAGCAAAATACGCACTTGAAAAAGGAATAATAATTGCAGATACAAAATTTGAGTTTGGAAAAATTGGTGATGAAATAATTCTTGTTGATGAGATTCTTACTCCTGATTCCTCTCGTTTTTGGCCTGCTGATCTTTATGAGCCTGGAAAATCTCAACCAAGTTTTGACAAACAATACGTACGAGATTATTTGAGTAGTACTGGTTGGGATAAAAATTCTAATCCACCACATCTTCCTGATGATGTTATTACAGAAACTCAAAACAAATATCAGGAAGCATATGAAAAGATTACAGGGACAAAGTTTAAATTTTAAGGTTTCATAATATTTTTATGAAAAAATTTAAGTTCCAAATTATTGTAATAATGTTATTTCTAATCTTAATATGTAATAATATTATTGTAGTCGGATTTGACATTGCTTATGAGGAAAAAATCTCTCTACAAAAAAACAATGATTTTTATTTTGTTCAATTAGCAGATACCCACATAAGACACAAGCTATTTGATTTACATGAGACAACAAAAGAAAGATTGACGACAGTTATTAACCATATCCTTTCATTTGAAGATAAACCAGCGTTCATTGTTATAACCGGTGATTTAACAGAGTGGGGAGGTAATATAATAACTGGTGCATTAAATTGTATCGCATTTGCTGATTGTTTTTTTGAAAAGGATGACCAATTATATGCTGATGAAGATTTCACAATTCCTGTTTATACAATCCCTGGAAATCATGATTATTGTTTAAGTCGGAATTTAAAGAATTACAACAAATTTATTGACAAGAAACATGGTGAAGTAAAAAATCGATATAACATTACATATGGGGATATCAAACTTTTTTTCATGAATTCAGGTCCAAATCATTATTTGCATCCCAAATATTGGACAGACATTGTTGGGGATGGTCTGTATGATTGTGATATTGAGTGGTTAGAAAACGAGCTTAACAGTTGTAAATATGATAAAAAGATAATTTTGATGCATCACCCTGCAATAAACACAAGAAAGGATAACGGAGATATGGGTGGTGTTATCTTTCGAAATCGCGAAGAATTTATTGAATTATGTGAAACACATAGTGTTGAACTAGTACTTGCTGGACATACTCATACATCAAAGATATTTGATGCTGATGAAGTAGAATATAGTGATTATCCAATAAATTCAAGCCTATATTCTACGCTGTATGTTCAATCTGATGATTGCAAACAAGGTATTCATTACAGAAATATTTCAATTCAAGGAGATGATATTTGGATAGAATCATCTCAGGAAATATTATATTCAGTGAATCAGCAGGATGTATATTCGTATCCATTGTTTGAAAAATTTCTTATTAGATTTGAGTAATAATAGATATATGAAAATATATACTTATAAAGCTATGAATATATGATTATTTAGAAATTATTCAATTAACCTTCTACTATTGGTGAACGCCAATCATAACCCGGAGTTCTAACACCAATTTTTGGAATTAATGGAGCCCGATTTTTATGCTGACTTTTGATTCTCATATTTTTTATTCGTATTACTTCAGACTTTTTAACACCTGCAATTTTTGCAATATCATCTAAATAAATTTTTCTTTCTAGACCTCCTAGTACCTTATCAAGCTGATTATAACTAATGCCAAGTTCTTTTTCATCAGATTGGTCTTTCCATAAACCTGCAGTTGGTGGTTTTTTTATCATTTCTTTTGGAATTTTTAGGAATTTAGCAAGCTCCCAAACCTGAGTTTTATAAAGATCCCCAATAGGAGAAATATCAACACCGCCATCTCCATATTTTGTGAAATATCCAACAAGTATCTCTGATTTATTAGATGTGCCACAAACTAAACTATTGGTCATATTAGCATACTCAAAAAGAATGATCATCCTAGTTCTTGCTTTTACATTTGCAAGAGCAAATTTATCAGGTTTGATAATACTGCTTGCTGATATCTCCTTGACGAGTTTTGTGATATCCTTTTTCTCATAAGATAAACAAAATTTTTTAACAAATAAGTCACAATGCTTATTATCAAGCTGTGGTGTGGTTTCATCTGGTAGAGAAATACATTTAATATTTTTTTTTCCAAGTGCATCTTTACAAAGTATCGCAGTTACTGCTGAATCAACACCACCAGAAAGTCCTATGACAACGCCTTTACACCCTGAGTTGTTAACGTATGTTTTAATAAAATCTTGGATAACAATTGATACTTCCTTCATATCTAGTGATAAATCAATATCCAATATATCACCTAAATAGGTTTTATTTTTTTAGTTTCTTATATATAGATCCCCCGTGTGAATCTATTGCTACAACCAAAGGGCCAAATTCTTTTACCTTAAATATCCAGGCAGCTTCAGGCATACCAAGTTCTTCTAACCAATAAACTCCAAGAACTTCTTCTACTTTATCAGCTGCAAGAGCACCTGCTCCACCAGTGTATGCAGTATAAACACCTGTAAATTTCTGTAAAGCTTTTTCGGTTCTTTCACCCATTCCACCCTTTCCAATTATTATATTTGTTCCAAATTTTTCAAGGAATTTATCCTCAAATATTTCCATACGACTACTAGTAGTTGGACCAGCGGATACCACCTGCCATTTGTTTTTTTCCTTTTTCATTAATGGTCCACAATGAAACAATCCCATTTTAGATGGGTCAAAAGGAATTTTATCTTTCTCAAGCATCATGTGATGAGCCTCGTCTCTTGCGGTAAAGATTTCCCCTGTTACATAGATAACATCTCTGATTTTTAACTTCTTAACTTCCTCTTTTCTTGCGGGTAAATTAAGATGATATTCCATTTATTTCACCTCCCAACTGCCATCCTTATGAATTACCATATGAGCCCTTCTATCAGCCCAACATTGAACTGTAATTCCAACAGGTAGACTGGCTGGATGTCTATGAGCTTTTTCTATATGGACATCTAAAACTGTTGTTTTACCTCCAAGACCCATTGGACCAATACCACTTTCATTAATACGTTTTATTAATTCTTCTTCCATTGAAGCAATGGTTTTGTCTTTATGACGCTTTCCAACAGGCCTTAATAATGCTTTTTTACCTAATTTTAAAGATAGATCTGCACCTCCACCAATACCAATTCCAACTACAGTTGGTGGGCATGGATTACCTGCAGCCTTAATCATTTCCTCTACAACAAAATCCTTAACTCCTTCAATACCCACACCTGGTTTAAGCATACCTAATTTACTCATATTTTCACTACCACCACCCTTCGGTAGAGCTGTGATATGTACATCACTTCCATCAGTAAAATCCCATGTAATATATGGAATTTGATCTCCAGTATTATCCTTATGATTAACACCTAAGAAGGGATCAACTGTGTTGGGTCGTAAAGGTATCTCTTTAGTCCCTTTTTTTACTCCAGTATTTATTAAATCCTTTAATTTGTTAATATATGGAAAATCAATCCCAACTGTAACAAAAAAAGTTTGTATGCCAGTATCTTGACACATTGGACGTTTTGATTCTTTTGCAAGATCAATATTTTTAAGAATTGCTTCAATCTGAGTTTTTGCTACACCTTCTTCAATTTTATTGGCTTTTTTAAGAGCTTTTATTACATCATCCGGCAATTCAGTTTCTGCTTTTCTAATAAGTTCAACAATTCCTTGTTCAATATCCTCGAAATTCATTCTTTATCACTCATCCTCAAAGGTTAAGACTACGGTTTTCCTCCCTATAATTCAGCGAGTAAAACGAATAAGCATTATATAACAGTTATCAAGATT
>WOR8_10005734_pt1 | contig 11943 bp, 11 predicted proteins | sample DeeMarSeWOR38_10_FD_19890 | JGI IMG/M metagenome (IMG submission 19890) | reverse complement strand
AGGCGGGTCTACTGTATTACGGGATTGCGGATGTACCCGACTGGAACGGCATCGCGGAAGCCGGCGTCATCGGCGGCGGCGAAGCCTCGATGGACATGGCGGTCAACATAGCCATGGCCGGCATCAGGACCACCATATTGCATCGCTCGCAACCCCAGGGCATCCTGGCGCTTCAGGAGCTTGCCTACACGGAGGACGGTGTTATCTGGCTCGAGGAAGAAGTGATCGAGGGGCGGGTGGACGGAAAGGCCGTTCTGAGGACGAACGTCGCAGAGCACGCGTTCGACCTCGTTATGGTCGCCGTGGGCCGCCAGGCAGTCATGCCCAACTTCGTGGGCTTTACCTTCGAGAATCCCCCTCTGGGCTTCCTTGTTGCGGGCGATGCGACAAGGGGCGGCCTGGGCCAGGTTTCAATGGCCGTGGGGGACGGCGTTGAGATGGCCAACATCATGTCAAGATACCTGGAGGCCCTGGATTGAGAATGATGACTGGTTGCAGGAATGAAGGGCCAGGCGGGGGCGGACAGGACGGAGCGGGGGTTCCGGATTGAAGGTCATAGCCGAACACGGCAACGACGGGCTCGCAAAGGTCTACGTGGGCGAGGTGGACGGAGGGCACAGGATAGAGTTCGTGGAATCTGTCCAGCCCCCCAGGACGAGAGAGGACAAATGGGTGAACATCATATCCACCTCCGTGGGATGCCCCATATCCTGCAAGATGTGCGATGCGGGGGGCCATTATGCGCGCCCTCTCTCCGTCGAAGAACTCTCGGCCCAAGTAGACCACCTCGTCAGGAACCGCTTTCCGAACGGAGAGGTGACCAGCCAGATGTGGAAGATCCAGCTGGCGCGAATGGGAGAGCCCACCCTCAATCCGGCGGTTCTCGACTTCCTCAGAGGCCTGGCCAATTATGGTCATGACAACGTCGTGATAAGCTTCTCCACCGTGGCACCCTCCAACTGCGCACCCTTCATCCAGCAATTGAGGAGCATCAAGGACGCGGCATTCCGGGGCCGGTTCCAACTGCAATTCTCCATACACTCGACCGACAATGCCGCCCGGCTCCGGCTCATCCCGGCGCGGTGCCTTATATTGCCTGAGATGGCAGCCCTCGGCCGCCAGTTCCGCAATCAGGCGGATAAGAAGGTCACCCTCAACTTCATCGTCATCAAGGGCGTTGAGATAGACCCTAGGCGGATAGCCAGCCTCTTCGATACTGAAAATTATATCATAAAGCTCACGCCCCTGAATCCAACCTATCGGGCCAGATATCACAAGGTCCAGCCGGGCTTTGATGCGGAGAAGCCCGAGACTGTTTCAGGTCTTGTCAAAAGGTTCGAGGAGAAGGGCTTCGAGGTGATACTCAGCATCGGCGAGCTGGAGGAGAACCGGATAGGGTCAAACTGCGGGCAATATGTCAGCACGATGAATGATTCTGGTGTGATATAATACGTATTCGAAGATTCTGGCGTGATATAACAACGTATTCAAAGGTACTAGAAGTATGATGATTTCAATATCAAACCCGAAACCTAAAGCGTGGCCTCGAAGTCCTCGATGGTCAGGTTGAAGTCCTCGTCCTTCGCGATGGTCTCCTTGGCCTTGAGGTATTCCCTGGTCAGGAGCCAGTATACTGTGGCAAGCGACCGCCGGCCCTTGTTGTTCGTTGGGATGACCAGGTCTATGTTCTTGGTCTCGTTGTTGGCGTCGCAGAGGCCCACGATTGGTATATTGATGTTCAGCGCCTCCCTCACGGCTTGCTGGTCCGCTGAGGGATCCGTGACGAGGAGCATCTTCGGCTCTATGTAGTCGGGCAATCTGGGATTGGTGAGCGAGCCGGGCACGAACCTGCCCGCGAAGTACTTCATTCCGATTGTCTTGGCGAAGGTCCTCACCGGCTTCTGACCGTATTGTCTGGCAGAAACGACCAGCACATTCTCGGGCTCGTACTGGGTGAGGAACTGGGTGGCCACCCTGATGCGCTCGTCCGTCTTCTTGAAATCCAGCATGTACAGGCCGTCCGATCGGACCTTGAAGAGGAACTGCTTCATGTCAGCGCTCTTCTGCTGCGTCCCTATGTGGACGCCGGAGCTGAGATACTGGTCCTCGGGTATTAGCAACGGTGTTCTGTCCTGCTTCGGTTCATCGTCAACAGCTGTTTCTGCATCGTCCATACTTACACCTCCATGTCCTCTTCGATCCTGATGAGTTCATTAAGCTTTGCTATCCTCTCGCCGCCCACGGCCCCCGTCTTTATGGCGTGGGAGCCGAAGGCCACGCCCAAATGGGCGATGGTGTCGTCCGGCGTTTCAGCGCTCCTGTGCGATATCACGGTCTCGAACCCGTATTTCCTGGCAAGCTCGACCGTGTCGCGTGTGTCGGTGAGCGTCCCTATCTGGTTGGGCTTGATCAGAATGGCGTTCGTGGCGCCCATCTCTATGCCCTTGGCCAGCCGTTCCTTGTTGGTGACGTACAGGTCGTCGCCGACCACCAGCGTCTTGTTGCCGACGAGTTCGGTCAATCTCGCGTAGCCCTCGAAATCGTTCTGGTCCAGCGGGTCCTCGAGTATGTGCAGTCCGTGCCGGTCGACGAGGTCGGCCATGAACTCCACCTGCTGGTCCGGCGTGAGTTCCTTGTCCTTGTACCTGTACCTGCCGTTCACGAAGAACTCGGATGCGGCAACGTCCAGGGCGGGTTCGATATTGAATCCCACCTCGCTGCTGACCTTGTCGCAGACCTCGACCAGGAGCGCTAGCGCGTCCTCGTTGCTGAGCGCCGCCACCCAGGCCCCTTCGTCCCCTCGTCCTATGGCTGTCCCGGGCAACCGTTCCTTGAGGGCTTGGCCCACCATCTTATGCGCCTTCGCATTGCCGAAGACGTTCTTCTGGGCATTGCCTGAAGTGGATATGACGAGGAACTCCTGGATGTCAGTTCCCCCTATGGCGTGCCTTCCGCCGCCGATGAGATTTCCCAGGGGTTTGGGTATCGTATCGACCAGCGACCCCCCGACGTACCGGTACAACGGAACCCCCTGGGCCGTTGCCGCGGCCCTCGCCACCGCAAGCGAGGTCGCCACTGCCAGGTTGCCGCCGATTCGGGAGAAGTTCGGAGTCCCGTCTATCTGGTGAAGGAGCGCGTCGATGACCTTCTGCTCGGTCGCGTCCATGCCGATCAGCTGCGGGACGACGTCGTCCTCGAAGGCCTTGAGCGAGACCTCCGCACTGCCCTCGGGAAATGCCTGGACCTCGTGCTCGCCCGTGCTGGCACCGCTCGGTGCAGCGACCATTCCGTAGCCGTTCTCCGTGATGATCTCGACCTCGACCGTGGCATTCCCTCGGCTGTCCAGGATAATCCTCGACACCGCGCTTTCTATAAGACTCATCTTCCCCCCTCAGCTCTCAATTTTCCTCTTGACGGTGATGGGCAGCACTCCCTTCTCGTACTCCTGCATCGCTATGTCTATCGGGTCTATCAGGTCCTCGGGAACCTTGATGAGAATGGGAGCGCCCATGCTGATCTGCAGCCCTCTCGCACCGATGATCCTCGCCTTCTCGAACCTGGTGTAATCCATGACAATCCATCACGAAAGTGAACCCCTACATAATGGTTATTGTTATAAGCCTTTTGGAAAGTGGATTCGAATGACGGCGGATTCGAATGACGACGGCTGGATTAGACATCATGATGGTTCCCAAGAAGGACCGGGCCCGATCAACATCAGACACCTATCCAAAAGCTACCGGAGATTTTCTTGACGGCCGAGATCAGTGAAAGGGCGGCCAGATAGCTCGTCCTCGGGTTATCGGGGAACGGCGTGTTCCTGGTCCAGCATTCTATCTCGCCGAACCTGCCCTTGGCGATTATGCGGTGGGTGTTCTTCAGCGCCTTGGGGTCGACGACTATCCTGACGCGCGTGTTCTCCATTCCCAGGCCGGCCAGGCTGAGCGTGGCGGCAACGTTGATGTTCTTGGGAAAGTGCCTGACCGCATCCTTTGCCAGTCCGTTGTAGACGACGGTTGGTCTCTTTATGTTCTTGAGGTTGATACCCTTCTCCTTGATGTACTTGACGTCCTTGAACACCTCAGGGTGCTTGTAGGTCATCAGGATGACCTCCTCGATGTCCTCGACGGCGGCGGCCGTGATGCCGTCTATGCCGCAGACCGCACCCGAGGGCACGTAGACGCGGCAATGGTTCTGCTTTGCCATGACCTTGCACTTCTCCCTGAACTCATCGTCCACGAAGGCCCCGACGCTCATGACGATGACGTCCTTGCCGCTCTCGAGGGCATGTGGAATATACTCCTTCACTGCGGATTGGGAGGCGACCTCAACAACGACGTCGGATTTCTCCACTGCGGATTCGTAATCGTCTGCGCACTTGACGCTGGGGCACTGCCTGGAAAGCTTTTCTATTCGGGTTTTGTTACGGTCGACGAAGTACATCGCCTCGACCCCGTCAGTGCCGTCCAGCATATTGGCCAATGTCTTTCCGATGGACCCACAACCTATCACGGTCAGCTTCATGGTATCAACCGGATTCGTGGATGAGGGAGAGTAATTTAAACGTATCGTCATGCCTAGGAGTTCGTAAGAGTTGATAATCGATTGCCCTGTTGAGTGAAGCAAGCGCAATCGTCGGTATTCGACGAATCCTGGTTGAATACACCCTTGACTGCGATTCAGCCGACCTGCGTTTTGATTTGCTGAGTCGGTATGCTTCTTCGCAAGAGTTTATTAATCGGTGACGATTGCTCTGTTGTGAAATGCTGGTAAACGCAATCGGCGGTCTAGCCGAATCGTGATTCTAGATGGACAGTGCTGCGATTCGGCAGACCTGCATTCTGCTATGCCAGTATTGGATTCCATCCGCATATTGCAGGGGTACCCGAGCTTGGCCAAAGGGGCAGGACTTAGGATCCTGTGGTTAGTCCTTCGAGTGTTCAAATCGCTCCCCCTGCATACAATTTACCTTCAAACCCGGGGAGGGATTTGCCTGATCGCTCCCCCTGCATACAATTTACCTTCAAACCCGGGGAGGGCTTTGCACAATCATTCGCCCAATTGACCATTATTATTGAGGTGAGGGATTGACCTAATCGCTCCCCGTGCATCATGTTAATTCTCAGATGTCCCTCTTCTTGAAGAAGTAGTAGGCAACGAAGAACGGTGCCAGTATCCATGTGGCGAAGATGACCAGAAGCTTGCCCAGGGTAATGTAATCCGGAACAGATATCTCGAATCCGACCACGGCCAACTCCCTCAGACCGAAGCCCAGCATGGTCGCTGTCTGGTACATGTCAGAGGGGCTGAGTATCATCATGGAGCTCCACATCCAATCCGGCATACCGGTCGTGCCGAGGTCCATGAGGTCGCCGCCGGTCGCCCAGAAGATGGCCATGATCACGGAACCGATGATCATCGCCCAGAAGAAAAGGCCTATACCGGCCCCAAGCGAGGTAACACGTCTCTTGAGTATTGCAGAGAAGCAGATGGACAGGCTCAGGTACACGAGACCCAACAGTATGGTCAACCCGATGAACACCAGGTATCCAGCGACATCGCTGGCATCTCCGGTCATGATCAGGATGCCGGCGATACCGAAACCGAGGATTATGGACGTTGATAGCACCGCACCGAGTCCGATATACTTGCCCAGCAGCACCTCGACCCTCCTGATGGGATGGGCCATGACGACCGATAGGGAGCCGGTCTCGGCCTCTCCAGATATGGAGGCATATCCCAGCATTATCGCGATGATGGGAACAAGCAGGGTGGATATCGAAAGCAGGCCCAGAACGGTGATCTCGGCACCTGTCAGCTCTCCCCGGCCGTGCGCAAAGGAGATGACGAGGGTCAGGATGATGAATATTATGGTCAATGCGAGAATCCACTTGTTCCTGACGTTGTCCATGAACTCCTTCTTGGCCACGGTGAATATCGCCCTCGTGTTGACATCAATCCCCATTCAACTCACCTCCCACGGACCTTTCATCGCCAATGTATTTCATGAAGGCGTCCTCGAGGGAGACCTCCTGGGTCCTGAAGTCGTCCACGACGATGTTCGCCTGGGCCAGCAGGTTGAGGACCTTCGTTCTCTCATGGCTGTCGCAGTGCACCGAGACGACGTTCCCGTGGAAGTCGACGTCCGAGAACCCGCCCTTCCTGATGACCTGGGCCGCCGCCCCGGCGTCGCCAGATATCTTGAGGATCAGTTTGGGCTTCTGCATCTGCCCCTCGCTGACCTTCTCCACGGTGTCCTCGATGATGAGCTGGCCCTTGTTCAGGATCGCAACGCGGTTGCACAGCTCCTGGACCTCGGAAAGCAGGTGTGAGGAGAAGAAGACCGTCGTACCGTTCGAGTTCACCTCCAGCATCGTGTCCTTTAGTATCCTGGCCCAGCGCGGGTCAAGGCCTGAGGTGGGCTCGTCGAGGATGAGCAGCTCCGGGGAACCCAGCAGGGACTGGCCGATGCCCATCAGCTGGACCATGCCCTTGGAAAAGGTTCCCACCTTCTTGTCCTTCCACTTCTCAAGCCCCATCTTGTTAAGGAGCTCGTCACACTCGGCCTTGTCCACCCCTTTCAGCTCCGCGAAGAACTCCATTGTCTGGAGGGCGGTGAGGTTCCTGTAGAATTGCGTGCGCTCGGGCATGTAGCCGATGCCCTGCCTGACGCCGACGCCGTTCTCTCTGGTCAGGATGCCCTTGATGTAGACATCACCAGAGTCCGGGTTGATCAGGTCCAGGATCATCTTTATCGTCGTGGTCTTGCCGGCCCCGTTCGGGCCCAGGAATCCGTAGATGTCCCCTTTCCTGACGTTCAGGCTCAGGTCCTTGACCGCCTGCACGGTCTTGAACCTCTTGTTGAGCCCCTCGGTCCTAATGATGAACTCCGCTTCGGCCATGTTATCACACATCCGTTGTAACTATTCGGATATTAAAGGCTTTCCTGGGAATCCCTCAATCCCCAGTTCCTATGGAAAAGACATGAGCTCCCGGATTAATAAACACTTGTATTCCCGCCGGTTGAAGTATGGTCAAATGAAATCTGGTTTCATGTCAGATCATCAACAATAAGATTGAAACACTTGACAACTGCGAAGTCTGATTTTTCACAACCGGATTGAGACACCGGACAACCGGTTAGAACTCCCCGTCTTTGGCGAGGGCCTCGCAATCGCAGGAGAACTCAAGTCCGGGCAGCCTCTGGGCCGCGGTCTCTAGGATGACCTGTATCTTCTCAACGTTCGCCTTCATCGTCCTGATGACCTCGGCGATATTGACCGGATTCTCCGCCCAGACGTCGTAATCCGTGATCATCGACACGTTCGCATAACACAGCCCCAGCTCCCTGCAGAGCTGGGCCTCGGGGACCATTGTCATGCCGATGATGTCGGCGAAGTTGCGGAACATGCGGCTCTCCGCGCGGGTGGAGAACCTCGGCCCCTCGATGCAGACGTAGGTTCCCTTGTCGTGGAACGGGATGTCCTTCTCCCTGCATATGCCGATGAGGAGCCGGCGCAAGTCCTCGCAGAAGGGGTCAGCGGTGGAAACGTGCATCACCTTGCCGGTGTCGAAGAACGTGTACTTCCTGTTCTTGGTAAAGTCTATGAACTGGTCCGAGACGCATATCTCGCCAGGCTCGTAATCCTCCTTGAGTGAGCCGACGGCCGACGGGCATATGAGCGTGCGTGCCCCCAGATGCTTCATTCCCCAGACGTTGGCCCTAAAGTTGATCTCGTGCGGCGGTATCTTGTGGCCTATTCCGTGCCTCGGCAGGAATATGACGTCCACCTCACCGACCCTGCCCAGTACAAAGGGGGCCGAGGGCTTGCCATATGGCGTCTCCACCTCTACCTGCTCCCGCTCCTCGAAGAAGCCAGCGTCCGCGATGCCAGAGCCGCCGATGATCCCGAGTTTCACACTCACAACCTCACCAGAGCTGGATGGTGCTGATTGTTAAAACGGTTTCGCCCTGTGTGGTGTGTTTACAGGTTGCTACCCGTTAATCGAACAAGATAACTCACTTCGGCTTGCAAACAATCTCGTGGATCCTCATGTCCAGGAAGTCCTTCTGGTGCACCGGTGTGAGTACTATCGCGGTATCGGCACCGGTCCCGGTCCCGCCGATTGTCATCACCGTATCGCCGCTGAGCACTCCCGCGTCCGCGGCCATGAGCGCGATCTCGACGCACACCTTGGTGCCCTGGCCGAACATCCTCAGGACGTCGGCCGCCAGCGGGCCCGGGTACATCCCCTGATATTCATTCTTGAAGGCCAGTTCTATGCCGCTGAAGGCGTGGGTGGCTATGACCACCTTGGCCCCGCGGTCCTCCAGCTCCTTTCGCGCGTCGTCGGGCAGTTCCACCTTCCACGGCTCCCTGAAGCCGGCCCTGTGGTTCACGGCAATTACGGTGAAGCCCTCGAAAACGTCGAGGACCTTCCTCACGGTATCGCCCCTGTTGGTGGCGACGATGACCTCCTTCAGCCCCAGCGCCTTGGCTCGTTCGTAAGCCAGTCTCACACATTCGTCCGTGTTCTCCGGACCCGCTTTGTCAAATGACCTCATGCGCTCGCCTTCTTCAGCCTCTTCAACCTGAAGGTGTTCTCCCTCTCCATCTCTTCTAGCCTGAACCTGATGAACGCCTCCGCCTGCTCCAGCTCGGGTATCACCCTGAACTCGAGGGCGTTGACGCGGCGCTTGGTCTTGTCGATCTCCTCGATGAGGCGCCGCATCTTGGTCTCATATTCAGCGGCCAGGATGATGTCCTCGACCAGGTTCTCGAAGGCCTGTGCGGCTTCGTCTATCCTGATGGACGTGCCTATGATGCCGTAGCCGCGCTCGTTCACGCGCTTCTTCACGCTCGTCGCCTCTATCTCGGGCACGACGATGCCCATCACGTTCCTGCTCTCCAGGCCTAGTGTGGGACACTCCGATACCGCGAAGGCGGCGGACTTCACCTCTATGGCCCCGTCAACGGCCTGGGCCACGGCTATCTTCTGGGCCGCGACCTTGTACTCTTCCGTGATGCGCCTCCTGATGTCCTTGGACTTGTCCAGGATGTTGAAGAACTCCATTATCAGGCCGTCGCGCTTCATCTTCAGCAGCTTGTAGCCGGTCTCGGACAGCTTGATCTTCTTCTTGATATCGAGAAGGACCGAACGTGTTGGCTTGTATTCCGTCGTCATCTTCACTCCTTTGCTTCTTCCTTGGCGGGTGCCGCCTTCTTCAACACCTTCGCAGGTTGAGCAGACCTCTTCACGACCTTTGCCTGCCCTTGGGATTGGGCAGGCGCTGTCTTCTTAGCTGGAGCTTTAGCTTGCGGTCTAGCCGCTGCTTCCTTCGGTGGTACCGCCTTTTTTGGGGGCGGCGCGGCCTTCTGATGGGGTGGGGCCTTTATCTCCGCGGGAGGTTCCTTCTCCTCCGCTTGGGCCTCCTTGGGGTAGAACTTCTCTATTGTCTCACGGTCTATCTTGACAAGCACGGCCTTCGGCAGCGTGGCCAGGAGCTTCCAGGCAGTCTGCAGCGTCTCCCCGATGCCCCTCTCCTCGTCCCGGCCCTGTCTGATGAACTCGTCCTCGTACATGTCCGCGAACTCGAGGAACTTGCGGTCCCGATCGGACAGCGATTCCTTTCCGACGATGGCGACCAGGCCCCTAAGGTCGTTGCCCTCGGCGTAAGCCGCATAAAGCTGGTTGGTCACCTGGTCGTGGTCCTCCCTGGTCATGCCGGCGCCGATGCCCAGCCTCATCAACCTGGACAGCGATGGCAATGGATTAAGAGGCGGGTAGATGCCCTTCCTATGGAGATTACGGTCGACCACCAGCTGGCCTTCGGTGATGTAGGCGCTGAGGTCGGGAATGGGATGGGTGATGTCGTCGTCGGGCATGGAAATGATGGGTATCTGGGTGATCGAACCCTTCTTGCCCTTTATCCTGCCGGCCCTCTCGTAGATGGTTGCCAAATCCGTGTACAGGTATCCGGGGTAACCTCGCCTTCCGGGCACCTCCTCCCTCGCCGCGCCTATCTGCCTCAGCGCCTCGCAGTAATTGGTCATGTCCGTCAGTATGACGAGGATGTGGATGTCGTGCTCGAACGCGAGATATTCGGCAGCGGTCAGCGCCATCCTGGGCGTGATGAGCCGCTCGATGGCCGGGTCGTCGGCCAGGTTCAGGAATATCACCGCCCTCTTCAGCGCGCCCGTCCGTTCAAAGTCCTTGATGAACTGCTGCGCCTCCTCGTGGGTGATGCCCATGGCAGCGAAGACCACCGCGAAATCCTCGTCCTTTCCAACGACCTTCGCCTGCCTGGCTATCTGCAGGGCGATCTCGTTGTGGGGAAGGCCGCTCCCAGAGAACACGGGCAGCTTCTGTCCGCGGACAAGGGTGTTCATGCCGTCGATGGCGGATATTCCCGTCTGGATCCATTCGGACGGCGAGTCCCTGGCCCAGGGATTTATGGCCGCTCCGGTGATCTCTATCCTTTTCTCCGGGATGATGGACGGACCGCCGTCGATGGGCTCGCCGCTGCCGGATAAAATCCTGCCCAGCATGTCCTTGGACACGGCGATCTTCACAGTCTCGCCCAGGAACTTGACCCCTGAGGACTTGTCTATGCCGGCCGTGCCCTCGAAGACCTGCACCACCACGACATCCTTCGATGTGTCCAGGACCTGGCCCCTTTTCAAGGTGCCGTCGGCCAGGGTGATGTGGACGAGCTCATTGTATCCGACCTCCTCGGTCTTCTCGACGAATACCAGCGGTCCCGATATCTCGGATATGGTCCTGTATTCCTTCATTGTGATCCCTCCAGTTCCCTGAAGTCGTCACTCAGGCACGTCAATGCGTTGCCCAGCTCCTTGTCGAAATCGCCTTCATATTTTACCTTTGAAAGCAGCAATGTGGATTGGAGGTTGCACACGTCCTGAACGGACGAACCAAGGGATATGGACCTCTCCGACATGTCGGCGAACTGCTTGATGGCCAACAGAAGCTCGTACTGGCGCTTTATATCGCTGTATGTGTCCACCTTGTGGTAAGCGTTCTGCTGGAGGATGATCTCCCTCAGCATCCTGGCGACCTCGAGGGTGAGGCGCTGCTCTTCAGGCAGCGCGTCCGAGCCGACGAGTTGAACGATTTCCTGCAATTCCGCCTCCTTCTGTAGCACGCCCATCGCCCATCCCCTTAACTTGAGGAAGTCGGTCGCAACCTCCTTCGTGAACCAATCCTCGAGGGTGGAAAGGTAAAGGCTGTAGCTTGTGAGCCAGTTGATAGCCGGGAAGTGCCTTCGCTCCCTCAGTTTGGTGTCCAGGGCCCAGAAGACCTTGACGATGCGGAGCGTTCCCTGGGTGATGGGCTCGGAGAAGTCGCCGCCCGGCGGGGACACGGCCCCGATGATGGATACGGAACCCTCGGAACCGCTGAGGGCTGTTACACGCCCGGCCCTTTCATAGAATTCTGAAAGCCTTGCAGATAAGTATGCTGGATATCCTTCTTCGCCCGGCATCTCCTCCAGCCTGGACGATATCTCCCTCATGGCCTCGGCCCATCGACTGGTGCTGTCCGCCATCAGCGAGACGTGGTAGCCCATGTCCCTGAAGTACTCGGCGATTGTGACGCCTGTATAGACGGAAGCCTCCCTCGCGGCCACCGGCATGTTGGACGTGTTGGCTATCAGGATGGTCCTCTGCATGAGCGGGGCGCCCGTCCAGGGGTCTTCCAGCTCGGGAAACTCGGTCAGCACCTCGGTCATCTCGTTGCCGCGCTCGCCGCATCCCACGTAGACGACGATCTTCGCGTCGCTCCACTTGGATAGCTGGTGCTGGGTGACGGTCTTGCCGGTCCCGAAACCGCCGGGGATAGCGGCGGTCCCGCCTTTTGCCAGCGGGAAGAAGGTGTCCAGGACCCTCTGTCCCGTTATCAGGGGTATTTCGGGCATCAGCTTCT
>WOR8_10005733_pt1 | contig 11944 bp, 28 predicted proteins | sample DeeMarSeWOR38_10_FD_19890 | JGI IMG/M metagenome (IMG submission 19890) | reverse complement strand
TAGACCTGATACTGACTTTCTTCATCACTCAAACGCTCAGCCATTTCTTCAGCGTCCTCCTTTGTCCATAGAGCAATCAGTGGTCTGCTTCTAGAGACTACCCAGGCATCATACATTTTCCACTTGTTGAGAGTAAGTATCTCTTCTTCAAGGTCGTCATTCAGTACACCTATTCGCAATTCATCCCCCAGGAGAGTCAGCGGTATTTGTGACATTTACATCCTCCTTTTTGAACATAGCAGTAACAGAGTGAAGTAAGAAGTCCATACCAGTGAGTTCGAAATCCACACGGTTGCGGAGTGCTTGCTCTAGCATGGCACCTTTCCTGTCTTCATCAACCACAACCACGTACCACATCTGTCCACCAGTCACAATCATCTTGTAACCTGTCAGCGGGTCGTCTCTCGATATGACCTTGCCCTCAAATACATTGAACTGCTCTTTCATTTCGGTGTAAGAGACCTTTGGGTCTGACACTATCCCGAACATCCAGTTCAATGCCTTGGTTACATCCTGGTCACTGAGCTTGCCAGTCTTGTTCTGTTCTAGCAGATTACGTGCATGGGGCACAGTGCCTCGGAGTTTCTTTGTTTGCACCGAGGCGCCCATCAAATATGCTGTATCTATTCCAAACGATTTCGCCGCAGGGAGAAGCGTCTCAACAATGAACCGAAAATCGTAGTGTGCTGAGGACCTCTCTTCTGTATCATCGTATATGGAAGCAAGCAACTCCTGGAGACTATCAAACTCCAGGTCTCGGTACCATCCTGTTCGTTCCGCTTCATCCAGTACAAATACCGTAGCCCGTTCCACAAGTCCTGGTAACTCTTGTGTGAGACGGGTAGTCGCTTGCCACTTAGAGTTTACAAGGGCACGTTGCTTGAGGGAAGTGTTGGCATCTTTTCCCAAGGTAACAAGATAACGCTTGTAGTATCCCTGTACCAGTGCCACGGCAAGATGCCTCTCAGCTCCCATGTAATCTTCGAGTAAGAGTTCATCAATGTCAATCTCCATGCCCATGTGGGCGAGGGTGATGTTATCAACCTCCTGAATTAGAGTAGTCGTATCCAATGTAATGCTCCTGTATAACATCTATCCACAGGCACAGTCTGTCTAGGTAGCGTAGCCAGAAGACGTGCCCTTGTGGTATTGTCCAACCGATGTTAGGCTCCCATTCCAAGGCGTAGTCGCTAAGCAACAAATCTGCGCCGATGAAGTTGCGTCGCTTCGACCCATCTTTGTTGTATACAGTCTCCATTCTTAGAGACTTTTGGTCTCGCTCTATAAGTTGTGGTTCAATCTCCTCTTTCCAGTCCTCCCATGAGACTAACCATGCTCCCTTGCCCTTAGGTGCCTTCCCCTGTCCAAGCTCTATGAATAGCCATCCCCCGTTTTCATCGAGCCACTCACGTTGGGCGATGCGGTCACCACCCTCAGCAAGCTCGGTCCATCCCCATGTTCCAGTTTGTGTGTCATTCTTACATTCAATCCAGGTGTAGACGCATGCAAGCAAAAAGTCAGGCTTTAGCTCTGACTTTGGTAATGGCTTGTGACAGTGGATACAGTAACTCACGTCACGGTATTTATGCCACGCAAAGCCGTGGTGTTTTGCTAGTTCACGAAATCTTACCTCGGATTGTTTCCTAGCCATTTACTCCCTCAAGATACGCATGTACGCTGGAGCGTTCATCAATCACGATGGTTGCCTCCTTCTCCATGTACAACTTGTTCCCTTCCAGTAACATAGGTCGCAAGTGCTCCCATTCCTTGACAATCATCAACAGCTTTCCCAAGTGAATGCCGTTGACGCTCACAAAGACTTCAACATCTTCTCCGCTAGGTTCGTCCGCTTTGAACACAAATTCAAAGGTTTTCATACTACACCTCCACCAAACGATAGGCTTTCCAATCACCGCCTCGGGAGAGTGCCTCCTGGTGGGCGTCATGAAAGTCATACCAAGGTCCCGCCAGTCCCTCATTGTCGGAGAGTATTGCGAAGATATATTCAGGTGTAAATTCTTTGGGTACGTTGTCTTTGAAGACAGTATCAGCGGCAGCTTCGAGCACCGCTTCACTTCTGGCTTGCCTAGCCGCCTTTACGTCCTTAGCTGTAATTTTGTCCTTCTCTTTCAGGACAGTTTTCAAGTATTTCTGACGAGGCTTGCTTTCGTTGGCAATCTTCCAGAGAGTGCCCTCCGCTATTTTACCATTTTCTGTAGCATCAATGAAGTCCTGCTTGACAGATTTGTCCAAATTATCAAGGCGCATGACCTTTTCTACGTGTGCTCTGGTCGTTCTGGTCACACGATAGAATTCATCAATGTCATCCTTCTTCAGTTTGCTCAGGTATCGGTACTCTGCAATAGGATTGAGAGACCGTTGCTGGTTGAGTATCACGGACCATGCCGCTTGGTCGAAGGGTGGTACCTCCTCGAACACTTGTGCCACAATCTCAGGAATTGCAAGCATACGGCATGCCTTGATACGTCGTCCACCATCTATCAGGTGAAGTTCACCTTTGTAGCTGGTGTAGGTGATTGGTCTGATGATTCCATAAGACACCACGGTCTGTAGGAAGTCAGCAGTAGGGTCAGGTCCAAGTATCTTGTCATTCGGGAGAAGCTCATCAACCTTGAACTTCTCCATGGTGTAGGTGTACTCACCTACCTGGAATTTCTGTCTACCCATTGAACGGTATCTCCTTTGACTCTGGCTTGAATAGTTGCATCACCCAACCTTCAATGCCATGGTCTTCCATGAATTGGAAGGCAGCTTCATAATCCTCAAAGGGACCATAGGGCTTATAACCATCACTGAGATTACCAGCCATGCAGATTGTTTCAAGAGGGTCATCTTTCATCCAGGGTTGGCTATCTAATCTATCCATCAAGGGGTCACTCATCAATCCTGACATTAGGCACCTCCCATTGAATGTTCTTGCCTATATCAAAGTCATCGGTAAACCATGGGCTATCATAGAAAAACCCATGAAACACGGGTACTTCATCTAGCCTAGCCAAGTGAAACAGACCATTACCAATGCCAAACGGTACCGCATCCGCGCTCACCATGGCAGTGATTTCATCAGAGAGATAATATCCCCAACACTCACCGCACTCACAGTATTTTTTCTCCATCCTCAGGGAAAACACATCACCGCACTTACGACAGAATATTAGTTTCATGGTTACTCACTGACAATCTCTACGGGTATCTCAGTGCCACTATCTAGCACCTTCTGGTAATTCTCCTCATCCTTGTCAGATAGAGGGTCTTGAATGACCTCTATTTTATGGATAGGTAGCTTGAGCACAGCGGCAGGTACCCACTTTGGGACAAATCCTTTAGGAGGGGTAGCCGCATAATACCTGAATGTTGGAGGCTTGAAATCTCGTGGTATCTCCACGACGTGGAGACGACCAGGAATATGTTCAGTGCCAACCAATTGCCATAGCAATCCAGTGCAGAATTCCTTAGTGTAATGCTCAGCATCACTGCTATCAGTAGGGCATACCTCCAGGCTTACACCATCAACAAGGTCAGCATGAAGATTGCCTTTCAGATGGTTCTCGGGCAATCCCCTTGGATGCACATACACATGATAAGATTTTGTGGTCAGCAGCTCAAAGTTCAAATCAGGTGGTGAACGACGGCTAAACTCAAATCGTGCACCCTCTTCATAGAAGTCAGGAAAGAATGGGTAGCCACCAGCGCCTATCCAGTCCCACACATCCCAAATATTAGGGTCTGATGGTCTTGGCTCAATTGCAAGCCCTTGGACGGGCGGCAACCATACTTCACCATCAACCATCGGCACCCAAGGCGGGTCAATCAGGAAATACCTAAGCGGTATTCCCCTGGTACTCAGTTCAGTGGTGAGATACACACCACCTGCGGCTCTCTTGCCACATCCCCTGCGGATACTACCTTTTGTCATGTTGCCTCCTTCAGTTTTACAACGATTATGCTGGTATCTCCAGGCTCATAACCATAGTCGTTACAGTCTGGACAGTACACAAAGTCAGGCACTCGACATTCGTCATCAATCGGACCGCTAACAAAATTCATCCGACCGCCGCATTTTGGACAACCATTGGGATTCTCGCACATAGTGAAAAATCTACTCCTTTGTGAAAGTTACCGAAAGGGCTTTCATTATACCACTGGTGGAGACTTTTTGCAAATCTCGCATGTACAACTGACATGCCAGGGAAACAAAGCCTCATCCATATCAAGCAGGTCACCGACAGGTTTCAAGTTTTCCAGATATTCATAGATAAGCTCAGACGTTAGAGGCTTATCATCAAAGAATGGAACTCTTTTGACACGCATGCGTGTCCACTCATCAGTTTCCATACTCCAGGAACTCCAGAACATTTTCTTCGCTTCAGTAACAGTATTTCCATGGACATAATCTCCCCACTCATAGTCCACGGATACCCAATAGCCTTTCATCTTTTGTTCTCACGAACAGCGATGTAATTTGCAGCTATTGGCTTGATTACAATATGGTTATCGACCATTATCTGTAAGCCTTTGTTATCTCTTACTGTAAAAACAGTCCCATCCTCAGTTTCAATATACACTCTGTCTACTTCTTGAGCAAAGTAGACAGGATGATTTTTGTGGTCAGTAGAGTTATATTGCAGTTTGTAAATGTTCATTGCATAATCTCACTCAGGGCTTTGGGATTCCAGTACAAGTCACGTTCAATGCTCATTCCGAAAGGTAGCCTGACCCCCATCAGTTCTTTCAAGCTGACATATCCCAATTCGGGAAAGTCACCATCTACCCATCCGAACATAATGACATCAAGGACCGCCATCTCTTCACCATCAATCAGACGATAAAGCTCATCGAACTTTGTAATAGTGTCTTCAAACTCATCCAGAGCTTTGTAAATTTCTTCGCCTTCTTTATCAAGCCCAACGGCGCTTGCCTCAGTAATGTACCAAGTCCAGTGTCCAACTGGATTGAAATACTTCAAATGGCACATTATGTCCTTAGGGTCTTTCTCCTCATTCGTATACAGCGCGGGCACAATCTTTTGAAGTTCCTTAGTTAGCATCTTCATGTTATTCCTCCTGGAACACTACTGGTGCCGCTAACATCGCTCTAGCGGCGGCATTGACATCGCTTGGGTCATCAATTAGCACCCCAAGCGCCAACAGAATTGCGGCAAGCGTGTAATCATTTACATGATAGAACCCATGGCTTTTCTGGTAATTGAAATAGTGCATGGGGTACGCATCAAGGAAGTCTCTCAGGCTTGATTTCAAGGCACAGCCTACACCACCACCAGAACTCATGTTGATGTAAAACCAAATATACTCATCAGGCGCACCGCTCACACCACTTTCAAGAATATAAGCATCGCCATATTTGAATAGGTCTTTCCCTCTCGGGTATTCAGCAAACCCGAAACGGTACAGAGTACCGTCTCCAGGTTGCATCAGATAATTGTGGACATTGGTGTCCGCTACTACGTTTCTATTTTTCATGAGTGTACCCACACTACCTTATAGAATACTTTCCTTGCGTCATCATATTGAACATCAGATATGCCACGAACCTCAGTCAAACCCTCATTCTTTGCTTGCTGAATCACTTTGGTCGTCTTGGTCTCCAGTTTGTCCTTCGTCCGAGCTTCTATTCGCATAAACGCTCCACCCATCTTCTTGCTCCTTTCGCCTTACGGCATCTTTTATGGCATTCTTTGACAACAAGAACCACGATGCAATCATAGACATAATCGCCAATATAACACCTGGGACAGGGAGAAATAGCGCCGCCAGAATTAGTAGCAACGCTATTCCTGCAAAGTACACCATATTCCTACGGGTCGCCTCAAGTTCAGCGTCCGTCATTTCGAATATGCTGTCTGGACCTGTCTCAGCCTCTTCCATCCACGCCTCAAGGCGTTTCAGGTACGAAGTCAAAATAGAATCTTGGTGCCCCATGCGGAGAACCATTCTGATTCAATGAACCGACTTCACCCGTGTCTTTCTTGACCACGTTGAACATCATCCCAAATGAGAAGTGGGCATTACTGGTCTTGAACGCATCGCCCAAGATACGGTAATCCCATACGTTGCCTTCTCCATAATCCTCGTTGTAGGCTCTCCAGGCTTGCTCAGTTTCCTTCGGGTCATAAAGTTTTCTTTCTCCTTCATCAGGAGTATAGCCATACTCGGCAAGGTGTTCAGCATGAGTTTTCATCAATCCTCCTTCTCACTGAATAGCATCTATGTCACGCAAATATGCGGCACCCAGGTCATCATTCTCGATAGCGTCTCTGGCAGCTTCCGCAGGAGTGGCACCGTCTTCAAAGGCATCATAGTACATCCAGTCTACAAGGTCACTGTGAGTAATCATGCCATAGGTCAGTTTGCCGATTTCAGCATCGACACGTTCCATCCATTCATCAAATGTCATCTGTAACCTCCTTCGGATACAACTCAATCTTATATTTACTTGGCTTCTTATCCAGTAGTGCCTCTGTTTCCAGAATGTGGGCTATGGTCTCTAGGGTATCAGAGAGTCTCTCTTTCTCATCTGTAGTGAAAGAATGGGCTTGGCGGTCATTCTTCCAAACCCATATCCTCCACTTGACTTCATGTGGTACAGTCATTACATGTCCCATTCAGATGGGAATTCACCTTCATCGAACAGGTCTTGTTCATATCTGGCATCAATTATCTCGCCTTGAACCTTCTCGGGTAATTGCAAGCCATTAGGAACAATCAAGCGATTATCCCGTTTCAGGACAAATTGCAGTAATTCAACAATATCCCCGAATCGTGGATTCTGAATCACCTCTTCACCTCGGAAGAATGCTTCAAAGATATAAGGGGTGAGTGCCGCAATTGTGCGTTCCACCTGATATGCGGCATCTTCGACATCTATTTCAGCCAAGCCATACAGCTTGGACGTATATTTGTCTTGCTTACTTTCAGACGCCTGGACAACTTTCTCCAGCCAGCGCAACTTGTAGCGAATGAGATTCAGGAGATGTGTGGTCTCCATTTCTGCGACACGCTGCTTAGTTCCATCCTGACTGATATGTGTATGGTCTAATATCATTTTTATGCTCCTTTCTGGTAAAATGGGTCTATGCCAGAACTCACAGAAGCTACTAGACTCATGCGAGTGGCACAGACAGTTGAAGTCTTAGGACTTATCATGCAAGAAGGCATGAAAGTCTCAGAGGCTTGTGAACAAGTCGGTATCACTGAACGTGTATATCGTGATTGGCTCCACAAGGGTGATAACACCATTGAGGCTCTTCGTGGCTTTCTGACTATGGCACAACGAGAGCAATTGTCCAAGATAGTGACTGCACGATTGCAAATTGTTGACCTAATCATAGCCGACGCACTGGACCCACTTACTGCCCCGAAGGACAGAGTAATGCTGGAACGACGCTTAGATGAGATTGCATTTGAACTGCAACGCACACACCACGCCGTTCCAGGCATTGAAGAGGATGCAAACAAGTTCCTCAAAGAAGGTCCTGTTATCGAGTCAAAGAAGTCACGCCTAGCCAGTATTGACGTGGAACGTACAAAGGACGGCGTGACAGTCAATGTCTACGAAGAGCATGATGTGATAGACATCACACCTGACCTTGAGGAGGAAGCTTCACAATTACGTCCTCGCCTACGGGAGAAGTAACAGGATATTCTTCAACCCAATAGTCTTTTCCCGAAACGGGGTCATGACAGATGTGGACTAAATCCCCATCATCTGTCACAACCCACGTTTTCATTATGCTAAGCGTCAAGATTGGCAGTGAGTTCATAGATTCGGAGTTTATATCCGACATTCTTTTCTCTCACTCGTGCTTTCTTCAAGTCAGCCTCAGCTTCCTTCAGTTCAATCATGGATTGACGAAGTTCAGTGTATAAGGTCCGATTGGACTCGATTTGAGCGGCAAGCCGCTTGTCATCGTTCCAGCGTCCTCCACCAGGTGGAGATTCTCCAGCACCTTCAACGTTCTTCAGCCATCTATTTTGGGCTTCAGCCCACAGTTCTTGCTTATCTTCCAGCGTAAGCTCAGCGTCAAGAAGACGGTCAATGGCGTCCTGTACATCGGACGCCACGCCGTCAACCTGCGCCTGAAGCTCTCGCAAGTTCAGCGCAGTAAGTCCCATTATCTACCTCCTAGAAAGGAATCTCTTCTTCTTCTTCAGCAGGGTCACCACCAGTTGGGGCACCATTTCCGTTAGACTTTCCAGGCGGGAACGCAAAGTCAAGAATTGTCATTTCGTATGAAGTGCCAGTGGAACCATCCTGGCGCTGATACGTGCGGGGATTACCGTTTTCATCAGGATTCAGACGACCAGCAATATAGATACCATCGCCCTTATGGAAGTATTGGTTGATTACCTCAGCCAATCCAGCCCAAGCCGAGCCACGTACCCATGTGGTCTCTTCATGTTTTTCACCATCACTACCAGTCCACTTACGTGTGGTAGCAACACTGATGTTTGTGACCGCTTTACCCTCAGGGGTATAGCGCATTTCGGGGTCACGCCCCAAACGTCCAAGGATTTCAATTCTAAGCATCTTGCACCTCCAAAAGGTTGAATAACTTATGTGTCGAGAGTAATCCTTCGTGGTTACTCATAGCCACTGTCACGACACCATCCATCATTCGGATGGTCACCTTACCACGCGGCTCATTTGAATTTCCCCCAAGGTCAATGACAATTCGTTGAGTCCGCTCATTTCTGCTCTCCTGACGGAATTCGTAGGAGAACGGCGTTGCTATTGGCAACTTTTGGTCATGCAGGTACGAGTCCATGTGCCTCCTCATATTCTTGCTTGGTTATGAATTTAGCATTTATCAGGGGTTTCGCCTCATCCCGAAAGTGCTCGGGGATTGTTCCTTGGTGCCACATGTTGTTAGTCTTGACAGGAAGTTCATACAAGTCATGCTTGATGTAGAATGTCCTACCGCCATAACCCAGGAATCCTTTATCACGCTCTGAGGGTCCTTTCTCTCCAGGCGTCAGGATGTTCCCTAAATAGTGGCACTCATAGTCCGCAGACAGGATATACACTTGTGGTGCCTCGATTTGTTTCTCAATGCGCTCAATGAAGAATGCACAAGTAAAGCAACAGTGCTTATCCTTCATGATGTCCAGGGTATAAGACTTTGAGTAGTTATACTGGAAGTCATCACCGCAGATTGAGCATGTGTGTTTCCGTGCCCAAATGGACCAAGTATGGTTCTCATACTTTTTCCAGTTCGCTCTCTTCAGATTGAACATTTGGTCACGGTACTTTTCAGCCTCCTCTCGGGTCTTGAAACCCTTAGGTTCCTCCACAAGAATCCATTCACGTCCCAGGTCACGATAGTCACCTTCTTGACGGAAATGGAGCACTCCGTACTCGCCATCAAATGGATGTTTCTGTTCAGCGTTACAACACTCACTCATGTATGCACCTCCCATACGGCGTCTGGATTGTTTTTAGCCCAATGTGCTAGCAGTGCTAACACCCATCCTGCATTTCCAGGCATGGGTGCCCAATAGCCACCAGTGTCATAGACAAGCCCTTTGCCAATAAGCACAGATACTTCATCCCAATTATCAGGGTTATTCAGTTCTTCAGTTGTCCATCCCTGGTACTCCATTGGAATGTTTCCACCGAGAATGGCTGATACTTGCCATGTGTACCATGGACCTGTATATTTCTCAGTGCCAAGAGCGTCAGCGCCAGCTTGCAAAGCTTTCGCAGTCTCAGCACCAGTCTTACCATCGAGACCTACAATGCCCTCTTCACCTAGATGTTCACGGAAGTGAGCGCCATAGTTCCAGGTCACATTTATCCAGGCTTCCTCATTCGGTATCTCGGCATACTCAATACCGTCAGCGAACCTAATAGGCTCGACTTGCTGAATTCCCCCGCCACTGAATGGCGGTACTCGGACAAGTTCATCGTCCTTCTTTAGATAGATGTCATAACTCATAGTTCCATCCTTTCATAGATATGCCAAACCCAAACACCTTTCTCGATGACTGTACACAGCCACTTGTAACCAGCATCATTAGGCACCGCTTGACCAGTGGCAACAACATAGAATAGCCGTCGTTCCATTGGTGCGTTAGGGTCTAACTCGAACCATAGAGAGATTTCATTCCTTTCCAATGATGCGGCATGTAGAAACTTAGCTCCCTCTGGTAGCTCAAGCCATTCACCGCCATCCTCATTTCTGTTGAGTTTGAACTTCCATATTCTCATGTTTCACTCTCCATCCAAATAGGCAACCGAAGCAAATCTTGTCGCCAGACGCACTATGCACGGTATGTGCATTACATATCTGAGCGCCACAACTGGCGCAGAGTCTTTCATGTTTGCTTGTACAGGCGATGCAATACTGGTCAGATGTCACTTTCACTTTCTTTCTTCTTGGCAATTATCACTCCATTCTCATCTACGCGGTCCACAGGGCACCCCTCCGCGTATCTGTCATAAATGTCAAAGGTATCTCCAACGTTACCGTCAAACATACCTATGAACTCGGATTCACGACCACGGTCTATCCTTTCGGATACCCACCTACCGTGTCTCCGTCCTTGGTGGTCAGGGCAACCCATCCCACCGTAGAAGGTGCTCAGGAGCACTTTCTCGCTAAGCCCTCTAGCAAGGTCATGCTCTCTGAGCCTCTCTACTATCTCATCTTCGACCTCATCTGTGACTACTGCTGGATAGCAGAGCCACAGAGTGTAGAGGCCGTAAGATGAGAAGAGGACCTCCTTATCATCAAGATTGATGGAGGAGTCCTCTACTGTCATTAGGTACGCCCAATGTAAATGTTCGCTTTGAACACATCATTGAGCCACTGAAAACCACCAGAGCTGGCAAGCTGGTGCATCTTCTTGCCTGGAGCTGGTTTCTTCAGGTCAGCATTACGGTCAACGACGAACACAAAGTGCTCATCGGTTTGTACAAACTTCAGGTTGGGACCAAGTTGCTTGGCTTGTTCCAGATTGATTTCCATCTTAGACCTCCTCGAACTCTTCACCGATGTTCACACCATACTTTTCAGCAAACTGGCGCAGGAACCGCTTGAGCTGTGTTGGGCTGGTGGCAAGCATTATCGTCCGCTGGATGTTCTTTCGTGCTTCGAACAATTCAGCGATTTCATCAGCGTTCTTATCCCCAAGCTCACGCAGGATGTCAGGGAAAATAGATTTGGCACGAATATTTATCCTGCTATCGTTACCGAGAGTAGAATGGTATCGTGCCTCAGTGTCGTATTTCTGGACACCAGCTTCATCGAGTAGGTCAGAAACCTCATTAGCGATTTCTCTGGTCTTGTCCCGCAGGGCTGTGTATTTCTGGTAATGCTCATTTGCCAGAGCATCTGTAGACTCGTACTCTTCAAGCAGGTCACTGATACCAACTTCTTCAGCCACCCGCTCACGGGCAATGTTCATTGCGCCTTCAATCAGTTCTCTGCCAGATTGTGCTTCGAGTTGCTGGATACGTGCACTCAGCTCTTCGTTGATAATCTGGGTCCAGAATTCCTTATCTGCTTTTCCTAATGCCATGACTAGCCTCCTATATTTCCTGCTGTTCGTCGCACTCTATGGCGTATTGAGCACGACTTGACTTAACTTCACCAATCTTGACCACTTTGCATTTACTCCCGCTTAGTTGTGCATCCATTTCAAAATGCACACTCCAGCATGACTTCTTGTGTTTCAGATAAAAGTCATACTCAGCCCAATCTTTCTTGTTGTCGGTTTCACGGTCAATCTCCCAACCAAGCTTTGTGAACTCAGTCAAGATTTGGTCAGCAAGCTCCTTATCCCATGGAGCCTCCAGTCTCATAGTGCCACCATCCTTATTGTAAAGCCAGGATGATGCACTATATGATACATGGACATGTTCCATGTCGATGCCCACTCCATACAATTCAGGCCAGATTTCG
>WOR8_10009518_pt1 | contig 11946 bp, 15 predicted proteins | sample DeeMarSeWOR38_10_FD_19890 | JGI IMG/M metagenome (IMG submission 19890) | reverse complement strand
GTGCGGGGGGTGGGATTTGAACCCACGAACGCCTACGCGACAGGGTCCTAAGCCCTGCTCCTTTGACCAGACTGGGAGACCCCCGCCGTCAAGCTTGTTAAGAATTGAAAGTACGTTATCCGCTTTTAATATTTTGTACGCTAGGAAAACAGCAAACCCACAGAGAGCTTTTTGCATGTTGGCTTGTTGAAAAGTGGATAAGCCTTATTCTCCTAACCACTCTACCGTTCCCTTTCTTTCAATCATAAGAGCTCTACTTCTCTTACTAACTGCAATCTTGTTACCTCGCTTATCCTCAATAACTAATTTTGACCTGTACAATTTCGCAGTTAACCTATACTCTTTTTCACGTCCAAATAAAGGAAAACTCCATGCAGAAAAAAGCTCAGAATCCTTTTCAGTCATACCATCACAGTTACCTTTATTCTTTCAATCATGTTATAAAACAAGTTCGCTAAGAGTGATTGTTAAAGCCCTAACAATTTTCTTCTGAAGTTTTCTAGAAGCTCCAAAATTGATTCAGCTATCCTCATCTATGAAAGCTTCAAGCCCCTCTTTGATAAGAAGAGGAACAAGTCCCACTGCCATAAGGGGATCAGCCCACCACCAACCAAAAATAATATTCAATCCTAAGCCAGCAAGGACAATAAGGTCCTGAATGTCACAGACTAAACTCTCATAGGCTTCAGCCCTCAGAGCCCTTGATCCCAACTTCCCAGCAATATTTTTCTTAAAAACAAAAAGGATAGTCATGAGAATAGCACTTGAGATTGTAACTAAAACTCCAGTAAGGCTTTCCTCTGGCTGGCTAAAGTAACCCAACAAAGTTGTTGTTGATTGAAAAATTATGAATGCAGAAAGTAGGAAGAAGGTAACTCCAATCAACCTTAGAGCTTTCCTCTCTGTTGAACTCTCATCAGAAGCTTCCTTATGGAATCTCCAAATCAGAACTGCCCCAGCAAATAGCTCAATTAAACTGTCCAGACCGAAGGCAAGTAATGCAACACTACTAGCAATCCAAGCTGACCACAAGGCAACCGCTGCTTCAAACACATTCCAAACCTCACCTATCCAAACAAGCATAAGTGCTTTACTTCTGAGAGAGTTCTTATTCAACCCCAACAGAATCACACCAACTAAGCAATTGTTTTGATTGGCTTGACTATACTTAAGATTTGTTTTCTAATCCTTCCATAACTAGTGTTTGTTTTTTCTCATGAGTAGGAAAACAGCAAACACAGCAACAGAGATTACTTGTATGATTGTTTACTTTTTAAAGCATAGAATATGTCAATAGTTGATATTTAGCAAATCATAAATTGAATTGGAACCAATATTGGTTAACTGCTTTTAAATTCTATAGGGGGTTAGGGAAGTAAAGAAAAAAGTCTTAGTGATTGCTGTTTTCTTGATGGCTGTAGCTATGATGGCAACTCCAGTAATGGCAGATCCAACAGAGGGGCAGAAGGTACCAATTACCATATCATGGACTCTGGTGCCCGGAGGATATTTGGGTAGCAATTATACTGGTATCGTGGAACATAGACATGCTTTAGGAACTTGGGATGTTGTGCTTGTAATTGACGGTGGCGCACCTCACGCTGGAACAGTCACTGCGGTGAGAGAGATCCTTATTGTGCCTCAAAAGGATGGGAATAACATTCTTTGGCGGGAATCCGGAGAGATGTGGTTCCCAAGCGCAGGAGGAGGTTTTGAATTCAACTTTTGTGTTTTGATGCAAGGAGTAGGCGATCCCACAATAATGAGGGGAAAGTCACATGGGCTACTTCAAGGATATGAAGCGTTTGAAGGACAGACAATTAATGGTGGACACCATTGGAAACCACCTGGACCCGTAGTATGGACTGGATACTTGTTAAAGCCTGACTAAAATGATTTTTTAGTCTCTATTCTTCTCTCTTTTTCTATTTCATTTTTTGTTATGACTAACTATTTCATCTAAGTTTTCTAGACGCTCCCTGAATTTGTTTTAGTGGTCATTAAATACAACTTATGCTGGTCAACTGGTCAACAACACCTAAAACGGAGGTGAAAAGCTAAGATGGGAAAGATTAAATGTTTAAAGCTAAAGTGCCCTCAATGTGGCTTGGGCGGTTTAGCGCAAGTTTTCTTAAATGCTGATGGTAGAGTGCGTTATGTTAGGGTTAGACATTATAAAGGGCTGAATGAAAGCAGGACGCCTCAGTTTGAATATCATAAAGTTTCTGATGTGGAAGCGGTAAAAGATTTATTAAAATCTGAGGGCATTTCAGTGGTTAACAGTAAGGCTGAGACTGGGTCATTAGGTCAAAAGCTAAATGCTCAAATATATGACCTAAAACCTAAAGATTCAAGTCTTAAACAACAAAATATGCGCCTCGGTAGCCTAGCCAGGTGGGGCGTTACCTTGGTAAGGTAATGGTCGCGGGACCGAAGCCCGCCCGAGGCTCCACACACACAAAAAAACACACACGCGCCTTTTGAAGGAGAGTTAAGATTTGACAGGCCTCGCCAACGCACTTTAATCTTCACTTGATTCTTGGTTCTTAATGAACTGTCCCACAGGGAAGGGCTCGCCATGCCCAGGGTAAACCGTGCTTATTTTTAATCCCTTCAGTTTTTCGAGACTTTCATTAAACGCCTTTTTGTCGGCGATTAAGGAGTTTTTCGCTGGTTTCTTCGTGTTCTCAAGAAAATCACCACAAAAAAAATCACCAATGCTCGTTAGGATTCCGATGGAGCCTTTAGAGTGACCAGGAACCCACATGACTGTGGCATCGAGTCCAAACTCTGATAGGTCGTAGCAGTCATCAACGTGCAGGTCTGGCGTGAAACGATCATCCTTCTTCAAGCCTCCCCCTAAGAAAAACAGGATAATTTTACCCATCATTCTCATCAGGAAATTGGGCTTTCGATTGTAGAATAAGTCGCCTTTTTCGACCATTCCTTCATCATCAATATGCATAGCGATTTTTGCACTATACTTCTCCCGGAGGTAGGCGGCATTTCCGCTGTGGTCGAAATCGCCGTGAGTTAACAAGATAAGCTTTAGCGTTTCAGGAGTGCAGCCTGAGCTTTCCAACTCTCTCTCGACCTCGACGCGGTTTTTAGAAAATCCAGTGTCGACAAGGACAAATCCCTTGTCGGTTGTCAGGAGGTAGCAGTTTACGTCGCTAAAACTGATTGTTTTTATCTCTTGCACCATGCTTTCTCTCCTGATTTGATTGTTTTTTGCGGTTATAAAACCTCGTTTATAAGAAACCTAAGGCAGCCTTCACCTGACGTTCTCGGGGACATTAAGATCTATTCCATCCAATTCTTAGATTACTAGCTGGCTTGAAGTTTTGAACAAACTTGTAGCTCTTTCTTATTGGATTTTAATTGTATATTTGAAAATCGAAAACCATCAAAAAATGTTATTAATTTATATATATACAAAAAGCAATGAGGTACAGAGGATAACATGGCCTTAGGTGACCCTGTAACCATAACGTTGATTGTGTTAGTGGTGACTATTGCTTGCGTGATTATTATTTACGCTATGAGGAAATTGGGGAAGCCATCCGCGGAAACGCCTCGCAAATCAGAGGTTGAACCAGCTTTCAAGGGTTTACCGTTTAAGGTTACGAAGAGTGTGCAAACAACCGATGCATCCCATGCAAAAGATGAACTGCGCATATTGGATTTGGAAAGGGAAATTCTAAGCGACGCTATAAGACACCTTTACGAAGCACATGCAGAAGGAAAAATCAGCGAGCAAGAAAGGGAGAGGCTTGCCAGCTCCTATAAAAGTCGCATGAACGCCGTTAAAGAGTCTATGGCTAAAGACGAAACTATTGTAGCGTTGCACGAACTTGAAGGCATGCAGGAAGACTTAATGAAGCTTTTCAGCGAGCGCTTCGGAGATCTGAGCTCAAAAGTTGAAGAGTTAAGGTCAAAAATCGACCTGCAAACCGTGAAAGAGATACCTGTGAAACTACCGAAAACACCTATGATCGAGGAGGTAGACGCTGAGGAAGAAGAGGAAGAGGAAGAGGAGAAAAGGAGGCCGAAAAAGAAAAGAAAACTCTCCGAAAAACCAAGCCCGAAAAGCGAAGCTGAGAAACGTATAGAGGAAATCCGAAACGAAGTGGAAAAAGTTTTAGACAAGCTGGGGCAGATGGAAATTGAATCCTGAAACGAAACTCGAAGAGATCAAGCGGAAAGCAGCCTACGAAGCAGTCAGACACGTTAAAGACGGTTTTGTCGTTGGCTTGGGAAGCGGAAGCACAGCTGCACTTGCCATAGAAGCGTTAGGCGAAAAAATAAAACGCGAACACTTAAGCGTGCTGGCTGTTCCAACAAGCTACCAAGCATTTTTGCTGGCGGTCAAACATGGAATTGAGATAACCACGCTGGAAGAACGTGGCGTGATTGACGTAACTATCGACGGCGCTGATCAAATCGACCCAAAACTAGACCTCATCAAGGGTATGGGTGCAGCCCTAGCCAGAGAAAAGATCGTGGCTTCAGCCTCCAAACAGAACATAATCATAGCTGACGAAAGCAAAAAAGTGAGCATGTTAGGCGAAAACGGTCATCCTGTACCAGTTGAAGTTTTGCCCTTTGCTATCGCTGTGGCAAGTCGCAGAATCGAAGCAGTTGGAGGCAACGCAATTCTGAGGGAAGGCAAAGGCAAAGTTGGACCCGTAATAACCGATAACGGCAACGCAGTCATAGACGCCAGTTTCGGCGTGATACGCAACGCTGCCGAACTTGAAGTTAAGCTGAAGCTGATTCCAGGAGTGGTTGAAACTGGTCTCTTCATCGGCTTAACAACAACCGCGTATATTGGAACACATTCCAAAGTGGAAAGACTTTGAACTTTTGGGTTAGCCACTTTCGGTTTTAATAAGAAATTCTAAAGGTCAAGTTCTTTGCTGTTCATAAAAGAATCCGTCTCCTTTTCAATACTTGGAATGCACGAAGTGAAAACATAAACGGCGTTTGACTAAGAGCGTTTCTCGCACTATTCCGCAGTTTGGACAGCAGTGTTCTTCGCTTTGTTCACATAAAATCATTCTCACAAACCGTTTATCCTTCTTTAGGCATTCAAGGCAGTATGGTTCTTGGTTGTGCAGCTTCAGCGTATCTAGTGGAACTTCGGCCATTTTGAGCTCCTCCAAAACCTCAATAAGATCCAAGTTAGGATCAATAAGCAAATCTTTGAGCAACTTCAAGAATTTCTTGCCCAGCTTATTTTGAGCATCGCCAACCGCTTCCTTGTAAACACGGCTCCAAGGGCTTTTCCAGTCGTCCTCGCTCATCATCAAATCAAGCCAAGGAAAATTCCAACCGTACCTCAAAGGTTGAGTTCTAACCATCCTGAACCTCACGCAGTTGGCGAAATTGTAGCCGACAATCATTCCTTTCTCTTTAAGAAAATCCAGAGCCGAACCAAGCGCGGCCTCATCAAGACCAGTTATATCAACCAAATCTTCAAAAGAATATGGCTTCCGAACTAAAGCATAGTAAATACGTCTTATCGTGACAGGAGACGGCTTTTCAAGGGTGGACATTACAATTCAACTAGAGAGCAGGTTTCTAATATTCTTAGCCATGAGGTGACCAGCTTGTGCTACCACAACTTAACGCATCAGCTGAATAATATTTATCAAGTAGAATGGAAACTCAGGTAGTAGCTGTTAACCCTAAAGCTGGCATCGCCTGCTGGTAACAGCTTGTGCCGGGGTAGCCTAGCCTGGCTAGGGCGCCAGACTCATAATCTGGCTAAAGACATAAACCAGATGGCTAGGGCGCCAGACTCATAATCTGGCTAAAGACATAAACCAGATGAGAAATCTGGAGACAAATGGGGCTAAACGCCCAATGCCAGAAGTCGCGGGCTCGAATCCCGCCCCCGGCACCATTTTCGTCCTCACTTCAGCAATTTCTTTGTTGCGTCTACTTTTTTAGGCAAGTTTTGATGCAATCCAAATTCTTTTGGAATCTCTTACAATCCATAGAATATCTGAGTCTTGCTTTAAGCTAATGTTACCATTTTTAATTTGTTAGAACCTTTTCAGTACTTTGAGCTTGTTTGGCTTTTTGTTTGGAAAATGCTTAATTAAGGGCTGTGCTTATTGCTGTGCAGACGGAAGGATGAAAGATGAGTGATGAAATTTCACAGTTACCACCTCAAATTCAAGAACGGTTGCTGAGGCTTCAGCAGTTGCAGCAGACATTGCAGAGTGTTTTAGCGCAGAAACAGCAGGTCGAAATGGAGAAAACTGAAATGGAACAAACAATAGCTGAGTTGCAGAAGACAGCTGACGATGCTGTAGTTTACAAAGCAGCTGGTTCGCTTCTGATAAAGGCGGAGAAAGCCAAGGTAACTGAAGAGCTTGTTGAAAGGAAAGAAATGCTGGGCACACGAAGTACTGTTCTAGCTCGCCAAGAGGAAAGATTACGCAGCCAAGTTAAAGAGGCTCAAACGAAACTGCAAGAGGACCTCAAGCCAATTTCACCGCCCTCAAAATAGTCTATGGGTGAAACGCGTGGAAGAGCTGGGGCTACCCGACTTAACCACCAAACAAATTGAAACTTTATGCTCAACTGCTGAGGATGCTGCCCGAAGCTACATTCTGTCAAAGGTGCCTTTGAAAATGGTGGAGAAACTAAACATAAGCGTAGAAGCTGAGGGAACAAGACCCTTGAGCGTAACAGTTGAAATAGACTTGGTGCCGTCATCGAAAATGAAAGATTTTAATGCAAATATCTTGGTGACCGAAGCAGTTAAAGAGGCTTTGGTAGCAAGTGAAAGTTATCTGAGAAAACAAAAATGACCTTCACAGAAGTAGCCACGGTTCTAGACGAAGCACAAGCCGAATTTATTCTTTTGCTATGTCACCACAACGCAGACCCAGACGCGGTTTGCTCAGCCTACGCTTTTCAAAGCTTGCTTGCAAGGTGCAGACCAAACGTGACGGCGGAAATCGGGGCCGCGCAAGGACTCAGCAGGCTTTCAAAGCACATTTTGAAACACATACCCATAACCGTCAATTTGCAGCCTGACGTGGAAAAAGCCAACGCCATTGTGTTACTAGACACTAACACCACTCAGCAGCTAGGGCATTTGGCTGCAAGAGTTGCGAATGCTAGGGTTCCCATAATAGTTATTGATCACCACGCGGCTCATCCTCAAACGGAGCAAATAGCAAAGCTCTGCATAACCAGCGAGGAAGCCTCGTCTACATGCGAAATGGTCTACAATTTATACAAGCAGCTTAACACTAAACCAGACTTAAACGAGGCTAAGGCGCTGTTTTTAGGCATAACTTTCGATACGCGCCACTTCGTCTTAGCCAACTCCTCAACCTTTAAGACAATATCTGAACTTTGCGACATAGGCGTGAACCCTCAGGAAGAATTGTCGTCGCTTGCTTTGCCCATGGACTTTTCTGAACGTGTCGCACGGATGAAAGCTTGCCGAAGAGCTAGGTTGATGAAAGTCGGAAACTGGATAATAGCCCTTTCGCATGTTAGCGCTTATCAGGCTTCTGCAGCAAGAGCGCTTGTTGATTTAGGTGCGCATATGGCGGCGGTGGCTGGGCAACAGAACGAGAAAATTGAAATCAGTCTGCGCTGCACTCGCGATTTCAATCAGGTAACTGGCCTTCACCTGGGTAGAGACATCGCCAAGCCATTGGGTGAATATCTTCAAGGTATGGGTGGCGGGCACGCTACAGCCGCCGGAGTCAATGGCACAGGTTATGTCGAGAAGGGACTGAAGCGTTGCCTGCGGTTGGTCAAAGAACACCTATCTAATCATTAATGGGTAGCTACTCTTAAATGGGGAAACAACGGCTAACATATGCAGGCATAGCAAACATGGCTATAATTGAAGCGAAAAACCTCACATACACCTACCCCGGCGGAATAAAACCGTCAATCAACGGCGTCTCCATAAAAGTGGAGAAGGGCGAATTCGTTCTAATAACGGGTCCAAGCGGTTGCGGAAAGACAACGCTGTGCCGATGTTTCAACGGACTGATACCTCACTTTTATCAAGGCGAATTGAAAGGCGAAATCATCGTAGCAGGCATGGGTACAACCACGCATGAGACACGCGCAATGGCAAAGAGTGTGGGCTTGGTTTTTCAAAATCCCGAAAACCAACTGTTCGCTCTTTCCATAGAGAAAGACGTAGCCTTCGGACTGGAAAACCTGGGTGTGCCCAGAGAAGAAATGCGTGAAAGAGTGGAATGGGCGCTTAAGCTAACGGACATTTACAGTCTGCGGGAAAGGTCGCCTCATGAAGTTTCAGGTGGCCAGCAGCAACGCGTTGCAATAGCTGCAGTGCTTGCCATGCAGCCAGAAATCATAGTTTTGGATGAACCAACATCTTTTCTCGATCCATTAAGCGCAGAGAAAATCTTTGAAGTAATTCATGAACTTAACAAAAAGCTCGGGATAACAGTTGTGCTGGTGGAGCACAGGCTGGATTTAACGGCCAAATACGCCGACCACATAGTAATAATGGACGAAGGAAAAGTCTGTTTTGACGGTAACCCTCGTGAAATCTTAAGCGCCGAAGAAACCCGCTTAATCGGCGTTGGAATCCCAAAAGCCACATTTCTTTACCATATTCTCCAAAAAGAGGGTATGCGCCTTGGTAACTTTACTCCTTTGTCTTCGGAAGAACTGGCAAAACTGTTACAGGAGGCTTTCAGAAACTCGTGATTGAGGTTGAAAATCTTCACTTCGTATATCCTAATGGCGTTAAAGCCTTGAAGGGCGTCTCACTAGTCATCAAGAACGGCGAATTCTTGGCGATAATGGGACAAAACGGAGCAGGAAAAACAACGTTGGTTAAACACTTCAACGGCTTGCTGAAGCCCTCCGCAGGAACTGTGCACGTGGATGGCGTGGAAACTACCAAAACTAGCGTTGCAGCCCTATCGCGAAACGCCGGCTTCGTTTTTCAAAATCCTGATCATCAGCTTTTCAGCGAAACCGTTGAAGACGAAATCTCTTTTGCACTGAAAAACTTCGGCTTTGATAAGGAAACAATAGAAAAGCGGATTACATGGGCTTTGAACCTGCTGGGATTAGCGCAGTACCGCAAAACTTCGCCCTTTCTGCTCAGCGGAGGCGAACGCAAACGCGTTGCTTTGGCTTCTGTTTTAGCATGGAACCCTGAAACCCTGATACTGGATGAGCCTACGATAGGTCAAGATTATCAGCAGAAAGAAAAGCTTCGACAGTTCATTATTCAGATGCAAGCTCAGGGAAAAACCGTTATTATTGTCACGCATGATGTGGAGTTTGTGGCTGAATGCAACCCACGAGTTCTGCTTATGAAGGAAGGTGTTGTTGTTGCTGATGGAGAAGGCCGCGAAATCCTTACAACCCCTGAAGTTTTAGCTAAGTCATCTATTGTTCTACCGCAAATCGCTCAAATCTTCATGAAACTAGCGCCACTGGGGCTTCCGAAAAACGTCATTGACGTTTACGAAGCAAAAGAGATACTGCTTAAACAGCTGGAGAAGAGACAAAAATGAGCGTTTTCGACGGCTTAAAGTTCCGCAGGGTCTACTCGCCGATTCACAATTTAGATCCGCGAATGAAATTCCTTTACGTCTGCGCAGTGTTCGTAGCGGCAATTATCTTCGGCGAGCTTATTCCGCTGATCGCCCTTTTCTTGTTGCCAATTCCTTTTGTAGTCTTGGCGGGAGTTCAAAAAGAGTGGTTACGCTCGCTCCGCGGCGCCGCTTTTCTAGCTGGATTCATTTTAACAATCAACATAGCAACAAATTTTTTCACTGCAGGCTACGTGCTGACAGCGGCAGCTGTGGAAAACTCAGTTGCCATGACGTTGCGCTTTGTAGTACTTGTGGAGTCTTTCTCAGTTTTCTTTTTAACAACATCTCCAGATCATCTAGGACTGGCCTTGGAGCAGAGTCGCGTGCCTTATGAGTTTGCTTTTGCCTTCACAACTGCGGTGCGTTTCGTCCCTGTTTTGGCAGAAGAAGCACAAACAATCATGGACGCTCAGAAGGCTAGAGGGCTAGAGTTGGAGAAAGGTGGCATTCTCAAGAGAATAAGGAATTACGTGCCTGTTCTTATACCCTTGATTGTCAGTGCTATTCGCCGAAGCTTGGAGCTGGCTGAAGCTATGGAATCTCGAGCTTGGGGTGCAACCAAAAAACGCACTAATCTGTACGCACTGAAACTTCATAGGGGCGATTTTGCATTGTTGGGGATAACTATTGGAGTTTTGGTGATTGCGGTTTACGTTCGCTTGTACGTACCTTTGCCAGCTATTAATCAGTTTTTATGATTTTTGTCTGTCCTCTGCATCTTTCTTCGAACCAGCCCTTGTTATACAATTACCTCATTTTTGTGTGATTCAATATTTCCAAATAGGTCTGTTTTAGCCTTTCGAGAAAGTCCAAATCTACACTTGATACTTCGGCACGCCCATTTCCAACGGTATGCTTTGTCTTGTACAAGACTGCTTATAGTGAGAAACAGGCAGAATAAAGTTGGGGTACAAAAGATTCAGATATACAGTATTTGTCTAGCATGTAGAGTCAACCTTTAAATGAGAAAGCAGTAATTTCACATCTAACCTGAACCTTAGAAGAGTGAATTGGGTGGCTGACCGCACTCGTTTTGGACCCGCAGGGGTTCCGCCTGTCTTCAGAGTCCTTAGAGCAAGGTTGGCTGATGTTCCAAGCCTTCTGCATGAAGAACATCTTGACGCTTTTGAGTATCAAGCTGTCCGGTGGGGTGAAAAACCTCAGATAAATCAGGAAGATGCTGAGCGCCTCGGTGCTGAAGCGAGAAAAAACGATGTTGTACTCAGTCTCCACGGCTCCTATTATGTAAATCTCTGCGCCAAAAAAGAGGTGATGGAAGCAAGCAAAAACCGCTTGGCTGCATGTGCAACTGCGGCTAACTGGATGGGAGCTTACGTTCTAGTTTTCCACATGGGGTTTTATGGACGCTTGGAGAAAAGCTATGCCTTTAGAAACTGCGTTAAAGCGTTAAAAGACATAGTCGCAACCATGAACAGTTTGGGAATCCAAAAAGTGAAGTTGGGACCTGAAACCATGGGAAAAGCTTTCCAAGTTGGTAGTTTCGACGAGATTTTAACGATTTGCGAGGAAGTTGAGCAGACTCAGCTCGTTATCGACTGGTCACATATGCACGCTAGGTATAAAGGGCGATTTAGAAAAACTGAAGATTTCCGCGCTGTGGCTGAAGAAGTTGAAAGAAGGCTCGGAACAGAAACCGCAAGAACCATGCACTGTCACTTCAGCAAGATTGAGTACACTGACATAGGCGAAAGACGTCATCATGTGTTAAATGAACGAAGGTATGGTCCGGACTTCAAGATGCTAGCGGAAGTCATAGCAGAGTTCAAAATGCGCTCGATCATAATATGCGAAACTCCTCTATTGGACTTGGACGCTATGAAAATGCGCGACACATACAAGAAGATTGTGGAAAAACAAAGCACGTCTGCTCCATGAAGTCTGGCGGTTATTATTGACTCAAACGTTTCAGTTTTTTTGTTTTGTTCTCAACTTGTGAGTATTTTCTTGTGTGCTTTCAGAGAGAGGTATAGTATGATACGGTCTGGGGAAAGCACCTTTATATAGAGGAAGCTGAAGACCTTTCCTTTCACTAGGAAACAAGGCAGTCAATAAATAATCCATTTTGGTCTCGATATGCTTTTTTACTGTAAGCCACAATGCACTATGTTGAGGGATTGCGTTGGCGAGACTGAAAGGGTTCCAAAAACTAACGCTTATCGATGATGCACTGCAAAAGTGGCTGAACGTTTTACAAATAAAAGAGCCCAAAGAAGCGATGGTGCTCCTTAACGAAGCTTTAAACCGTGTTTCAATAAAAGACCTAACCGCTGAAGAAGACCTGCCAAGGTTCGACAAATCAGCG
>WOR8_10008343_pt1 | contig 11947 bp, 13 predicted proteins | sample DeeMarSeWOR38_10_FD_19890 | JGI IMG/M metagenome (IMG submission 19890) | reverse complement strand
ATTTCTCTGCATAATTCTGCATGTGCTCCGCAAGTCCGTCCAGGATTCGACCCATGTGAACGGTGGTGCCAGTCTTGGGAATATCTTTGTAAAAGACTGTGGTGCAGTTGGGTGGAGCGAAGATCGCCTCGGCCACATCCCTGCCGACCTTCCTACGGTCAATGTCAAAAGCCGCTACCACCTCGATATCATACGGTTTATAGCCCCCTATATCCCAGTGCATCAAACCGATGGCGTCTTCTCTATGCTTGCCTCCGTAAAAATTAATTCCCTGAATCAATGAACTGGCGCAATTTCCAATTCCAACAACACCAATCTTTACAGTTCTCATCTGTCCACTCCCTACTGACGCTGCCGTCTACTCTTTTATTACAAAAGATAAACAGTTGCCCACTGCCGTCAAGCGCTGTAAGAGAACAATCTAGACAAGACCCTTACCGTTGTTAGAAATTTCAATTTAATTAATTAGAGCTGTAACATAATGCAGAGTAGAAGATTTGATTCCCCGTAGGAAGCTAGATATAGTCGCGGTCATAGTTCTTGTGCTAATAATACATTATTGTCTCTTTCCAGAGACCTTGTCAAGTTTTCATCCCACAGCAGTTTCCCCATTTTTTTCCTTGGAATTTGTCCAATCACTTTAGTGACCGCGGGGTATGGCCAGAGTAACCTTTTCCACCCTATCCTAACCCTGCGATCTCAGTTTGGACACCGGGATTCCACAGAGGAATTTAAAAACCTCATCCCCCGAGTTAACGTAGGTGTGCTGGCTATTTGGGGGAACAAAGACTATATCGCCTGGAGCCACCTCGAACCACTCACCGTCGATCTGTACTCTCCCTTTTCCCTCCATAATATAGTTTTCATGTTCAAAAGGATGGATATGGTTGGGAGTATTGCCCCCCGGAGCAACTTCGATCACCCGTAAAGCATAAGTAGGGGCGCCGTCTTTTTCCTCATCTATGACCCAGCGGATGCTAACACCAGGTGCTTCATCTCCGAAGACCTCTGCCTCCACTTCGCTGTAGTGACAGACTTTTGCTCTAGGTTCAGTCATTTATAATCCTCCTTCCTTTGGCCAGAGCATGGAGCATAGGGCAGAGGGTAAGATTTCGAATTGCGGATTTCGGATTTAGAAATACAAAGATATCTGTCCTCTGACCTCTGATCTCCGACCTCAGACCTCTGACTTCTCATCGCCTTGGTGCCTAGTGTCTACTGCCTAGTGCCTCAGCGGGCTCACTGCTTCAAACAAAGCCGAATAATCGCCGTCAGCATATCCTTTTTCAAGGGTGATCTCCAGGAGACGTTGCATAGCTTCTACATTTATGGTTTCTAGGTCTACCCTTTGTGCTGCAGTATGGAACAATGCCACATCTTTAAACAGATGCTTGGTGGGAAAATTGCCAATGCCGTAGTCGCGATCCAGCATAAGTTTAAGCTTCTTGTCAAAAATCGGAGCATACAGTGCGCTGCGGCGTAAGATCTTCATGAATAATCCCGGCTCAATCCCCAGGTTCTGCACTAACCCCAGACTGGAGGCAAAACCCACGGTCAAACAAGCGATTAGCTGATTAAGGGCAAGTTTAACTGCCCCAGCCTTGCCCACCTCACCAATCAACACGGGCTCCGACCCAAAACACTCAAGCAAGGTTGACCATTTGTCAAACTGTGGCTTAGACGCCCCCACCATAATTAGAAGCTTACCCTCACTCGCCTCAGGCGTGGAGCCCAGCACCGGCGCCTCTAGATAATCACCGCCTCGTTCAGCGACTTCTCTCTGGAACTCCATACTCTCAGACGGTGAGATGGTCCCCATCTGAATTACCGTGCGGCCGACCAAGTCCACCTTTGGGCTTCCTTTAAAGAGAACCTCCCAGATGGCTGAGCCGTCTGAAAGCATCAATATCACGCACTCGGCTGAACCAATAGCATCAGCAGCTGAGGAGACAATCTCCGCACCAAAAGAACTTAAAGGCTCAGCCTTCTCACGGTTTCTGTTATAGACCGTCAACTCATGACCCCCAGCCAGGACTCTCTCAGCCATGGGGAGACCCATGCGACCAGTTCCGATGAAAGCAACTTTCATTTTTGCACTCCTCACTTTACAAGGAAAAATCTACCGCAGCTCGGGCATGGATGGCGGTAGTATCAAATAGCTCCACTGGGGAGTCTTGCTGCTTTATGAGCAGAGATAATTCCGTGCAGCCTAGGATAACTCCCTCTGCTCCACCCGCTGCCAACCGCTCAATGATTCGCCCAAATTGCCTCTTGGACTCCTCTCTAATCTTGCCCAAGCAGAGTTCATGGTAAATTACCTGATTAATCATGTTGCGATCTTCCACTGACGGAATGATCACATCCAGAATATACTTTTCCACCAGTCGACCCTTGTAAAAATCCTCTTCCATGGTGAACTTCGTTCCCAGAAGTACTACCCGCTCTTTTGATCTCTCTGGCGGTTGCGTCTGCAATATGCAAAAGGGGGATGTTGACCGCTCCCTCTACTTCTGAAGCCATTTTGTGCATGGTGTTTGTACAGATGAGTAGACAGTCGGCGCCACCCCCCTCGACGCGCCTGGCTGCATCACACATAACTTCTGTTGCTTCTGCCCATTTTTCCTCTCGCTGCAGTATTTCTATTTCAGCGAAATTTAGACTATAGAGCAGAATTTTTGCTGAACAGAGTCCTCCCAACCGCTCTTTGACCGTTTCGTTTATTATCCTGTAGTACTCTGCCGTGGACTCCCAACTCATGCCGCCTATTAGCCCGATGACCTTCATGTGCAAATCTCCCTCTTTTGCTAACTCTCACGCCCTCCTTGAAATAACTTTCTCTTTGCCCATTCAACTATTCTTGCCATCCTTTATTGTTCCAGATTCCAGCCAGAAATCTTAGCCCGGCTGGCACACTCTTTTAGATACCAATATTGCTAATACAATAAATTAGTATCTTGTAAAGCGGGGCTGAATCTCTTACCCTCAGATAAAGACACCGCTTAAATAATACCTCGTCTGTAAAACGAAAAAACACACCAGAAGAAAAAAGATGAAAAGGAAGCAGAGATCATGAACAAACTTCTCTGGCAGCCATCGGATGAGCGGATTAGAAATACCAATATGCATCATTTCATTCAATATATTAATGCTCACCATGGCAAGAATTTCAACAGCTACGACGACCTCTACAGATGGTCTGTTACGGAAAGTCCTGCTTTTTGGCAAAGCCTTTTCCATTACGGGGAGGTCATCCATAGTCGTCCTTATGATCAAGTGGTAGATGACATCCACAAAATGCCTGGAGCTAGTTGGTTCGAAGGGGCTCGGCTCAACTTCGCAGAAAATCTGCTACGGTACCGGGATGACCGCATCGCCCTTAGCTTCAAAGGCGAGGCCCGACCCACCCTGAGCATTACCTACAGTGAATTGTATCAGCAGGTGGCTCGTCTGGCTAAGTCTCTGCGAGATATGGGAATCCAACCTGGAGATCGCATTGCCGCCTTTATGCCTAATATGATCGAAACGGTGGTGGCCATGCTTGCCGCCACCAGCATCGGGGCCATCTGGTCCTCCTGTTCCCCTGATTTTGGCATCAAAGGAGTTATTGATCGCTTCGGCCAAATTGAGCCTCGGGTGCTTTTTACCGCTGATGGTTACTTCTACAATGGTAAAGAGTTCGATTCTTTGGATAGAATTTCTGAGATTATCAAGGACCTGCCAAGCATAGAAAAAATTGTCGTTGTTCCATATAAAAACATGGAACCTGATATTGCCACTATAAGCAACACTGTACTCTTTGAGGACTTTCTCGCCCGGGAGGCCAAGGACCTAACATTTGCACAAGTTCCCGCCAATCATCCCCTTTACATCTTATATTCTTCTGGTACCACAGGAGTGCCAAAGTGTATTGTTCATGGGGCGGTAGGGACTCTCTTACAGCACATCAAGGAGCTGAAGCTCCACTCAGATGTCAAACCTGCTGACACCATTTTCTACTTCACCACTTGCGGCTGGATGATGTGGAATTGGCTGGTCAGTTCTTTGGCCCTTGGCGCCAGGGTCTTTCTCTATGACGGTTCTCCCTTTTATCCAGATCCAGGTGGTATGTGGCAGATGGTCCAAGACGAGAAAATCACCATTTTCGGCACTAGTGCCAAGTATTTAGCCGCCTTGGAAAAAGCGGGAGTGAAACCAAAGGAATCCTACGACCTGGCCTCGCTCAAGGCCATCCTCTCAACAGGTTCTCCCCTTTCTGCCGAGAGTTTCGAATTTGTCTACAGGGACATCAAGGATGACCTCTGCCTCTCTTCCATCTCCGGGGGCACGGATATCATCTCGTGCTTTGCTCTGGGCAATCCCACGGGGCCTGTTTATGCCTCTGAGCTCCAATGCCGTGGCTTGGGGATGAAGGTGGAGGCCTATGATGAACAGGGCAATTCTGTTATTGGACAAAAAGGAGAGCTTGTCTGCACTCTATCTGCGCCGAGTATGCCCATTTACTTCTGGAACGATCCCAACAACACCAAGTATCGCGAGGCTTACTTTGAGGTGTATCCAGGAGTCTGGCAGCATGGTGATTATATAGAGATCACCGACCATGGCGGTGTCATAATCTATGGCCGGTCGGATGCCACGCTCAATCCGGGAGGTGTGCGCATCGGCACCGCTGAAATATACCGTCAGGTGGAAAGCATTCCCGAGATCGTGGACAGTCTGGTTGTTGGACAGGACTGGGACGATGATGTGCGAATAGTTCTTTTTGTGAAACTCCGTGAAGACACAAAGCTTACCGACGAGCTAGTTGACAGAATCAAAACCACTATCCGCAAAAACTGTACGCCAAGGCACGTCCCTGCCAAATGCATCGAGGTCGCCGATATTCCTTACACTATAAGTGGCAAGAAAGTGGAATTGGCAGTTCAAAATGTTGTCCATGGGCGGGAAGTAAAAAACAAGGATGCCCTGGCAAATCCGGAAGCCCTCGACTGCTATGTGGACCTGCCTGAATTACAAACTTGAAAAAGAGTATTCATTCTCCCTATGCCCTTAGCGCTGTGCGAGATTAATCATACCCCAGCTTCAACAAGCACCTTCTCAAATCTCGCAAGTCCCTTATCCGGATCTCGATTCTGACAGCTGACCCACTCTCTGAGCTTTGTCAGGCCTTTACCAGTTAGTACAACTTCCCGGGCGAGCTCTACCCCTGTTTTAAAATCCTCCACTCTTTTTATGGCAGTATGAAAATCCCTTTAAATTCCCCTTTACATATTTCTATACTTGCACTATATTTCGATATGTATCGAAATGTCGAGACAATAGGAGCTCCGAATGAAAAAGAAACATCCAGAGAAAACCCGAGGTGTTGTGAGGAAGAAATACAGTGAAATTGCTAAGGGTGCTTCCAGCGAGTCCATTATACCGGTTTCCTGCTGCGGTGAACCTCTTGTTCCTTTGGACAGTCTAACCACCGCCCTTGGCTATTCTCAAGAGGAGTTAGCTAGTGTTCCACATGGTGCCAATATGGGACTCGGTTGCGGCAACCCTCTTGCAATTGCCTCACTAAAAAAGGGTGAGACAATTGTTGACCTTGGCAGTGGAGGTGGTTTCGACTGTTTTCTGGCCGCCAAGCAAGTAGGGGCAAGGGGGATGGTCATAGGCGTGGATATGACCGCAGAGATGGTTAGCAAGGCTCGAAAAAACGCCACAAAAGGAGGATACTCGAACGTAGAGTTTCGTCTGGGTGAGATAGAACACCTTACAGTGGCAGATGATACTGCAGACGTGATCATCTCTAATTGTGTTATTAACCTTTCTCCTGAAAAACTTCACGTTTTTCGGGAAACATTTCGAATCTTGAAACCTGGAGGCCGCCTTGCTATTACCGATGTGGTGGCCTCCGCGCCATTACCTGCAGAATTTCAGAACGATTCAACCCTTTTGTCCGCATGTATAGCAGGCGCAGCCACAATAGAAGAACTCAATAACCTGCTCGAAGAAGTCGGTTTCATAGACATACGTATTTTGCCCCTGGATAAAAGCCGCATGTTCATCAAAGATTGGTTCTCAGATCTCAAAGTCGAGGACTACGTTGTCTCAGCCACCATCGAAGCGACAAAACCCTCACAATAAATGACCCCTCATTATCTCGACTCCAATTTTACCCATTTTCTGCCGTACCACTTTTGGGTAAATTTGCCCATTTCTGGTACGGGCAGTTTTGGGTAAAAAGGGGCTGTAAACTTTTATTTTAGCTTCTCGCCTGGAGAAAAAACTGTATCAGTAATGGCCATGATATTCTTATTTGGCTCGATCTTTTTGAGATATAGTGGGGATTGCCTGATTCCATGGACTGGACAACAATGCTCGATTTTAGATAAATCCAAGGGAGGTAAATCAGATGGGAAATCTTGAGGAGATCTTGGTAAAAAGAAAGAGAAACAGAGACCGGCTGGAAAAGGAAGCTCCTGATCTTTTCAATGGATTCAATGAGCTAATGAAGCACTATTACAAAGAAAGTGCTTTGGATTTGAAACAGAAGGAACTCATAGCTGTGGGAGCAGCCGTGGCCACAAGGTGTATTCCTTGTTTGGCCAATCATGCAAATAATGCTTTCACTCATGGAGCTACAAGGGAAGAAATAATAGACGCGGCCGCTATTGGGGTGGAATTTGGTGGGGGACCATCTTTTGTTGCCGTCAGAGATAATCTTCTAGATTTTCTTGACGACATTGTAGGTTAGGGTGGTTTTGTCTAACAGTCATTTATGAGAAAAACGCTGGGAAGAGTAATGAAACTGAAAATGCTGAAATTCGGGATTAATCTGTATCCACCCTTTCTCGGTGCAGGAATAAGAGTTAAACACATAGCACCTGACTATAGAGAAGTAATCGTATCGATGAAATTACGCTGGTACAATCGTAACTACGTGGGTACACATTTTGGCGGCAGCCTTGCTGCCATGACTGACCCCTTCTACATGCTTATGTTGATTCACATCCTGGGCAAAGAATACACCGTATGGGATAAAACCAGCACCATTGATTACATAGCTCCCGGCAGAGGAACTGTAACGGCTCATTTTACCCTAGAGGATGACCAGATAGCAGAGATTAAAAACAAAACAGCCAGCGGTGATCCTTACTACCCTGAATTCTCCGTGGACATCGTCAATGAATCGGGTGAAATTGTTTCTGCGGTAAAGAAAAGACTCTACGTCCGGAAAAAACAAAGTTAAAGAGTCAACTAAAGCCCTTAGCACCATGCTTATTGATCAGATACTTCCCAAATACGACGAACGAGAATATCATCAGATCGGAATTAGAGGAGATCGAAGGGAGGTTTATCAAGTCGTCCGATCTATTGATTTCTCCGATTCAATTATCATTCGCACTCTATTCCGACTGCGGGGACTTCCTCCCACATCAACCAATCTTGATGGTCTCCTCCAGGTGGGTTTCCTGCTGGTGGATGAGATTCCCCCTGAGGAATTCGTTCTCGGTCTTGTCGGAAAATTCTGGACTTACCGTGCCCAGATTCTCAAACTTGATTCTGTCCAATATGGTGCATTCAACCAAGAAGGATATGCAAAACTGGCCTGGAACTTCGCCATCAAGGAGTCCGCTCCTGGAGTCGTGCGGTTGTCTACTGAAACACGAATAGTGTGCACAGACGACCACAGCAGGTCACGCTTCAAGCTCTACTGGACTTTGATCGGCAGATTCAGTGGGTTAACTCGGAAAGAGATGCTGCGAGTTGTCAAGAGACGGATAGAAGTTAAGTAAAGCTTTGCTTAGTCATGCTTTTCGGATTAATTTAGTGAGACGCAAGTCAATAATCCTGCAAGTATGCTATACACAGCAGCGAAGAGTTATCTCAGCCTATATACAGAAAGGTCTTAACTATGGAAATCAGAGTAACTCAATCTACCACTGTTGGCCAGAAGCCCCGTCCGCAGGATGGAGAGCTTGGTTTCGGCAAATACACCACCGACCACATGTTTCTCATGGACTATTCGCAGGGAAAAAGATGGCACAATGGACGAATTGAACCTTATGGCGCCCTAAGGCTGGATCCCACCGCCATGGTGTTGCACTACAATCAAGAGGTTTTTGAAGGTCTCAAGGCCTACCATTTGGAGGACGGCGGAATTAATCTCTTTCGGCCAGCGAAGAATATTGAACGCATGAACTCTTCTGCCCGAAGAATGGTTATGCCCGAGGTTGATCCCGACCTTTTTCTCCGGGCCATGAAGGAATTAATTCTGCTGGACCGAACATGGATCCCAAAATCAGATGGCACCTCACTGTACATAAGACCCACCATGATAGCTAGTGAACCTGCCCTTGGAGTTAGGCCTGCCAAGGAGTATCTTTTTTTCATCGTCCTGGGCCCGGTGGGAGCTTACTATCCAGAGGGTTTCAACCCCACCAAAATTTATGTCTCTGATTACTATGTGCGCGCTGTCAGGGGTGGGGTAGGAGAAGCTAAGACTTCCGGCAATTATGGGGCTACCCTCTATGTTCAGCGGGAAGCCAGCCAAAAAGGCTACAACCAGGTACTCTGGCTAGATGCCATAGAACGCAAGTATGTCGAGGAGGTTGGAACCAGTAATATCTTTTTCTTTATAAATGATGAACTTGTTACCCCACCTCTCGGCGGCACTATCCTACCAGGTGTCACCAGAGACTCAGTCCTTCAGCTTTCTAGGCACTGGGGAATGAATGCTGTAGAGCGTCAAATTTCTATCCAAGAAATCGTTGAGGGTTGCAAAAGTGGCTCCTTGAAGGAAATGTTTGCCACTGGCACTGCCGCAGTGATTTCTCCGGTAGGTTTAATCTGTTACAAAGGAGAGGATTTCCAGGTAGCAGACGGTCGGACAGGTGAGCTGGCCAAGAAGTTCTACGATGAAATTACCGGCATCCAGTATGGCCGCAGGGAAGATCCTTTCGGCTGGGGACTGCGCATCGCTTGAACCATACCCTGACTTCATATCCCCCTCCCGCTGCCGCAAGTGGGGTCTAAGACAGGCGGGGGGTTATTTTTTTGAGCTAGATACTAGTTAATAAATTGATCTACTGGAGATTAATATTGCTTGAGGTTATTGAGGTTCAACTAGAAAAAGACCTCCCTGAAATAAGAAAGCTCTTTGAGGAATATGCTGACTCTTTGGAGATAAATCTGGATTTTCAAGGTTTCCGTGAGGAATTGGTCGGTCTTCCAGGTGATTATGCTGCACCAAACGGCTGTCTTTTCATTGCCCTATGGAAAGGCCAAGTGGCTGGTTGCGTGGCTCTCAGGAAGTTTAGTCCTGGTATCTGCGAGATGAAAAGGTTGTACACCAAGGTGCAGTTCAGAGGTTTGGGCATCGGTAGAATTCTATGTCAAGCTGTTATAGGCAGGGCTCGTCAGATCGGCTACAAGAGCATGCGTCTGGACACCCTCCCTTCAATGAAAACAGCGAGAGATTTATATTCATCTCTGGGATTCAAAGAGATAGAGCCTTACAGATTCAACCCGGTCGAGGGTGCATCCTTTATGGAATTGACCCTTTAGGCCTGTGAGAGTGAGAATTATTATGCGGTCCTTCTACTATGACGGCAAGATATGAAGTTAGTCGAGAACATCCCGCTGGATACCAGTATAATTGCTGATCTGATAACTGATTACGCTGACCTTCATTTGGTCTGGCCGAAAGCACGGTGGCCCTTTGACCATCTGCAGTGGCAAAAGGTGTTGAACCCTGCAAGAGGCAATAAATCTTTCCTGGTTTATAAAGGTAGTGTACCCATTGGTCACGCTGCCCTTTGCAAAACGGAGGAACAAGGAGTCTATTCTCTGAACTACCTGTACCTTACACCTCAGATGCGTTCCAGAGGATTGGGCGAAAAGATGGTTGGTTTCTTGGAACAATATGCCAGGGAGGAATTGTCTGCCAAGAAACTGGTTTTGGTAACGAGAACCTATAACCCTGGAGCCAGGAAGTGCTATTCTAAGTGCGGCTTTAGAGAGTATAGCCGCGAGGCAACCTTAATCAGAATGTCCAAAGTATTGCAGACTGAATAGGTCCTCGAGTAATAGGGGCGAAATCTCCCTATTAGCCGACGAAAATAAAGAATCAGCGCCCGGAGGATCCGGCTTTGAGCGGCACACAGACGAGGCTGTTAGGGTCTTTATTTGATGCGTGAGTCTGCTGGAGTAATGGAGTGATGGAGTAATGGGGCAATCGAATCCCAAACTCCAAGCACCAAGTTTTAAGGTTTCAGGTGTCAGGTTTCAGAAATGATAGACCTGAACACCGAAACCTGATCTAGCCCTGAGGACCAGCATTTCCATGACTACATAAACAGAATATGCCTTATACGCGGGGGAGGAATGTTTGAGCGCATTATAAAAGCCAGGGAAAGGTTGCGAGGCCATGCCAATGTCACCCCTATTATGACTTCCAGAACCCTGAACGAATCGGTGGGAGCGAAAGTTTTTTTGAAGTGTGAAAATTTTCAGAGGGGTGGCGCATTCAAGTTTCGTGGCGCCTTTAATGCCATGGCTCAACTTACCGACGAGCATAGGGAGCGCGGCGTCATCACCTACTCCTCCGGAAACCATGCACAGGCCGTTGCCCTGGCGGGTCAATTGCTGAAAGTGCGCACCACGGTGGTCATGCCTGACAATGCGCCCATGGTTAAACGGGCCGCCACTGAGGCGTATGGTGCAACAGTTATTGAGTATGATCCCGAGAAAACAACTCGCGAAGAGATAGCAAATATTCTCAAAGCTGAGCATGGCTACACCATAATACCTCCATTCGATCACCTTGAGGTTGTCGCCGGACAAGGCACGGCAACATTGGAATTGTTTAAGGATATCAAGACCTTAGATATGCTGCTGGTACCTTGTGGGGGAGGTGGCTTGTTGAGTGGTTCGGCTATCGCCGCAAAAACCATTGAACCTACCTGTCACGCTATTGGTATAGAACCCGAACTAGCAGATGATGCCACCAAATCATTTCACACAAAGACACTGCACACAGTCAACAACCCGCCTACCATAGCTGATGGAACCCGCACTCCTTCTCTGGGCAAGCTCACCTTTCCATTAGTGCTGCAATACGTGGATGATATGAGAACCGTGACCGAAACTGCCATCGTCGAAGCTGTCCAATTCCTATTTTATCGCATGAAAATTGTGGTGGAGCCCTCGGGTGCACTGGGGGTAGCGGCACTCCTTAGTGGCGAGGTATCTGCGACAGGCAGAGTGGGTGTCATTATCAGTGGCGGCAATATTGATGGGGACTTAATGTCCAAGATTCTAAGCACCTAGAAGAGAAGATTTATGTCTGTCAAAGCTCTTCTCCAGGTTAAATTAGATGAGCAGAAAAGGTTGTGCAGTTTCTAGGATTAAAGGGTTGAAAAACAGGAGAGACCGCCATGAACTTTGTCCTTGCATCAAAAGAGGATGACATTGCAACAGTAAGCTTGCAAAGGGGAAAGGTTAACGCGCTAAATCAGCCCATGGTAGAGGAAGTAGCTGATACCTTTAGAAATTTAGAAACAGATACTGAGGTGAAATCGATTATCCTTACCGGTACTGGAAAGTTTTTTTCCTTTGGATTTGATGTCCCCGAATTCTTGAAATATTCCAAGAAAGATTTCATAAGGTTTATTGAGAAGTTCACAAATCTCTACACCTATCTGTTCCAGTTTCCCAAACCTGTTGTTGCTGCCCTGAACGGTCACACCATAGCTGGCGGCTGTATGTTGGCCACAGCGTGCGATTTCCGCGTTATGGCGTCAGGGAAAGGGAAGATATCGTTGAACGAGATAACCTTTGGAGCACCAGTTTTTGCCGGAAGTGCTGAAATGCTGAAGTTTTGCGTGGGATCGAGAAATGCTCAGTCAATACTTTATAGTGGAGCCATGTATTCTGCCGAAGAAGCTTTTGGACTGGGATT
>WOR8_10008339_pt1 | contig 11949 bp, 10 predicted proteins | sample DeeMarSeWOR38_10_FD_19890 | JGI IMG/M metagenome (IMG submission 19890) | reverse complement strand
CTGAAATTTCTTTTTCACTTTGTACAACTGATGTTATTTCACCTACTTCCTGCACTAATTTCGTTACATTATAGCCTGCGTTTAGTTCAGTCCAGTAATCTTCAGCTGTTTGACTTACCTCAGAAAAGTCTTTCTGCATTTTTTCCTTTTCTAAACGAAAAGAATATTGCGTGAGATACATCACTACAGATAATGAAAACAAAGCAGTCAAAAGGGCGTACGCCGTTGGCAGAAAAATAAAAGCTGCTAAAGTTAAAATACCCCCTAGTACAATTGAATGATTTCGAGTTTTAATCCAATGAAAAATCTTACTTGGCTTATCCCAGGAAACAACATATCGACAATACTTCGACCCTTTATGAAAACACTCTGGATGTTCAATTTGAGGATACTCATCTAAAAAAAATTTATAAACACCCTCTAAACTCCCAATTCTGTTTCTACATTGAAATAATTGCTCTTTCACATTAGATTTAGGTATTACAATAAGTTCAGCCTTGTTTTTTTCTAACTTTCTGCCCCAGGTTATAGCCCCCAAGCTCAATTTTGAATACACTGTACCAACTTGAAGGACCAAAGATGAAGGACTTTTAAAACCTAAAATATATTGCGCGAGAATATTCTGTGAGTCTATTAAATGACGTCCAGTATATCTTGATATATCATGATTTCCTGTTTCTTTTACAAGTGCTTCATTTAATTTGTTAATTTGATTCTGATTACACCAATACCCATAATCGTTATATTGTAACTTCGTTATACCTGCATAATTTAAGAGAATATCTGTATTGATTTCTGGAAATTTTCTCTTGATAAAGTCTATATGATTTTTAATTATTCTTATACTGTATAATCCATTGTTTTCTTCTGTGTAATTTGCCGCTTTAACCATTTCTTATATAATTATTTACTATTAGTTTTTAAGGTACAATTGTTTCTTTAAGAGAATATTAATAAATTTAGTTGGTTCAAGTTATAAATAAAACAATTAGTAAAATGCCAAGGAATACCTCATTTGTGGTTTTAAAGCAGAAACATTATCTATACATGTTATTTAACAACTACTCTTTAAAAAAGGAGGATTATAAGATGACCCACAATAGGTAATTTCATTTACAAAAATTTATTTATTCTAAGCACTTTTTTTAATATTAGACTAAGCGTATCAACTAATCTTTTTTACATTCAAAATGACAGGCTAACAAATATCCCTATGCCCAAAAATATCTATCCCTATGACATCACTATAAGTTATGGTAACAATGTCATCTTTTTTCAAAAATATTGGGGAACGTGCTGAAGAACATCAAGAATTGAGGTTGTTACAAATCGAAACTAGTTTTTATAATCCTTTACAGATATTATTTCATATATCTTATTGAATGAACACATAAAGGATTAATACAATCCCTCCAGTTAAAACTGATTAGTTTGCAGGATTCTGTATTAATCCCACAATTAAACTTTTGATCACAATCAAACGATACTCGAAAATTATTAGCAACTCCATCTGTAATAAAACTACTGAGAATTAGTGTTTTACTTCTTGTTTTGACTATTGCTTTTGCCTTCTGACAGTAATATTTAGTTGATTGCGTAACGTATTTATGCATTGCCCAACTCACTTAGTGTAAATATTATTTAGTTGTTTTTTCTACCAAATCCTACTCCCAGATCATTTGTTGTGCGGGCAGAGCAAAAACCATACTTTTTATAACTTTACTAATCTGGGAAAGGCTAAAGGGTTTTTCGATGAATGCATAAGAGTGCTCTTTAATATACTCTATTGTGGCTTCGTCAAAAAAGGTTCCAGTCATGATGACCACTTTCGTCGTAGGAGAGAGCTCGTTAATTTTCTTCAATGCTTCCAGTCCTGTCATCCCAGGCAGAATATAGTCTAGAAAACAAAGATCGTAGTATTGAACCCTTATCTCATCAAGTGCCTCCTCGGCAGTGACTACTGCCTTAGCTTGTAGACCGAAATCCAAAAGAAATCTAGAGAGTACGTCTCGGATTAAAGGTTCATCATCAATAACCATAATTCGATGGTCTTTTCTGCCTTTTTGCATTTTTCTTTTATAAAATTAAAAATTCAGGAAACTTGCCAAACCATGTTTATCTCACTTTAGTTATCTGGTTTGTGCATTGTATCTAAAATTATAATTTATTTGGTTCAGCTCTGATCGACCAGGATTAAATGATTATTTTGTTTAAAATATTCTTCAGATGCCGATCAGAGCTAAACTCAAACAACCTCCTATAAGTTGCCCAGCCTAGAAGTCTGATACTACCTTAGAATAATTATTGAAATATTTAATAAAGTAAAGAAGGTAAAAACCAGCAGGAAACCACTAGAAAATCTAATTAATTTTGATTTATTGAAAGGAAAGTCCGAAGATTTGTTTTTTTCTTAGTCAGGGCGAGCTTTTTTCTTATATTTTGCCGGTGTGTACCTATAGTTTTTGGTGATAGCCCTAAAAGTTTCGCTATCTCCTTGGTGGTCCTGCCTTGCCTTATCATATCAGCAATCTGGATTTCCATCGGAGTGAGTTTTAAAAGATTACTTGATAATCTTTGACTGAAAGGTGAAATTATTTCATTGAGGTTTGCTTCAATTATATCTATGTAAAGATTTTTATTGATTTCAGGCATTTTTGTCTTTAGTTTTGCTAGGTGGGGGACTACAAGTTTTTCGACGTTATTCAATATCTTTTCTTCAACATCTCTTTTATCATTCTCTCGCTGTTTCAATAGAACCTTCAATGCTACATTGGATTCCTTCAAACTTATAGTACTTTGCTCAAGTTTATCATAGGATTCGTTTAAAGCTTTTTCAGCCTGCTTGCGTATCATAATTTCTTTTGTAAGTAATTCATTGCTAACAATAAGCTCTTTTGTTTGTTGTTTTAGGAGAAGTTCTCTGGCTTGCAATGATTCAGCTAATTGTTTCTGTTCATTAAATAGACTGTCAAATTCCTCCTTGATTAATTTAATTGATTGAAAAAGAATATTGAACGGGTGCTGCGCATCAACAAAATACTTACTATCGACACCTGTTTGCTCCCAGTTGAGGCTAGCAATGAAAGCCAACATATTTTTAATGTTCTCATCGGCTGGCTCTATGGAATCTACTCCCTCCTGAAATCTTTGTTTTTTACCGGAGTTCTCTAGTTTATCCCTCCTGATAACATCAAGCGCTTGTTTAAAATCTTTGGTGATTTTTATCTTAAAAGGCATAAGAGGTCTTGCCAAATGAACCACTGTATTCATAAATGTGTTGGCACCATATATGATATACATTCGGAATGGAAACCTTTGGTGCCATTCTCTTAGTGATTTCATATAGTTAGAACGGGCCTTGCGGCTCATTCCTTTTAGGAGATTGGTGCCGACCACAATATATTCTAAGGTAGAGCCTTGAGGAAGCGACGTTTGGCACTTATTTCTTAATTGGTCAATCGACGAAAGATGTTCATACTTTAAATATCCTTCGGATATTGAATGAAGAATGCATCTGTCGATAATTGTAGATCGTATATATAAATCAGGTGTGTGGATATCCCAGTCATTGTCAAATTTTAACTCAACCTGCCTCCGAGAGTAACTAGAACTGTCAATACAAAAGCTTCGATCTAATGTATGAAAATCTTGTTTAACATTATATTGATCGCAAAGTTTTAAAGCCAGTTTAACGGCATCCACGTAGTGATTGCCAAAATGAATTATCTTGCCCGTAGTTATAAACTGCTTACCGATTTTAACTGCTGTTAATAATGGAAGAGATAAATTACAAAAAATTAATGCTTGTAATCGTTTATCATCATTAAGGTCTTTGATAAAAATTTTTCGCGCAACCTGAGCCGATCCTTTTAAATAAGCATAATCTAGGATCTGGAAGTATGGCCCCTTTCCTCCTGACATGTAACTTTTAACTTCGTTTTTGAGTTGTATTGCATTTTGAATTCCCTTGATATCAAAATTCCCCTTAGGGGCACTGTAAAGTATAGAGTTTCCTAAAATTGAAAACGTCATCGAACATGTATCGCTAATTTTATTATTGGTCCATTCTGGTTGGAAGAAAATCTTGAGACCAGTGGCTGCACAAAGTGTATTCATTTTAAATATAATTTATAGTTTTAATTGTTGTAAAATCGTTTGCTATTGATAATGACGATCTTCAATTGATTGTTTTTGAAAAAAAATTGGGGTCATCCAAGGTGAAAACATACCCCAAATATGTTGCATCAAGTACTCTATATATTGACTCATATATATAAACAATTAATTTGGGGTGATGGCTGTTTAAATTTAAGATTCATTCATTAATTGCTAAAGCACCCCCATATGTAATAACAAAATGACTCATTTGAACTCAATAATTTAAATATAATAAAATATTTTATATGTCTGAATTATTTTACTAAATAAATATTTAATGGAAAACGAAGTCGAAGCTATCCGTCTCGAAAAAAAACAAACAGAAAAGCTGTTGAACAGCAAGCTATTTGGGCTGGTCTTAAGCAAGGAATGTCAGTAGTAGATCTGGGTTGAGGTCCTTGCTTTAAACGGCTTGACAGGAGCAGGGCCTTGGCAAGGTCGGTTTTCCCGTTAACATGATTGAACATTCTCTAAGCGCCTTATACAGTGTGGCCCACGAAGCTGATCTTTCCGTAGTCATCCCAGGCTGGATGACCTACCTGTCTTCGCAACAGACTCCTGAAAATTTGCTCAGTTTGCAGAACGGGTTTTCGGCATAACCGAAGGCAGCAGCATGGAAAAGAAAGCGGCTGAAGGCATCCAAACCCTGGTCTCATGGTTCAAGAAAATATAAACCCCTATATGGCTAGATAATTTAAACATTCCCGAGCAGGACATCTCTAGGATTGCAAAAAATGGTGCCGGTCTGGCAAAAATTTGGGGCAGGCCGGATTATACATGAGGGAAAATTGAAGAAATATTGAAACTATGTGTTTAAAGGTATTGAACAATAGTCTTCCTTAAAGTAAAAACTCAGATTGCTCATATTCGATGATCATAAATTCAGTGTTTATAAACAATTCTTTTATTAAGTTTCTTTAACAAAAATTTGTTGTAAATTTATTGAAAATATACAAATATTTTGAGGTATTTATTTGTGAAAATTCTCTTCATATATCCATCTAGACTAGATAAAAATCAAAATCCCATTAAATATAAAAAAGCATTTCTTCCTCCACTATCATTAGCGATATTGAGTGGACTTACTCCCAAGAATCATGATATTCAAATAATAAACGACATTGTTGAAAATATTGAATTTTCTCCTGATTATGATTTAGTAGCAATTACTGCAATGACAACTCAAATCGGTAGAGCGTATCAGATTGCCGATCATTTTCGAACGTTAGATGTTAAAGTAGTCATAGGTGGTATTCATGCCACAGTTCTTCCGGAGGAAGCTAAAAACCATGCAGATTCTGTTGTAATCGGTGAAGCTGATAATCTTTGGGAAGAAATTATCAATGATTTTGAAAATAAACGTAATAAAGATTTTTATAAAGATGACACAAGACCTGATCTGCAAAATTTAGTTTTACCTCGTTGGGATAATATAAACTTGGATATTTATCCCCGTCCCAGAGGACACAAACTTCCCAAAATGCCTCTTTTTACCACCCGTGGATGTGTCTTTAATTGTAAATTCTGTTCAGTTAGTAAATATTTTGGAAGAACTTATAGATTTAAGCCAATTTCGCATGTCTTAAAAGAAATTGATCATATAGGAACAGACAGTTACTTCTTTGTTGATGATAATATTGCTTGCAATGCAGACTATAGTGAAGATTTATTTGAGGCCATTACTAGAAAGAAAATCAATTGGCTTTCACAAATTAGTACCACAGTATTAAAAACACCTAAATTAATTGATCTTGCTGCAAAGTCAGGATGTACATCTTTATTTATTGGTATTGAATCCATCAATAAAAAGTCCTTAAAAACAGTGAGTAAGGGTTTTAATAAAATTGAGGAATATGAAGAGCTATTTGCCCGTCTTAGGAACTCAGGCATCAAACCATTTGTTAGCATAATCTTTGGGTTGGATGAAGACTCACCAGATCAGTTCAAGTTGACGATAGATTTTTTAATGAAAAACAAAATAGGTAATGCTTATTTCTGGATCTTAACACCTCTGCCTGGCACAAAATTGTATGAGGAAATGGATGAAGAAAACAGAATTTTAAGCAAAGATTGGAGCAGGTATAATTTAAGTGATGTTGTTTTCCAACCTAAGAATTTTACACCACAGGAACTTTATGATGGTTATTGGAAAGCATTTCAAGAATTTTTTTCAATAAAAAACATAGCAAAAAGATTATATTATAACGTTCCAATAACATCTCAACCATTTGATGCTTTTACTCGAAGTCTTTTTTATCAACTTCATTATAGAAAAAAAGTAAAAAACTATGATCATCCACTTTCTGGAGGAATAGATAGAATTTAATTTAACTTTTTTAAACCTTTACAATAAGTTATCATAAAAAATCTTATATTTAATACTTCCAAATATATTAAAACATTATTTCAAAACACTATTTTATGAATATAAATAATTATTTAATGGAGAGTGGTGCAGAAGCTCTTCGACTTGAATTAAAAACTGATGTGTCTGTTGTTGAAAAACAAGCTAAATGGGCTGGGGTTAAACCCGCAATGAGAATTGCTGATATAGGATGTGGCCCAGGTATTACAACAAATATTTTACATAACCTTAATCGACCTCGTGGCGAGACTGTAGGTATTGATTTTTCAGAAAACAGGTTGGAATATGCCAGAAATAATTACTCTCATAAAGATTTACATTTTATTAACAGGGATGTCAGAAAGCCGCTAGATGATATTGGGACATTTGATCTTGTATGGGTTCGCTTCTTGCTTGAATATTACCTTGATAGCAGTTTTGAAATAGTAAAAAATATAAATAAAATTCTAAAACCTGGAGGCATTCTTTGTTTAATTGATTTGGACCATAACTGTTTAAATCATTTTGGAATACCAGAGAGACTTGAAAGAACAGTGAGAAAAATAATGAATGAACTAAGCATAAAAGCTAATTTTGATCCATATATTGGCAGAAAATTATATTCGTTTTTATATGACTTAAAATTTGAAAATATAGAAGTAGATATAAAAGCTCATCACAATATTTATGGTAAATTGAAGAAAAGTGATGAGTTTAATTTTCTCAAAAAAATTGAAATCGCCCCTAAAAAAATCAACTTTGATTTTAGCGAATATAAAAATGGTTATGACGAGTTTGTAATTGAAACAGAAAAATGGTTTGAAGATCCAAGAAGATTTACATACACCCCAATAATTCTTTGTAAGGGTAAAAAGCCTCCCAGCTAATTTTTAGAATTATTGGACAATGATATAAACTTCCCTTTAGGAATGTACTCAATATTTGAAATATGTGAGTTGAAGTATTGAATGAATGCTTGAACGCATTGAGGATCAAAGTGATTCCCGATATTTTCTATTAAATAGTCAAGTGCTTCATTGTTAGGCATGGGATCTCGGTAATGCCTTCTCGATGTAAGAGCCTCAAAAACATCTGCAACTGCTATCACTTTAGAACCAAATGGAATATCATCTCCTTTGAGTCCTAAAGGGTATCCACTTCCATCCAGTTTTTCATGATGCGCAGCTGCAATAGCAGGAACTTTTTTATATATTCCTTCAAAATTCACCCGTTCTAAAATATTCCTGGTTTTGGATGCATGGGTTTTTATATGTTCATATTCATCGTCATCAAGTCTGCCATTTTTTTTCAAAATTGCGTCATCGACTCCTATCTTGCCGTAATCATGTAATGATGCGGCCACACGTATCACATCCATATAATCAGCTGGAACCCCTAACTCATGGCATATTCCTACCGCATAATCAGTGACTCTTTCTGAGTGGCCAGCAGTAATAGGGTCACGTGCTTCAGTTGAGGCAACCAGTGCCTGAAGAATAGACTGGAACTGTCTAAGTCTTGCCTCCACAAGTCTGACATTATGAATTCCTACTGCAATTTGTGGGGCAACTCCCATTAAAATATTTATATCTTGCTGAATCAATTTTCTTTTCGACTTAATGTTGTCTACTGCCAAAACACCTAATGATTCATTTTCATATACTATGGGACAACATATAAAGGATTTTACCCCCATACTCTTGGCAAATCCTAAACTCCTTAAAGATAGATCATCTACAATTTCATCAATATCATTAACCAAAAATGGCTTTTGTTCTTTGAAACAACTAACAAATATACCTTTTGATTCCTTTCTATCTAGGCGAAAGCCTGAACTCATCATGAATTTACTTAATTCATTTAATTCGTAGCCATATCCAGCACGGGATACCAACCTAGATCTGTCTTCATTAGCTAACAGTACTAAACTTCTGTCAAAATCCAGTCTATTTTGTAATATGTTTACAACTTTTGTTAATATCCCGTTTAAATCACTTTCCTTACTTAAGGCCTGGCCAATTTCATTAACTAACAATGAATTCTCGTAAATCAAATTTACTTGGTCGATCAAAGTATCAGATGAACCACTTAAATTGGATACTGCATTTTTTAATTCATCCACTTCTAGGTATTTAGAATAGAGGTATACTGTTAAGTATAATGACAGAAATATAAATATGATTAATGTTGTCATTATTGGTGAAAAAAACACTGGCATAAATAAAGAGACAGTGAGAAAAACAATTCCAAGAATATTACTACTTTTTCTCCAGGTTTCTGATTTTGATTCATGCCATGAAACTATATATTGGCAAGATTTACCTCCTTTGAAAATACATTCAGGGTGTTCAATTTCCGGCAACGAATAATTAAATAAAACAGAAATCCCTTCCCAAAAGCCCTGACGATTCTGACACTGGAAAGGTTGTTCATTCACACCTTCGTTAGGAGTTACTTTAATTTCGACTTTATTGGATCCAATAGGCCTTACATCATAAGTAGAAGATTTGGTTAATTTTGAGGCATACTTACCTATAAGTTCATAGGCATTTTCAGGTCCTATTAGACCTAGTACATATCGCCTCATCATACCTAAAGCCCCTGGTGAGGAAGCAAACTTTCCTGCTTCACGAGCTATATCCTTATTATTTGTTTTATCACGCAATACTGCATGAAAATTGTTCATTTGTTCTTGTGTAAACCAATGTCCCTCATCTTCTGCTTGGTAACTTTCAATTCCAGCAGAAGCTAATAGCTCAGCAACATTAACATAGTTATAGTGACTCTTAATAAGCATCAAATAACTATGTAATATTCTACTATTATATAGAGGTTGGGATGTCCAACGTGCTTAAAATACTCATCACTACTTTTATCAACATCCAGAACCCAAAAATCATATGTCTTGTTATAAGGGAGATTATTTGATTCTATGTAGTTCTTGGGGAATATGAGGACTGATAAGTTATCATGCTCATAATGGCTTGATAGGCGAGAAATAGCTGAATACAGGACTTGGCTGGGCAATCTGCCAGAATCCATCACAAAAACGTGAATACTATTTGTGAGATCCGACAGATTCAGCCCAAGTTCAGTGACACAGACCATGAAAATGGCAACTAATTTGTCCTGATCTTTCAAACTGTATAAATATCTTTCCCGTTTGAATCCATAATAGTGAAAATCATCGTTTGTTTTCTTATCACAAGCAATTTTAGTTGGATCTAGATCCAGAGCTTTAAGGGTTAATCCCTCATACCTCTCTTCATAAAAATTTTTTAGTTCTGCAAGATCATTTTTGCTTGCCAGTCTTATGCTCCATGTTCCAGGCAAGTTTTCATTAAGGTCATTTTTGTTCAGATACATATAAGCAAATTCATCTACTGTGCATCCTCTAGAGGACTTCCTGGCCGCACCACCAAAAACGAGATTGGGAAACTTATTGTCAGGACGGAAATAACATGCAACATACTGCATTTGAGTTGACGGCAACCTGTGAAACTCATTTATATATCTGCCGATCTGCTCTAATACGACCAGCCCCGCATTGGTTCTTTTTGAGCTGTCAGCAGCATGATGATGGATGATCCAGGTTTTATCGTAAAAACGAAACATGGACATGTGGCCATAAATTTTACCCTTGTCCTGGTATGTGAAATTAATAGCTATATCTGTATCATGCTCATACAGTTTCTTATATACATCAACAAATTTATCTCGATTGGAATGAATATAGGCATACTTTTTAGGATATATAAAACCGGTTTCAAAAAAGAAATCCCATAAATCATCAATATTTATCTTGGTGCATACATGGGCATTTCTATTATAGCCCTGAAGCAGATAGGAGGTAAGCCGTATCTGATCTTTTATGGACATATCTATAAATGCAAAGCCGCATTTAACAGTCTCTCCATCAGGAGTGGCTCTGTAAATAACCTGACTTCTGCATTGCAACTCAAGTCCATTGTTTAATTCTATTATCAACTCAGGAATTATAAGACCAGGCAACAATAAAGAATTCTCAAAGTCCTCTTCTACTGAAAATCCGGAACCTGAGATGTCATTGATTGTTAGGTTGACTCTTTTCCCGGTAAAAGGGTGATAGAAATTAATATTTGGTGATGGGTTTAACTCCTGCCTTATACTCCTGAACTTTTTAGACTTAAACCTTTGAATATGGCTTTTCAAAGGCTTCAAAACTAAAATTTTCCCATCTGGAGTTAATGTTTGACGAAAGATTTCGCACTTTCCGGTAAAAAGGTGCTCAGTATCCTTAATTAATAGAAGATCTACAGGGTTTTCATGGCGAATTTCCTGCAAGTAGTTGATTGGTATATCATCAGGAATACTGACTGTAAAAGAAACCGGACTGTATGTCGCCAGTTCACCTTCAAAATGCAACCCATTTTGTATAAGCCGCGTTGAAATGCCAGAGCATTTGTAGCGTTTAACTTCTCTTGAATTAATAACAGCAGCATTTTCCGGTAAGGTAAAATTCACCCCATTCTTATCAATTGAGATGAGTTCTGCTGCAACCAGAACCTGCTTCAAACCATCTGTGAAAAAGAAATTCTCAAATTTATAGTGATCAATTTTATCTTCAATATCAATAGAGTCAGTCCATGTGCAGTCAAAATTATGATCCAGACATGGTTGCGGCTTTGCAGAAACAGACACCATTGTATTGTATTCAAGGTGCCTGAAATTAAGGACAATCTCTCCATCCTGGAAGTTGATTTTGTTCAGGGAATTAATGAGCCTGCTACGGCGAATTTCTTTCCACTCCTGGGTTTCTGGCTTTTCAGGAGTATCAGCATCCGTAACCAATTTCAGTATGGTGTTGGAATTTGTTTTATCCATAAAGGACAAATGCTCTACCAAAAGTGAACTGCCGCTACTACCACATTGTGGTAGTAGCATTATCTCCTTTCCTCCCGATAATAGTCGAGAATTATAGAATATTCCAGAAAATAAGAAAAAATTCAACTAAAAAATATTGACCCATCAAGAAGTTAACACCATTTTTACTATTTGTAATAATGATATAAACTGTCCAATTTACGCAGATACCCGGGTGATTAATTCGGCTGACCAGTATACGATAAATGAAAATTACCTAATAAAAACAGTAATATATTTGCGAAATAAAGACTGTGATTACATTATCCACCAGGTCATCAATGCCTGCATCGGGTTGTAATATAAAGGGAGGATTTCTGGTCTGTTAAATTTATTCCAGTAGCTAACTCTATGCCTGGCAACATACCAGTTCGGCACCACGTAATAGCCATACCACAACACCCGGTCTAAGGCCTTGCATGCTGCAGTTAATTCTTCTTGGGTTGTTGCGTAAATAATCTTATCCACCAACTGATCCACAATCGTATCTTTAATGCCGATAAGGTTTCGTGAGCCGTTACGGTCCGCTGAACTCGAATGCCAAT
>WOR8_10008582_pt1 | contig 11954 bp, 17 predicted proteins | sample DeeMarSeWOR38_10_FD_19890 | JGI IMG/M metagenome (IMG submission 19890) | reverse complement strand
TATATTAGTTCTTTAATAATTGGATAATGTAGGTGTTATTTGTGCTATAAGGTCAAATAAGACAATATAGGTATGAATTGTCAATTATGACTAATCGGACTGGATTAGGGGGAATTCGCCCATTAAGCCCTTTAAATACCCTGGGGTGTCCATTAAGCCTGCAATCCATTTTTCTGAAACTTTATTTACTAATTACATATTAATTAAAAATTAATTTGAAATTTATTTTTATGGATTATTTTAAGAGGAAGTCTATTAATAGGAGGTTTATATGAATGATAAGGAGCTTATAGAAAGAAGTGAGAAAGTATTTTCTTACTTCTATATATGCCTATTCAATGGCATATTCTGGTCAATTCTGGTAGGGTTTGTAACATTTCTAATTAGACCAGATTTGGTATGTTTCTGCGGAATTGTATCTTTTTTAGGTGCATTTGCACTGTCTTGGTCTGCAATCCAGATTTGTGCAAAGCCAAAGGAGTAGAATAATGAAAATAGGTCACTTTTTTGTAACATGTCCATATTGCGGTACACGAAATCAAATTAATCCTAACAATCCAGATGTAAAACAATATGGCATGAATGTTGAACTGTGCTATCCAGATAACGGGGGATGTGATAAATACTTTGCATATAAGGTAGATGTTCGTGTTGTAAGTGAAAGTTATAAGATAGAAGGAGAGTCATGAAATTTAAACCAAGTAAGTACCAGCAGGATATTTTTGACTGGACTACAAAAACAGAGAATACCGACCAGAAACTTGTAGTAGAAGCTGTTGCAGGATCAGGTAAAACTACTACAGGAATTGAAATGTTAAATTATGTTCCTGAGGAAATGTCAGTTGTAATGTTGGCATTCAATCGGCATATTGCACAAGAGCTGTCTGGTAAAGTCCCTGAGCATGTTTGGGTAAAGACTTATCATGCTTTAGGTCTACAGATTATCTCTGATAACTTGGGTAGACCAAAGGTAGATGGTAGGAAATCCTACAGACTTCTAGAACGGTATCTGTCGAAAGAATATGATAAACACCTGTTCTACCCTGCATCCAGATTGCTTGGACTTCTTAAAGGCAACCTGTTAGAACCTACAGATCAGAACCTTTGGGATTTGACCGTTTATCATGGTATAGACCTTAATGGGGATAACAGCATAGTCTACAGAGCAGTAAAGGGAGCATTCAGTGATGGGCTAGATGAAACCAGCATTATTGACTTTGATGATATGTGTCATATGCCAGTGTACCTGAACATGTCGCCAAGGCAATATGACTTCCTGTTTGTAGACGAGTTGCAGGATACCAATATGGTGCAATCCAATTTGGTAGAGAAAAGTCTTAAGGAAACTGGTAGAGTTGTTGGAGTTGGAGACACTTTCCAATCAATCTATGCATTTCGTGGAGCTGATAGTGAGGCAATCCCCAATTTTATCAGGAAATTTGGTGCTGAGACTTTACCTCTCAGTATTACTTATCGAAATCCACTAAAGGTAGTGGACTTTGTAAACGCAACGTTTCCAGAAATTCAGTTTGAGGCATGGGATAATGCTAAAGATGGTACTATCGGTAGTATCAAATATGATAATGCTCTAGTCCAATTCAAGCCAGGGGATATGATTTTGTGCAGGACTAATGCTCCTCTGGTATCCCCTGCTTTCTCTCTTATTCGTAGAGGAGTCAAAGCTATCATTCGTGGTAGGGATATTGGCAAGAATCTGAAATCTCTTATCAAGAAAATGAAAGCAACCGACTTGCAGAACTTGTTGCAGAAACTAAGGGACTACGAAAGTAGAGAGATTAGTAAACTTCTAGCCTCTGATAGAGAGGCACAAGCCCAAGTTTTACAGGATAAAGTAGAAACTATCTATGCCCTCTCTGATAATGTCAATTCAATTGATGATCTAAATTATCGGATAGACACGGTGTTTTCAGACGAAAATAAGGGAGTTGTATTTTCGTCAATCCATAAAGCCAAAGGGTTAGAAGCTGAGAATGTCTACATTCTAAAACCAGAGTTATTACCTCATCCTATGGCTAAGAAACCTTGGGAAGTGCAGCAGGAAAGAAATATCATGTATGTTGCATACACCAGAAGTCTACGCAACCTGTTATTTGTGGAGGGATGTCCCTAATCAAACATTAATTAGGGATTTATCCCTATCTAATCAGAATGTAGTTTAATAAAATCGTCAAGTGTCATTTGTATGTAAGAAAAGGAGAAAATTATGGAATGGATAAAAGAAATAAATAGCGAAGAAGAAACTATAGATGTAGAATCCTTAACTGAAAAAGTCAGCATGGACATCCTAAAGGGAATGGTTTTCTTGGTAGAAAACAAACTGGTAAACCTGAATGATGAACTGGTTGAAGCTAAATTATCTGGTTCAATCATTTCTGCACTTCCCATTATACAGATCAGTTTAATTCAATCTGCTCATGCTGATGGAAGACCAGATGAGGAAATTGATAGATTGGTGAATATATCAATCATAGATGCTGTCTCTTGTCTTGATTTGGTTGGAGACAGTACGGTGACTAAGGTAATAACAAATGCATTCTGCTTAGGAGTGCAATTTGCAATAGATCAGGAGTTGAGATAATGAATTTATACAAAGTAATTCCACTAGGAACACTCAGGGTGCAAGGCAAATCATATTACATCCTTGACCCGTTGCCAAAGTATAAGGATAATGTTGATTTGTTTGAATTCAACGTTATTCCTCAACAACCAGTAGAGGTTGCCGATGGAAATTATTATTACCCCTATGCTCGACAGTTAGTAGTAAAGGGAAGCCACTCTGTGGAACTCCACAAAGTGAGAGAAATTTTGACAGAAGAGGTGAAAATCCATGAGTAAAGTTCAAGTGAGATTCAAATGGACAGTGTGTACTGCTGATCCTAGACAGTATAACCAGCAACGTCAGATACTCGAACCAGTGGAAGTAGACGTATCTGTAGACATTCCTCTCAGTGAGGAATACATCTACAACTACGATGCTGTAAAGTCTGGACTAGATTTGAAAGCTAAACCTGTTCCAGAACCTCTGCTAACCCCCTCTGGAATGTTCAAGGCTATTTCACTTCTAGAAGCTCCATTCAATGCTCAGGAGAAAAAGGAAGAAGTCTTTGAAAGTGACGAGGAGTTTGGTGACGAGGAATTTGGTGATGAGGAATTCGAGGAAGAAACTCCAACAGTGGAGGAAGACCTTGATACCCCTGATCCAGATGAAGAAGATGTAGATTTTGAAGATGATGAAGAATGGGATGAATAGGAGGTAATAACATGGCTTATAGACCAAAGAGGACAAGCTCATATGAACGTGGGGCATCTGGTGTTGCTAAGGTGCTCCTCAGCAATACAGGTAAATCAGCTAAAGTTAAATTCAAGACAGGAGAGGAATTTACTGTCAAGGAGTTTCCTGAGAACCTGACCAAAGGCGTCTGGTTTGTTCAAATGACAGGGAATGAAGATGGTATCTTTTCTTTCCGACCAGTAAGCGGAGTGTTCCAGGGTAAAGTAGATAAGTTTGTGTCTGGAGAGGGAGAACCTCCTACTCCAAAGACAAGTAAAGGCAAATTCCCGTTTGAATATTTCGTAGTAATCTTAAGTATTACTGAACCAGAAAAAGCAAAGGGAATTGAAGTACCCTTTATCCTACGTTATAAATTCGATGCTGTCGAAGATGACAGTGGAAATAAGGTAACAGGTATTCAGGGAGGGAAGTACGGTGATCTGCTTGATGAATTCCTTCTTTTATCTGGTGCTTGGGATAGAGGAGCTTTGAAGTGGAAGTCCAATGTTCTACCAGACATTGAAAAGCGAATTCTACATACTAACAAATCCTTTGGATTTGTTATGAAAGAGGGCTATGTAGACTCTCTATACTCCCTGGAAGAGGGAATTGAGGAGGGATGGGAATAATTCGATGGTATAATGCCTTCGCAGGGTAAATGCCCTGGTAAACCTCCTTGTTTGGGGAGGGAGTCCTCTGCTCTCTCCCCTAATTATTCCCTAAATACAATGAGAGAGACAATCAGCTTTTATGACACTTCCTCTAATGCCAAGAAGAAACGAGAGGGAGTCTTAATTGGAAATTATTTAGCAATAGCAAATATCTCCTACATGGAAACTAAATACAGAATATTCAGAATAAAAGAGGGCATACCTCTATTAGATGCATTCTTTAGGGATGTTGAAGATGCCATAAAATTTGCAGAATATATAGACCAGCAGTATTCGGAGTATTTTCCGATTTGGGAAGAATATCCCCATGCTGATCTGTTCAACCTTGTAAAGTGGACTGTACCAGATGGAATACAATGGTATGAGGCTATGAAAATGCTCAGGAAAGCTGATGAGCTGAAACTATCGGATATATCTTATGTCTACAACTTAGCGGAGAGAAATGTACCAGAATGGTTCTCTATTAGATAATGTAGAAGAAAAACTAGAATCAGCGCATAGATATGAAAACTATGTAATGGGAATGTGTATCTTTCACGATGGATACCGTCCTAACTTGATGGTACATGAAGATACTTATTATTGTTTGTCCTGTGGAGCATATGGAAGTACAGAGAGCTTAGTCCAGAAACTAAGCGGAATGCCCATCAGAATAACAAAGGTAAGGTATGTAAAAAATCCGTTTACCAAATGGCAACAGGAAGATTCCTTATTTACAGTTCTAAAGAAATCCTATCTAACACTAAAACAAAATACTGGCTATAAGTCTTATCTCTATAATAGAGGTCTTGACGACTGGACTATTCAAAAGCTGAAAATAGGATATAGGGAAGACTGGTATACCTTCCCTATATTTGACAAAAATTTGAAAGTTATTGGTGCAGTTGCCAGGGCAGGGGAGGGCAGAAAAACAGGGCATAAATACATAATTCCCTCTGGACAAGACCCAAACCTTCTCTATATACCTTCCTGGGAGCGTCTGGAAGCACAGAGAGCGATTTTCCTGACATATGGCATATTCGATGCCATAAGTATATTTTTAGCAGGGTTTCCTGCCCTCTCAACAACTTCTGGACAGAGACTTGACCCATCGACACTAGATCAGTTCAGGAAGACTATCTATATCTTTCCAGATAGAGGAGAAGAAGATTCTGCAATCAAGCTTGCGAATAATTTGGGCTGGAGAGGTAGAGTAATTTCATACGAATACAAAGGAGGAATAAAAGACCCTGCTGATATTTACACTTCAGGTTTACTAAAAGGAATTTTATATGACATACAGACCTCCGAGAACAACACAGAAACCGTCAGAACCAAAATTTGTTAGACCTTTTTTGATCCTACACCCTAACATCCCTAAGCCATTGCATAGACTTGCACCTAGAGTAATTTTAGGTAAAGAGTGGTGGGATGAACAGAGACAAAAGGCGTATAAGGAGAATAATTACTGCTGTTGGGCTTGCGGTATTCCCAAGACAAAAGCAAAGCACCACAAATGGTTAGAGGCGCATGAAAGTTATGAGATTAACTATGAAGAAGGTTGGATGAAGCTGAAAGAAATTGTAGCTCTGTGCCATTCATGCCATAATTTTATCCACTCTGGTAGGATGGACGCTATGCTACAAAAAGGAGAGATTGAACAAGAGAAGTACAATGATATAATGGAACATGGGCAGAAAATAATCAATAAATTCGGTTTGAAAAAGATGAAACCACCAGAAAAATTTGCAGAATGGGGGAAGTGGAGATTGATTATAAATGGAGAGGAATACCCTACTCCATATAAAGGCTTGAAGGATTACGAACAGAAAATGCAGGAGGTCTACGGTGACTAATAGCTGGATTGATAATTCTGAAACTGTCTCTGGATTGATATTACAAAATAGGCTAAGTCTTAATTCTGTGCGTCCAGAGATTTTCTTTGGGGAGTACCGCAACCTGATAAAGTACATGAAAGATGGTGTTGTTGAACCAGAGGATTTAATAGAGAAGTGTGGTCTTGGAGTGGTGAAAGCTTCTTTAGATGCTGCAAAGTCCCTTAATGGATTAGGGGATGCTGATTGGATAAGGATACTGGAGCACTCAGCGTCAGACTACACAATAGGTTCACAATTAGAGAAGATTGGTAGAGAACTGCAACAAGGAAAACACGTAGAACGGGCAAAGCTGAAATCTTTATTGCAAAATATGGATGATGGAACAGGAGATGATTTAGTACCATTATCTAAGGTTGAGAGTGGAGTAGTGCCATTCATGAAAGTTGGATGGTCGCCACTAGATAAACACTTTGGAGGCATTCCAGAAGTCGGACTTATTACAGTAGGAGGCAATCCAGGGGTAGGCAAGACTACATGGATGATTAAGGTAGCATGTAGCTTTGTGAAGTCCCATCCAGATAAGGTTGCATTATTGTTTAGTCTGGAGATGATCCTGCAAGAAGTTGCTGGTAGGATAAGGGAGATTGAACCTAATCTTACAGAGGAAGAAGAAGAAAGAATTATTTTATGCGAAACCCCTATTACTCCAGAGGAAGGAATAAATAAGGCAGCAACAGTAGATAATCTTGGGTTGATGATTACAGACTTTGCAGACCTTATGATTAAGGGAGACAATTCAGAAAGTGCTATGGCACATATCTATAGAACCTATATGTTAGGAGCAAAGCAGTTGTATGTTCCTAACATTTTACTTTCTCAACTAAGCAGAGCATATAGAGGAGGTATTCCAAGACCAACACACATCAGGTATACGAGTTTAGCAGAGGCACTATCTTGGATGTTGATAATGCTTTATAACCCATCTATTGATTACTTTGCAGAAGAAGATGAAGCTACAGAGGCTTTGCCGATTATAGATAATGTTGGCTATATGATAGGTTGGAAAGTAAGAGGAGGATTTAGGCAACACTTAGATGATAGTCCTGGGGCTGTAGCTATTCCATTCTTGGGAAGTAAAGGATGGGGAGACAAGTCTAGATGGTATTCATTGAGAAAATATAGTTGAAAGGAATATGAAAATGCAAATGAATAAAATTTCAATTGGTGATAGTTTTGATTTACTATATAAGATGGGGGATAGTTGTGTGGATATGATTCTTACTGATCCACCTTATGATTTGGAAGAACACCAAAAGCGGTTTTTACATGACCAATTTAGGAGAGTTAGTAAAGGTTGGGTAATTGTATTTTCTCCACCTGAGAACCAATGGTTATTTCCAGACATTGAACAGTTTTTATTTTGGATAAAACCAATATCTACTAAGAATACATCTAAGTCTTATAGCAGATTTGTAGAAATGATGTTTGTATATGGGAGAGGAACTTGGAATTCTGGAAGACATTGGTCACAGTATACAAATGTTTTCAATGATTTAGTGGATGAAAGAAACCATCCATATAAGAAACCACCTTCCTTGATTGAAAGACTTATAAAGAATCACACAGAGCGTGAAGATATTATTTTAGACCCGTTTGCTGGTTCTGGTATAGTTTGTGAAACAGCTTTGAGGTTAGGTAGAAAGTTTATCGGAATAGAGATTAATAGAGACTTAATCTCTGATTCATTTTCACCTAATCAACTAAGCATAGAATAAAAGAAAACACAGTGTTTCTTAGAAATGAAGAAAAAATGAAAATTCTATTAAATGAGTACCCAACAGATTTAGAAAAGAACCAATTCGTAGCAATCGACACAGAAATTTTTCAGCTAGACCCACACACATTACATCGTCCTACCAGTGGGAAATTTGGATGTATGACGGTTGCTACTGATCCAGATACAGTCTACATAATAGATGATCCAGCAAATGTTCCAGTTATGTTGAGCAAACTAAAGGATTGTATTTGGGTATTCCACAATGCAAAGTTTGACCTAACCCATTTGCGTAGGTGGGCAAATATTGAACCGAGAAGCAGACTATGGTGTACCCTCCTGATGGATAGAATTCTATGGGGAGGGTATTACGATAGGTTTTCTCTAAAAGATTTAGCAAGACGTTATTTGAATATTGAACTCGAAAAGGATATTCGTGAAGACTTTGAAGATGCCTTTGAGTTAGATAAAGAGATGATTGAATATGCTGCTCTTGATGCGTCTGTTACTCTACAGGTCTGCTTTGCTCAACAGTCCCATCTGAACAGAACATCTTTTGATATTTGGAAGAAGATAGATAGACCTACCACTTGGGCTGTACTTGATTTTATGGGCTTTAGAATGAACGTTGAAAGATGGGAGGAAATGGCTGAAGAAAATAAAGCTAAAGCTGATGAAATTGAGGAGGGATTAGACTTCAATCCTAGAAGTTACCCTCAGGTAAAGACAGCTTTACGTGAAGCAGGGTTCAAGGGACTTCCAAGTACAGGTGAAGGTGTATTGATGCAGTACATGGCAAAGTACCCTGGCACTAAAGCACATGAGTTAGCTAGAGATGTACTGGCTTGTAGGAAATTCTCTAGGAAAGCATCTACTTATGGAAAGAAGTTTATAGAGAGACACGTAGAGACAGAGCGTGAGACTAATACAGTCTTTGGAGACTACAGGATTATCGGAGCAGAGACAGGAAGAATGTCCTGCGGTTCTCCTAATCTACAAAATATTCCCGTAAGAGAGACACCAGAATTTCGGAAGTGTTTTATTGCTAGACCTGGGAACTCTATAATTGTTGCGGATTACTCTGCACAAGAACCTAGAATTTCAGCGTATCTCTCACAAGATAAAAGAATGATAGAGATTTTGAATTCAGGTAAAGATATTTACATTGAGGTGGCGTATATTATCTTTGGAGAGGAGATAACTAAGGAAGACCCAAGGAGAGCAAAGAATCAGAAAGTCTGACCAATAAATACATGCATGAATTCCCTGGCTTTGCCTCTTGGGTGCATATTCAACTGAGAAAGAAAAAATTTGTTACGACTGTTGCTGGTAGAACTATCTGGTTGAACCCATATTCAGATCAGGTTGCCAGGAATGCTTTGAATGCTCCAGTGCAGGGTAGTGCTGCCGATATGACCAAAGCAGCACTATCCGCAATACATAAGAATTGGAAGTTTGATTATCCATTTGCTTGTGTTGGTGCAATACACGATGAGCTTGTTTTTGATGTTCCTGAAGGTATTGCTGAAGAAGTAGCAGAGTTTGTAAAGTACCACATGATTGCTGAGGCTGAGAAGATGTGTCCTGGCATTAAGTTCAAAGCAGATACTAAGATAGGTGATAGTTGGGCAGTAAAGGAGTAGACAATGACTTGGGAAAGTGAATTCTGGACATGTCCTGTATGTGAATCTGAAGAAATGGTCTTACCCTCTGGTAATCCTAAGTCTAATATCTTAATAGTCGGAGAGTTTCCAGGGAGAGATGAAATAAAGAGAGGCAGACCATTTGTAGGAGGAACTGGAAAGATTTTTCAGATAGAGTTAGCAAAGGTCGGAATAGACCTCAAAGGTCTGAGGCTATGTAATCTCTGGTTACACCCTCCGAATAAGAACCAAGACTGTTTGAATAATGGAATAGAAACAGTTCTGAAAGAGGCTAGAGACAAAGAGGCTATTCTCTTATTGGGTAGTGATACGGTTTCTTACTTCTGTGACAAGAAAGTGAGTGATGTTACTGGATTAAGAGTGCAATCCAACTTACTTTCTGCTCCAATTATTATGGCTTGTTTACAGCCAGCTATTGTATTTCACTCTGTAGTGGGAGAACTTAGACTTTCACTACAGAAATTTAGTAGAGAGGTAGACCATTTATTATGAGTGACTTACTGTTATTAGGAAATCTAGACCAACCTCTCAGGGTAGACAGCTCTGAGATATTACAACGGATAGAAGAAAAAATACAAGAATCTGTAAATGAACGTTCATCCCTTCTTGCTTTGAATGTATGTAGAGAGCTGGTAGGTATTGGACAGGTAACAGGTCTTGCTTTAGCGAAAGCTTTATATCTTACTTGGAAGAATTGGGAGAATTATGACGATGTTGGGGGAGACTTTGAAGAAACTATTGTGGAGTACGTAGGTCTGCATAAGTCTACCGTTCAAAGATATAAAAGAGTTTGGCAGATGTTTGCCAATAAGAAAGTACCAGAAGAAATAGAGGAACAGCTAAAGCAGAGAAATATAAAAGACCTTATCCCAATTGCTACTGCTGTAGATCAAGGCTATGAAATCTATGAGGAAGATTGGGATGATTTTGTAAATGCCTCTGATTACCATGAGGTATCTGCTAAGATAAGAGATATAAAAGGTAAGCCTCCGAGGAAACATTCCTTGCAGATTATGATGGACTCAGACGGTACTCTTAGCGCAATTAGAAATAATAAATTTGGGCATGTAGGTTATCTTGCGGTTGATGAAGATAATGAAGTGTCCCAACAGGCGATAGAGAGAATCAAAAAGTCTACTGGAATTATGGAGAAATAAATGGTAGAGATAATTGGAGATGCCCCACCAGTACAAAGACTAATTACTGGTTTATATTCTTTCGATAGAGCATTTGTAAATCGCAAGGGAGACATAGGATTTCCGATAGGTAAGGGACTGGAGTTGTTTGGAGTTACCCACATAGGGAAGTCCACGACAGTCTACAGTCTTGCTGGTATTGTTGCCAAATATCTTGGAGGTAATATTGCTCTTGCGGATTTAGAATCTTTTGATCCAGAGTTTCTATCTGATGTTCTGGAGACTGTAGGGTTTCAAGGTAAAGTAAAGTATATAAATGAAGCAGATGATGAGAAAATTCTTGGGGATGAAAGGACACTGAAGACGCTGGTAAGCGTTCTAAGAGAAGAAAACTATTCAGTAGGTATCTTGGATAGCATTGGTGCTATTAGCCCTGTCTCTGAGCAGGAGGGAGACATAGGGGATGCAAATTGGGGCAGGAGAGGAATAATAATGGCACAATTCTCCAGAAAATGTTTGAGACTTCTCAGGGATAACCCGAACAAAGCTTTATTTGCGGTAAACCATTACTATCCAAGAATGGATGGATGGGGTTATCAAACCCCTGGTGGAGAGGTAAAAAATTTTATTTTCTCTATACAAGTCCACATTCAAAGGGTAAAGATAGCAAAAAGCCAGGAGAATACCTTTGCTGATGGTTCTTATATTATCAAGGGTACAGTAAAGAAAAACCGATGGGGATTGAAAGACAAAGAATTCCACCTGTTTGTTCTCTCAGGTAAGGGTGTTCATATTGGTCTTACTGCTGTATATGATTGCTTGAAGTTAGACCTTGCTACCAGAAGGGGAGTTGTAAAGATGGATGATGTATCTTACGGCAATCTAAAGGACATGATAACTAAAAAATATGATGATCCAGAATTCTTTCAGCCGTTTATAGATAAGTTGAATGCAGAGGGATAATGCCTACAGTAACGTATAAACACCAACCAGCTATACATAAGACCAGAGGTTCAGTACCTCTTGCTGGTACTGCCCATGTCTATACTGTGGAGAAACTTCTTTGGCCCAAGGACGTAGAAGAATACTTGCAATCCAAATTAGTAGGAAAAACTTTACACATTTGCTGTGGTCTAAGTCAATTAGGAGATGTGAGATTAGACCGTTATGAATGTGGTGCTGATGTTACTGCTGATGCTGCAAGAATCCCATTTTGGGATAATTCTTTTGACACTGTGTTATGTGATCCACCATACAATAGTAAGTTTCAATGGATGCATGACATGTTGAATGAGCTACATAGACTTGCAAGGAAAAGAATTATTTTTCAGCACTGGTTCAGTCCAGTGAATAAGAAAGGTCAATTCAAAAAGTGTCACCCATTTGAATTGAGAGAAATTTCAACAGTTGTATGGGCAGAGATAGATGATAGTGATTCGTTTATATTGAATGATATAAGTGCATGGATGCCGAGAACTTATTTCGGTAGAATGCAGATAATAAGTATATTTGATAAGGAAGATGAGTGATGTGTATACCAAAGATAAATGTAAGAAAAATAGAGGAAGTAGACCGACAAATCGTAACGAATATAGAAGCT
>WOR8_10005722_pt1 | contig 11955 bp, 9 predicted proteins | sample DeeMarSeWOR38_10_FD_19890 | JGI IMG/M metagenome (IMG submission 19890) | reverse complement strand
TGCTGGCCGCGATGCTGATTGCCTTAGTCCTGCTGGCGGACGGTGAGCTCGGCCGCGCTGACGGCCTGTTGCTTGTGTGCGGATTTGCTACGACCGTTTACGCCACGCTGGCGCTGGCCCTCGGCGACCCCCGTCGCGGCGAAGACGCAATGGCCAGGGAATTCTCCGCCGAGATGCCGCCACCGATGACCAACGCCCGAGCGCTCACCTATGTCGTTGTCGGGCTACTGCTGCTGCTTGCGAGTTCGCGTCTGCTGGTGTGGGCTGCGGTCGATCTTGCCCAGAGCCTGGGTGTGAGTGACTTGGTCATCGGGCTCACGGTCGTGGCGGTCGGAACCAGCCTGCCGGAGCTCGCCGCCACTATCGCAGCCGCGCTAAAGAACGAGCATGACATCGCCATAGGCAATGTGGTTGGCTCCAACACTTTCAACATCCTGGCGGTGCTCGGCTTGCCCGGACTCATCGCGCCCGGTCAATTCATGCCGGAACTCCTGATGCGCGATTTCCCGACCATGATCGCGCTCACGCTGGCGTTGTTCGCCATGGCTTACGGCTTCCGCGGAGCAGGACGGATCAACCGCCTGGAGGGCGCCCTGCTGCTGATGGCTTTCGTCGCTTATCAGACTGTGCTGTTCGCGCAAGTCGCAGCAGGCTGAGCCGTGAGACAAGCTGTCACGCTGAGCAAGCGCCGCGAATTCCCGAACGTGTAGTGCAGATGGCCGCGATCACTGGTCAATTCCCGCACGTGAGCGGGGTCTCAGACCGAACGATTGGCGGCGACGGTCGCGTGGATCTGTTGCACCAGGCCGTCCTCCAAACCCAGCACGCGCGCCAGGGTGTCGAGGTAGATGCGTTCGGGCGCCGAGGGCGGATCCACCATCAGTACCGACGCCGCATAGACCTCGGCGCCATGCTCCGGCGAATCCACGGCGTCACTCAAGGCCTGGATGTCCAAGGGTCGACCGTATTCCTCGAACAGGAAGGCCTTGTCCTGCGCGGGAAGATCCAGGCCGTTGATCTGCGTCAGTATTGCCTGGCTTTCCTGGGTGTCGATCTGGCCATCTGCCTTGGCAGCTGCAATCATGGCGCGCGCGAGCAACAGGCTGAGGGCGCCTGTTCCCTCGGCGTCGTCCGGCTCCGGCAAGAAAGCCCCGCCCGCCGGCGGCGCTTCGACTCCGCCTCCGGCCGGCATGCTTGCGCCCTGCTGGTAATTCTGCCAGGCCTTGTAGGCCAGTCCGCCGACGAGTGCGAGACCGCCCAGCTGCAAGGCAGAGCCGGCCAGCTTCTTGGCCTTTTTCCCGGCCAGGAGATTCGCCAGCGCACCACCTGCAAGGCCTCCTGCGAAGCCCCCGGCGGCACCGCTGCCGACGAGTTGATCGAGCAAACGCTTGGCGTCAAACATGACCCTCGTCTCCTGTGCGTGACTGATTTGTAATCATGACTTAAAAATGACAACTTAGACCGTCTTGTCGCCGAAGGCAATGGCCGCTGCGCTTCGTCACATGGTTGACCCTCACGGACACAGGACGAACAGCGTTGCACCGGTTCGGCAGCGCTGATCATGAGCCGCTAATTTGGTCTCGCCAAATCGACTTCCGACCATCCTGTAGACCCGATGGAACTCACCCATTGCCGGGCGGAAACTCATCAGCAATCATGAGGGATGGATCTCAATCTGCCTCGGGCAAGATCCGGCAAATCACCAAGAACAGCATACCCTGACGAACGCTTTAGCACCACCACATCTGCACGAATAGCCGTTCGCTACCCGCATTTCCTGCCGGCTACAATGCGCTACTCGCCCCTGGCTGGTATCCGGCTGACGAATGCGGTGATACCCTCCGTGTCGTATTCCGATAGTAGTTCCTCCAGCTTTTCTGCCACAGCCAGCGCGCTGGCGTCGAGTCCCTTCAGCTCCGCAATCAATGCCTCGATCTCGGTCAGGGCATTGATCCTCGCCGCGGCCAGCAGACGTTCACGCAGTGCCTCGGGAAGGTGCACGGCGCCGACGCCCGCGGTGCGCCGCGTGGCACCGCGACACGCCTCTGGCACTGCCTCGTACTCGAGCTCCACCCCCAGGTGTCTCGCCATGCATGCCAAAACCGTCTCGAAGCGAAAGGGCTTGCCGATACAGTCGTCGAACCCCGCATCGATATAGAAGGAGCGCTGGCGAAGCAATCCGGATGCGGTGATCGCGACGCAGACGATGCGTTTGCCACGCCATTGTTCACGCAGGCGCCGCACGGCGCTGAGCCCGTCCATCACGGGCATGCGCACATCCATGAAGACAATGTCGGGACTTTGTTCAGCGATGCGCTGCAGTGCTTGGGCCCCGTCGTTCGCCTTGGCAACCTCGACGCCAACTCGCGCCAGGAATCCGCTCAAAACCTCGCGATTGTCCTCGACATCGTCGACGACCAAGGCCCGAACCCGCTGGCCCGGTGCCAGCCGCACCGCGCGCGGTGCCTTTTCCCGGCTTACTGTCCGGGGACCCTCGGCCGGGGACAGCTCCAAGGCAAATCGGAAACAGCTACCCTCGCCGGGCGTCGAGTCAAGGGTCAGGCTGCCGCCCATCAGTTCGATCTGCCGCTTGGTGATCGCCAGTCCCAAGCCGGTGCCGCCCTTCGCATAACCCTCGTCCGCCTGCTGAAACGGCTCGAAGATGCGCTCTCGCGCCTCGTCGCTGATGCCGGGTCCGTTGTCCTCAATGCTGAATGCATAGCTTCGGCCGTTCTGTTCGATCTTCAAACCTACCTGGCCACGGTCGGTGAACTTCACGGCATTGCCCAGCAGGTTGATCAGGACCTGACGCAGTTTACGATCATCGCCGCGCACGGCACGCTCTCCGATCCGGCTTTCCGCCCTCCACTTGAGCCCCTTTTGCTCGCAGCGCATCGCGAACATCGAGGCGATATCCTCTGCCAGGTCCGCAAGGTCGAAGTCGCGACGATGCAACTCCATCGCTCCGGCCTCGATCTTCGAGAGGTCGAGGATCTCGTCAATGAGACTGATCAAGTGGTTTCCGGCGACACAGATCGCCTGCAGCGGCCGACGGTACTTTTGCGGCAGCTCCGGATCGTTCTCGATGAGCTGCGTGTAGCCGAGCACCGCATTCATCGGCGTGCGGATCTCATGTGACATGTTCGCAAGGAACAGAGACTTGGCGCGGTTCGCGCTCTCGGCCTGCTCCTTGGCGACACGCAATGACTGCTCGGCAGACTTACGCGCGGTGATGTCGCGGATAATGCCGACGAAGACCTGCCGCCCGCCGGGGCGTGCCTCACCGACGGACAATTCCATCGGAAAGCTCGTGCCATCCTTGCGCCGGCCTTCCACCTCGCGGCCTATGCCGATAATGCGCTTGACTCCCGTGGTGCGGTAACGCTGCAGATACTCATCGTGCTCCTCGCGGTATGGAGGCGGCATCAGCATCTTGACGTTATTGCCGACCACTTCGTCCGCCGGATAGCCGAAAAGCCGCTCACAGGCCGGGTTGTATTCCTGCACCGTTCCAGCGGCATCGATGATCATGACGCCATCGACGGCGGTCGCCACCAGTGCGCGGAGGCGTTGTTCGCGATCCTCCAGCGAGCGCGAGGATGCCCGGTAGCGCAGGACGAGAAAGGCAGTGACCCACAGTACGGCCGCTTCAAGACCCACATTGAGCAGCAGTGCTGTCGTAGCAACGCGGGAGGCCGAATAGAGGTAACCCACGACGATGAGCACTGTCCCGATGGCGGCTAGCGCCGTCGGCGCATGCCGCCAGGGAAACCAGTAGCTAATCGAGATCAGTACGACATACGGTATGCCGTGAATGACCCCCGGCGGCAGGTTGAGATCCCAAATCAGCATGATGAGCAAGAGGACCGCGGTCAGCAGGACCATAAGTACCTTGCGTGCCTTCCCCATCTGGACCCCCCGAGCTCGATCAGGCGAAAAAGCGGCAGCCGGCTGCAGCGACCGGGGCCGAAACACATCTCCGCCGTATGTTACGCGACCGGCACCATGGCGGGACAGCCCTCACGGCCTGCGCCCGGCGGGGGCTTTCTCGATGCTTCTCTCGACGAGCTCACTTCGGTATGTTATTGACTTCGCGAGCCTCCCGCCGGGCCCGACGTCAAAAAAGGGAATCAGCGCCATGCCAAACACTGTCGAATCGACCCAAGCCAGACTACTGATCGTCGATGACAAGACCGCCAACCTCGATCTGTTGCGCGAGATGTTGGCGCCGCTCGGCCATGAGATCTTCTTCGCGACCAGCGGAGCCAAAGCGCTGAGTATTGCAGCGTCGGTCCTGCCAGATCTGGTGTTGCTCGATGTGATGATGCCCGGGATGGACGGCTTCGAGACTTGCCGCCGATTCAAGCAGGATGAGGCTTTGGGCGAGATCCCGATCATCTTCGTCACCGCGAGGACCGACATCGAGGATTTGGCGCGAGGATTCGCGGTCGGCGCCGTCGACTACGTCACCAAGCCGGTCAAGCAGCCCGAGGTGAATGCCCGCGTGGCAACACACCTGCAGATCCGCGGACTTATCCGGCAACAGCGACGGCACCTGGCGGCGCTGGAGCAGGCGCGCAGAGAGCTGCAGGAGCTCAATGATGCCAAAGACAAGTTTCTCTCGAACCTTGGCCGGGAGGTCAGCGCGTCTCTCGCAAAGATCGCCGACACGAGCGCCGCGATCGGCGACTCGGCCCACGCTGCCGGCGTGGCTGGCACCGAGGTCACCCAGCGCCAGGCAGACGTGAACCGCTCCGCCCAGGATGTGCTCCGCCTGCTGGGGACCATACTCGAATGGCCGCGTCTGCAGAGCGGCCAGAAGCTGGATCTGCTCTCGACCCAGATAAGCGACAAGGAGCTGGAGAACCTGCTGTCCAGTCTCCACGACCTGCGTTTTCTTTCCCTGGCCGAGACCCGAGTTGGCGACGCAGGATTGGCACATCTGCGCTCGTTGTCTCGTCTGCAGGAGCTGCACCTTGACCACACGGAGATCACTGATGACGGTCTCACGCTGTTGGCTTCCCTGCCCAGCCTAGAGATCCTCGACCTCAAAGGCACACGCATAACCGACGCCGGGCTCGCCGAGATCGGCCGCCTCACCGGTCTCAAGGGCCTCTACCTCACGCGCACCGGGATCACCGACTTCGGCCTCGCACACCTGAGCGGACTGCGCAATCTTGAGACACTCATCCTCTGGGACACAAGCATTGGCGATGCGGGCTTGGAACATCTAAAGCCGCTCAAGCGCCTGCGGGAGATCATTCTGTGGAACACCCGGGTGACCCGCGAGGGTGCCGAGGCGCTGCAGGCCGCCCTGCCCGAGTGTGAGGTGAGTACAACTATGTTCCAGTAAACTAGTCTGGCCATGCGTCGCGGCTGATCAGCCCCACGGCCGCGACGGCTCTACTGTCGACGCATGCTCCCGACCTAAGTAAAGTAATTCGACATTTCGCTGCTATTTGCGGCGGACTCGCGTCTGGACTCGAGCGCATTCCGAGGGGCGCATCCACGACGCCCCAGGTTAACACCACCGGCGGCTGTGTTTCGACTCAGCGGACCTCGGCGGTAATTGTGAAGCCGCTGCAGTACCCTCCATCTGGAAGGTCGACGGGTGTCCCGGTAAGCCTGGCAGGGGCGCCTGGCATGGCTAGGCGCGTGATCGGCGACAGCGCCATCACCGCTTGCCTTTCTTGTATTTCTTGCAGCACTTGCCCGGCCTCTTTCCCATGAAGTGCCCCCCATCACACCGCGGTGTTGGCTGCCAGTCCCTGGCTCATCTGCCTTGCCAACCCGGCCAGTTCGTTGTCGATCATCAACAGGCCCTGGCCCTTGTCGCCGAACAGGCGCAGGCGGCCGAGCAAGATCTGCGAATAAATGGTGTCGGAGCACATATTTCCCGATTGATATGGGGCTTTTTCTCCTGTACCCCCCTACTTCCCTGTCGACCAACACCATGGAACCGGCTTAGCAACCGCCGGCAACCACGCCGGGAAAAAACTGCATTTCATCCCGCTGAGTCAGCCCCAACATAGCATCCGGCGCGGTCCTGAGCGGAAGGCCTGTTTTCGTCGCACAGTAGGCGCTACGGGCAGGAAACGATCAAGACCCACACATTTCGACATTTTCGAATAATAACGCAGCAAGAATCGCATTTTCTTGAATGCAAGGCCCGCTTAACCTTGCCAAGGGCGCAAGGCAGCCGTGTTTGCGCAGGAGAACCCCTGTGGGTCGGCATGCAGGCATGCAGTTTTCTCCGGCCGGCGCGGCAGACTTTGGCGAGCAACACCGAAATCCGCGACGCGGATCGGAGATGAGACCGGACATGCTGGCGTGTTGCCTCGTAGACCGTTCGACCGACGAAAGCTACGGCGGTGATGACCGCGACGAGCCCAAGAACAACCGCGAGGACAGGAACTGACAACCATGGCATTACGAAGTATCGGCCTGTTGCTGCTGGCGATCACTGTGTCGGCCTGCAGCGAACCGCCCTACACTGACCTGAACAACGGACAGCTGGAAACCCTGCTTGGTCAGGGCGTACCTGTTTACGACATACGCCGTCCCCTGGAGTGGCAACAGACCGGCATCATCGAGGGAAGCCGGCTAATGACTTTCGTGGATGCCAACGGACGCGTGTTGCCGGATTTCCTCAGCCGCTTTACGGAGCAAACGGCCAAGAACGAACCGGTGATCCTGATCTGCCGCACCGGCAACCGTACCCGTACACTGGCGCGCTACCTGGTTGAACACCTGGGCTACAGCCAGGTTTACAACGTCCGTGGCGGTATCCTCGACTGGATCAGAGACGGAGGCACGGTAATGCGCATCGGGCATCCCGAATCCGATACGGCGCGGCAAGCAGGAGCTGAACTCTGATGGAGCAGGTCGACAGACTGCCGCAGGCGGGCCTGCGCACACGTCTGCAAACATTCATCGAGCAACCGCGCGTGCAGCAAGCCATTATCGTGCTGATTCTGCTCAATGCGGCCATTCTCGGTATGGAGACGTCCGCAAACCTCATGGCGCGTGCCGGACGAATCCTGCTCGCGGTCGACCAGCTCATCCTTGCCGTGTTCGTCGCAGAAATCGCCATCCGGGTCTATGTGCATCGGCTGGCTTTCTGGCGCGATCCCTGGAGCGTGTTCGATTTCGCCGTCATCGCCATTGCCCTTGTTCCCGCCTCGGGATCTTTCGCTGTGTTGCGCGCACTGCGAGTGCTGCGCGTGTTGCGCCTGCTGAGCATGGTTCCCTCGATGCGTCGTGTGGTGGGGGCCCTGCTGGCGGCGATTCCGGGCCTGGCTTCGATAGCCCTGGTGTTACTGATCCTCTATTACGTATTTGCTGTTATTGCGACCAACCTGTTCGGAGCAGAATACCCGCAATGGTTTGGCACTCTGGGCCGATCCCTCTACACGCTTTTCCAGATCATGACGCTGGAAAGCTGGTCAATGGGCATATCGCGCCCGGTGATGGAGACTTTCCCCTATGCCTGGGCGTTTTTCATTCCCTTCATCCTGGTTGCCACTTTCACCATACTCAACCTGTTCATCGCGATTATCGTCAACGCGATGCAAAGCGTCGGCGAGAAGGAACACGAGGCGACGGTCGCGGCGGTCGAGCATGTGCGCGACCACATCGAAGCCGATCTGCATCGCGAAGTGCACGCCATGCGCGAAGAGCTCCGCGAGCTGAAGACCTTGCTGACTGAACGTGAAACCGCCCGCGCGGGCGGACCAGCCCGAACCTGAATCTGACTGAAATGCTCACGACCACCACACCCAAACCGCTGCTGGAGGTGTCGATCACGCTGATCGTCCCTTCGATTATCCTGATACAACTTTCCGACCCGGCGTACCTGGGCACTGTGAACGCACTCCTGCTGGCACTGCCGGCCTGTCGGGAACCGCTGATAGAGAAGCTCCCGAGGTCGACGAAAGATGTGTCGCCCGTGGACGAAGTGGAACTGTGAGCGTGTCGCTCTGCTATCTGCTGGACACGAACATCATCCCTGACCTCGTTCGACGGGCACGAGGCAAGGTGGCCAGGCGGTTTGCCGAGGTCGGCGAAGATCCGATCTGCGCGTCTGTCGGGCGAGTACCGCAAGAACAAACGGCCTGCTAGCAAAGAATCAACTGTCTTACCGGTCTGGCAATAGTCACTGTTCCGATCTCATTCGCGAACAGCTTGCGAGCAATGCTCACATCCAGAGAAATTCCGCTCTTCCTATCGCCTGAAGCATCATTGTCCTAGCAGCTTCCGGTTTTCGACAAGAAGGCACCTTGCCGCGCATCGCCGAGACTCAGCAACATCTGGCCGCGCCGGTTCGATAACCATAGCGTGAAACCCGGTTCTTTCGACTACTATACTAGAATGGCTCGTCACCACAGACGAAAAAGCCCCTCCTGGTCAGGAGGGGCTTGTCACTTGAACAACAGGTGCCCGGGTACAGACATCTGGGTACAATCACCCGGACACTATCAACACATCTTCAGATGTCGAAGCGGTCGTTGTTCATCACCTTGGTCCAGGCCTTGACGAAGTCGTCGATGAACTTTTTGTTACCGTCTTCAGAAGCATAGGCTTCTGCAACTGCCCTGAGCTCCGAGTTGGAACCGAACACCAGATCGACAGGTGTGGCAGTCCATTTCAGCTTGCCGCTGTTGCGGTCACGTCCTTCATATATGCCTTCTGACTTCGACGGTGCCCACTGCGTGGACATGTCGAGCAGGTTGACGAAGAAATCGTTGCTCAGCTGTCCAGGCTTGTCGGTGAACACGCCATGCTTCGAACCGCCGGCATTGGCGCCCATTGCACGCATGCCGCCGACCAGCGCAGTCATCTCCGGCACCGTGAGGGTCAACAGGTCAGCCTTCTCGACCAGCATGTTGGTCGGAGTGCCGTAAGCACCGTCGTTGTAGTAGTTACGGAAGGCATCAGCCTTCGGTTCCAGTACGGCGAACGAATGCACGTCAGTCATCTCCTGTGTCGCATCACCGCGACCCGGTGTGAACGGAACCGTGACCTTCTGACCGGCATCACTGGCGGCTTTCTCGACAGCTGCAGCACCGCCGAGTACGATCAGGTCAGCCATGGAGACGTTGCTGCCGGAGTCCTTTTTGATCGTCTCCAGTTTCTTCAGAACCCTGGCCAGTTCTTTCGGATCGTTGGCCTCCCAGTCCTTCTGCGGAGCAAGGCGTACGCGTGCACCATTTGCACCACCGCGCATGTCAGAACCGCGATAGGTAGAAGCTGATGCCCAGGCAGCTCTGACCAGTTCAGGCACGGTCAGGCCGGATTTCAGGATCTTCGCTTTCAGATCGGCTGCTTCGCTGTCAGTCACCTTGTAATCGGCAGCCGGAACCGGATCCTGCCAGACGAATACTTCGTTCGGTACCTGACTACCCAGGTAGCGGGTACGCGGACCCAGGTCACGATGCGTCAGTTTGAACCAGGCCTTGGCGAACGCCTTGTCGAACTCTTTCGGGTTCTTCAGGAATCGCTCGGCAATATTGCGGAAGCCGGGGTCTTCCTTCAGCGCCAGGTCTGTGGTCAGCATGATCGGCGGATTGCGTTTGTCCTTGACGTGGGCATCCGGTACTGCAGATTGCGCATGTTCATCGGTCGGCACCCACACTGTTGCACCTGCCGGAGTCTTTTGCTGTTTCCAGTCGAACCTGAACAGGTTATCGAGGAACAGGATGGACCATGCAGTCGGCGTCTGGGTCCAGGCGCCTTCCAGGCCGCTGGTCACAGTGTCTTCAGCATTGCCTTTGCCGCACTTGCTCTTCCAGCCAAGCCCCTGCTCTTCGATAGCAGCTGCAGCCGGCTCCGGACCGACGCAATCAGCTTTCCTGGCACCATGGGTCTTACCCAGGGTGTGTCCACCGGCGATCAAGGCGACGATCTCTTCATCATTCATTGCCATGCGGCCGAAAGATAACCGTATGTCGTTGGCGGCGGAGATCGGGTCAAGATTGCCGCTGGGGCCTTCCGGGTTCACGTAGATCAGGCCCATCTGCAAAGCAGCCAACGGCTTTTCGAGTTGGCCGTCCTTTTTGTAACGCTTGTCGTTGCCAAGCATCTTGGTTTCGGGCCCCCAGTACACCAGGTCAGATTCCCAGTCGTCCACGCGGCCACCAGCGAAACCCAGGGTTTCGAAACCCATCGATTCCAGCGCGACGTTACCGGCCAGGATCATCAGGTCAGCCCAGGAGACATCACGCCCGTATTTTTGCTTGACCGGCCACAGCAGGCGGCGTGCCTTGTCGAGGTTGGCATTATCGGGCCAGCTGTTGAGTGGCTCGAAGCGTTGCTGACCGCCATCGGCGCCGCCACGGCCATCGTCTATTCTGTAAGTACCAGCACTGTGCCAGGCCATCCTGATCATCAGGCCGCCATAGTGACCCCAGTCCGCCGGCCACCAGTCCTGTGACGTGGTCAGTACTTTCTGGATGTCCGCTTTCAGGGCCTTGAGGTCGACGCTATTGAAAGCCTTGGCGTAGTCGAATTCATCGCCGTACGGATTGGATTTGTTATCGTGGTCGCGCAGCGGGCCGAGATCCACCTGATCCGGCCACCAGAAACTGTTCGGCTTGGCCTTGCCGCTGAACATATTCTCAGTTTGTGCTGCCGGCGAAATCGCGATAGCGACGGCGGCAACGAGTGGTAACGTACTCCTCAACATGATTTTCTCCTCGATGATTGGGTTGTCCATTGAATCGTCTTTGGGCAGATTTATGGAATCCCCCAGACTTAGACCGAGTCTAACGCGGAAAGTCAATAGCTTCAATATGACTTAGTCTATAAGCGTAATTGGATTTTTCTATCGAATGGCAACGGTAGACAAAGCGATACGCTCCCGCTTGAGCGCTGGATACTTGGGGATGCGCTTCAACCGGCCCGTTTAGCGCCTCGATGACCTCAGCATCCCGGACCATCTATTACAAGAGTTGGGGGTAATACGCGCCGTGCGACAGCCCTACACACCGGCAGCCGGGTCGTACCGACATGCAATACTCTCACGTCTTACTCGGAGGACGGATTTAGCATCAGGGACGATCCCAGCTCCGAGTGTGCGGCCAAGCTGTTCGCCAATCCCGTGCCGGATGTCTTTGGGGGGCCGCTCAAGAGATCGGAAATTTTCTGACGAAGTGCTCCACGAAATGGGGGCCCCTCACTCGGCCGCGGACTCACGCGTGGGGCGCCTCGGTAGCGGGGACAACAAAGCTTGGGACAGGCCGGCGGTACGATGCTCGTCCTGGTGATTCCCGCGAACGTCAGCGTCCGATCAGCGTCGCCAGCGTGGCAAAATTGATCGCCTCGAGCAGCATTCCGATGCGCGCCGTGTCGGCCGTGACGCGGACCAATATTGTCTGCACCGCCGTCGGCGCAACGCCGGCCCGTGCCTCAGGCTCCAAGGAGCCTCCGGCTGTCCGCCAGTCGCCGAACAGGATCAACGCCGTCACGTCGTCGCCGTCCTGCCGATGCCAGGCGTGTACCGCACCGCCCGGGCGGGACGCGACCTGGGCACCGTAGCCTGGAGATGCATAGCCGGGGTTGACTGAAACCTCGATACGCATGTTCATGTCCCTGGCAGCCTCGGCGCTCGCCGCATCGAGTCGCTCGAAGGTGCCCCCCTCGGCCATAACCTGTTCCAGTTCGAGCTGCGCCGTCGCGATCTCGTCGTTGAGGTCATCGACCTTCCCATAGTCAGCTTTCCCGGCAGCGGCGACCGCCGCCATGGTCAGCTCCTGAATCCGGACATTGATCGCATCGATGCGCGGCTGTTTCGCCTGCATGTCAGCAGCGTATCGCTTGGCGACGTCTTCTAACATACGGTCGCGGCGCTCCACGTCGTCGACCCGCTGATAGTCGCGGTACAGCCCGAAGGCCCATGGTCGGTCGGCGTCGTCTCGGCAGATCGCGGTCGGCACGTCCAAACTTTCGTCACAGGCG
>WOR8_10005721_pt1 | contig 11955 bp, 8 predicted proteins | sample DeeMarSeWOR38_10_FD_19890 | JGI IMG/M metagenome (IMG submission 19890) | reverse complement strand
AAATCGGCCAGGCGGGGAACGGTATCTCCCGCACTGGGGTCCCTCCTTGGATCGCCGGTCTGTCTGTCATGATTTGCTCCTTGGCAGTCACCGTCTAAAGCGTTTTTAGATGAATTCCACCACAAACCCACGGGTGGCCCCGGGGCCACCCCCAGGCATAGGGCCTCTGGGGAGACACCGGGACCACCAGGCGTTTGCAGGAATCCCGGGCGTATGGGTGTCTTTCCCTCGGATCGCATTCTTCAAATCAGTCAACGCAGGGTCGCTAAGTACGCTGAGATAATCCTAAATGATCTCCGTTGACTCTGCCACTCCGTGGTGAAAAAGATGCGCATCGGTCCCGAATGTTCGCAAGAAATGCAAATATGGAGCATATTTGTGGAGAACAGAATTCGCCACTATTTCCGAAGTCAATTCATATGATCGGGCGATGTCAGCACGGACTGGGGTTTCTTGGCGCCGGGCGAGAAATAATCCGGGGCAACCTCTACGTATCGCGTCCAGCCGTCGTAGGCCAGCAACTCGCGGTTCTCGTCGGTAACTACCACCCGGGCCTCGTTTCCGGCGTAGCGGACCAGCAGCGTGGTCTCCTCGTGACCATCATCCTCCACGGCCATAATGCAGCCCCGGTCAGGCACACAGCCGCGCAGTAGAAACGTGGCAAAGCAGTTTTCGCAGGCGGACAAGATAGTGGTGCAGGTGTCTCGATCCATAACGACGCGCATGTGATATCCCTCCATACAGAGTTTGCCCCAGAATTTACCCTGGCGGGCTCAGTTGTGTTCAGTATATCACATTTGGTCCGAGACTCCAATCATGTACTTCACTTCGGGTCTGTCTCAGAGTTTGGGCAGACCAGGGGGGAATTGGCCCCCTGGTCTGCGGCGCTGTGGTCCAAGAGTTCAGCACGCACCCCTTCACCTCCAGGGCTCGTGCAAAGTCACTTGACAAATTGACCAATGCGTGATGCTCGCGCTCTAGCCAGGTCCGCCCGTCCTGGCAGCGGGCCAGGGTGACCTGGCGGAATCCTACAATTCAACACGCAGGTCATGGATCTGCTACGAGCGTTTCTCGACTTTGCACCAGCCGTGCCTTCACCTCGCGAAAGCTTGACAGGGCCGGGCCAATCTGTACAATCCAAGCCACAGGACTGGGCTAGAGAACGGTTGAGCAATGAACCAGACCTTTTTGTTTCAATTGATGCAACCCGGTCAGGAAAGTCGGGTGTGCGACTTGATCACTCGAGTCTTCGAAGAGTGGGTGGCACCTGACTTCTCGCCCAAAGGTATCCAGGAGTTTCTCAATTACGTACAGCCCGACGCGCTCCGGGAGCGGTCCCAGGCGAATCACTTCGCGCTGGTCGCCACGGCGGGCGACGAGATCGTAGGCGTGATCGAGATCAGAAACCACGAGCACGTCTCTCTCTTCTTTGTCGATCAGGAGCATATGGGAGAAGGAATTGGCAGGGAGTTGTGGCGCCGGGCGCTTGACATATGCCGGCGCGAGAATCCAGATGTAAGGGAGATCAGCGTCAACTCCTCGCCCTACGCAGTGCCCATCTATGAGAAGCTTGGCTTTCGGCAGACAGAGCCGGAACGGGTCGTCGACGGCATTCTATTCATACCCATGGCCATTGAGTTAAGTAGGATGGGTGGAAGGTTGACAGATCGTTAGGCTGGTAGATCGGAAGGTTGGTGATTTGGGAGCCTGCTTCAAGCCTTCTGCGCTGCGCCCGGCTGTCCGTGCAGATAGGAAGGTCGGACGTAACGACCCGTGCCCGTGTGGCAGTGGAAACAAGTATAGACGATGCTGTGGCAAGCCAGACTTATAGGGAGTCAGCAGCTATGGACAAGAATCAAATCATCGCCCTGTATACCCAGGACCAACGCATTGATATCCAGTATCCCACCATGCGGAGCGAAGTGGTGGGCAAAGTTGTCCGGATTGTGAACACCCGGGACAACGGGGAAGGCTCAGTGATCTACTCGCGACTGGATGCAACGGAGGTTGACAACGCCATCCGCGAGCAGGTGGCCTACTTCGAGGGCATCGGGCAGGATTTCGAATGGAAGGTCTACGACTACGACTCGCCGCCCGACCTGAAAGACCGATTGGCGGCACACGGGTTTCAGCCAGACGATCCCGATGCGATTATGGTGCTCGATCTCGAGGCGGCGCCTGAGGCTCTGTTTCAACCTGTGACCCATCCGCTGACGCGTATCACCAAGCCGGAGGGGATCGCCGATGTGCTGGCCGTCGAAGAGGCAGTTTGGGGCGAGGGCTACGCCGACCTGGGGGAGTTTCTGTCAGGGACGTTGGTCCATCACCCCCGGCTATTGAGCGTGTACGTGGCCTATGTGGACGACAAACCGGTTAGCGCCGCCTGGGTCTTGTTCCCGACCGGCAGCCAATTTGCCAGCCTGTGGGGTGGATCGACCTTGAGCGAATACCGGGGGCGGGGGCTGTATACGGCCCTCCTGGCAGCCCGTGCCCAGGAGGCGCGCGACCGCGGAGTTGGGTACTTAACCGTGGACGCCAGCCCGATGAGCCGCCCCATCCTGGAGAAGTTCGGGTTCCAGATGATCGCCTTTGCGTATGCCTGTAAATGGAAGGTCGGATGATTGGATGACAGGAGCACTGTAACGGTGGCAGGATCGCTCATCATCCAGTACCCCAATTCCCAATCTACCAAGTATCTGTCCAGCCCGCACATATAAGGAGTTCTACCAGCGGGTCAACAATCTGACCTCTCTAGCCCGACTTCTTCACGCCATGCCTCACCTCGCCGAGCCCTGGACGCCCCCTGCACATCTTGAACTCCACATTCTATTCACAATCTACTTGATTATTTACTCTATTTATGATATAATTAGTCTTATTAGCCAGGGGGAGAGCTATGTCCGAGTTGAAGCTGTTTCTGTTCGGGCCACCGCGCGTCGAACTTGACGGGACACCGATTGAAATCCGGCGCCGCAAGGCGCTGGCTATGTTGACTTACCTGGCCGTCACCGGCCAGCCTCACAGCCGCGATGCCCTGGCGACCCTATTCTGGCCCGATCAGTCTCAGAGCCGAGCCCGGGGCTATCTGCGCCGTGATCTGTCGGAGCTGAATATCAGCTTGGGTAGTGAATGGCTGGAAATTGATCGGGAAACCGTCCAGTTGAAGGGAAGTTCCCGCCCTTTGACATCCCCGGACCCAGCAGCGCGGCTCGCCCTCTGGGTGGACGTAGCCCACTTCGGCCAGCTCCTGGGCCTTACGCAAGCCCACGGTCATTCCAGGGAGGAAACCTGTGTGGAGTGTCTCCCCTTGCTTGCCGAAGCAGCAGATCTCTACACGGATGACTTCCTGGCCGGCTTCACTCTGAGCGATAGCGCCGAGTTCGACGACTGGCAGTTCTTCCAGACCGAGGGTCTGCGCCAGGAACTAGCGTCGCTCTTGGAGCGGCTGGTGCGCGCTCATTGCGACCAGGGGGACTACGAGGCGGCCCTCCCCTACGCGCGGCGCTGGCTGAGTCTTAACCCGCTGCACGAACCGGCCCAGCGCTACTTGATGTATGTGTATGACCAGTCGGGGCAACAGGCCGCCGCCCTGCGCCAATACGAGGAATACGTGCATCGCCTGGAGGAGGAATTGGGTCTCCCTCCAGAAGAAGAAACCACCACGCTGTACGAAGCTATCAAAGCCAAGCGCAAGCTGCAGCCATACCTGAAAGCGCAGGCGGGGACCGGCCAGTTGCGACCTGAGCCTTGGTCTGGAGCCGCGTCTCTTTCGTCGGACGCGCCCACCCTGTCCCTGGCATTTCTCGACGCCGAGTCGACGCCAACTACGCCAGAGGGCCCCGTCTTTGTCGCCAGGGAGGAGGAATTGGCGCAACTGGACGCCACTCTCGACGCTGCCCTGGGCGCTCAAGGGCGTGTAGTCTTCGTGATCGGCGATGCTGGCCGGGGCAAGAGCGCTCTCGTTCAGGAATTCGCCCGGCGCGCCCAGCGGATGCATGCCGATTTGATCGTCGCTGGGGGAAACTGCAACGCCTATACCGGCGTCGGCGATCCGTACCTGCCCTTCCGTGAGATCCTGGGCCTGCTGACTGGCGACGTCGAAGCCAGGTGGACGGTAGGCGCCATCGGCCGGGAGCACGCGCAGCGGCTGTGGAGCTTCACACCCAAGTCAGCTCAGGCCGTGGCCAGGACCGGATCTGACCTGATCGACGTCTTCGTTCCTGGGCCAGCTCTGCTTGCGCGCGCTGCTGCGGCCCAGGCTGGCAACGCTCCTTGGCTGGCCCAACTCAAGGGTTTGGTAGCCCGCAATGCTGGGGACCAGAGTCCGGCGAGTGTGCAACAGAGCGATCTGTTCGAACAATACGTCAAAGTCATCCTGACCCTGGCCGGTCAACAACCGTTGCTGCTGGTGCTGGATGACCTTCAGTGGGCGGATAGCGGTTCCATCAACTTACTGTTCCACCTTGGGCGACGACTATCTGGGAGCCGCGTGCTGATCATCGGCATCTACCGCCCAGATGATGTGGCGCTTGGTCGCGACGGGGGACGGCATCCCCTGGAACCACTGGTCCACGAATTTCAGCGCCAGTTCGGGGATATTACCATCGATTTAAGGCGATCCGAGGGACAGCAGTTCGTTGCGGCCCTCCTGGAGACAGAGCCAAATCAGCTGGGTCCGGCATTTATGGAAGCTTTCTTCCAGCACACCAGGGGCCACGCCCTATTCAGCGTCGAGATGCTTCACGGCTTGCAGGAGCGGGGGGATTTAGTGAAGGACGATCAAGACCGCTGGGTCGAGGGGCCAGACCTCAACTGGGAGATCCTGCCGGCGCGGGTCGAGGGCGTCATCGGCGAGCGCATCGCACGGCTTCCAACCAGGTTGCAAGAGGCTTTAAGGGTGGCCAGCGTAGAGGGCGAGGTTTTTATCGCAGAAGTAGTCGCCCGGGTGCAAACGCTTGACGAGCGAGAGATAGTCCGGCAGTTAAGCGGGGAGTTGGACAAACAGCATCGGCTGGTCCGCGGGCAGGGCACCCAGCGCTTGGGTGAGCAGCGGTTGTCCCACTATCGTTTTCGGCACATCCTGTTCCAGCGATACTTGTACAACAGCCTGGACGAAGCCGAGCGAGGCTATCTACACGAGACAGTCGGGAATGAGCTGGAGCGGTTGTACGCAGGACAAACGGAAGATGTAGCCGTAGAGCTGGCCCGGCACTTCGAAAAAGCTGGGCTGTTAACCAAGGCAATCGACTACCTGTACCAGGCGGCAGGCCGAGCGGTGCGGCTGTCAGCCAACGAGGAGGCAACCGGGCATTTGATGAGAGGGTTGGCCCTGCTCGAGACTTTGCCTGAGACCCCGGAACGCGACCAGCAGGAGCTGGTCCTGCAAATCGCCCTGTTTGCGCCGTTGGCAGCCGTCAAAGGGTATGGGGCTCCGGAATTGGGACAGGCTTACGCTCGGGCCAAAGAGCTGTGTGAAAAGGTCGGTGAACCTGATCAGCTCTTCCTGGTACTGTACGGGTTGTGGGGGCATAACCTGGTCCGGTCGGAGTTGCGGGCATCCCGCGAACTGGCGGCCGAGTGCCTGGCCCTGGCCGAGCGCGTCGGAACACGGGCTTTCCTGATGGAAGGCCACAGAATGACCGATGAGACAGCTTTCTATCGGGGTGAGTTCTCGCAAGCTCGGGAGCATTTTGAACAAAGCCTAGCCCTGTATGATCCCCAGGAACACCGGTCCCACGCCGAGCTTTACGGCCAGGATCCGGGGGTGGCACTTCTGTCCCACGCATGCTGCATTCTGTGGCACCTAGGTTATCCGGATCAGGCTCTAAAACGCAGCCAGGAGGCGATCGCCTTGGCCGAGGCGCAGGCTCATCCCTTCAGTGTGGCGTTTGCGCTATGCTACAGCGCCATGATGTACCAATATCGCGGTGAGCCGGGTGCCGTTCAGGAACTGGCCGAGGCAGCCATCAACCTCTCCAGCGAGCAAGGCTTTGTCTTTTGGCTGGCGCAGGCATCCTTTCTGAGGGGCTGGGCAATGGTCGAAGGGGGACAGACGCACGAGGGTATAGCCGAGATGCAGCGGAGCCTGGCCGATTGGCGGGCCACCGGTACAGAGTTCTTGGTGGCATATACCAGCGCCCTGCTGGCCGAGGCCTACGCAAGAATAGGGGAGTTGGACAAGTGCATGACCCTGCTGGAGGAGGCACTCACCATGGTGTCCGAGAAAGACCAGGGTAATTACGAAGCGGAACTCTATCGGCTGAAGGGCGAATTCAGGCTGGCGCAGGGCGCCGACCTGGTTGAGGTCGAGGAGTTTTTCCAACGCGCCATGGAGATAGCCCGGCGACGCAACGCAAAATCCCAAGAGCTACGCGCGGCGATCAGCCTGGGTCGCCTGTGGCGTTCCCAAGGGTCACAGGGCAAAATGGCTGAGGCGCGCTCGATCGTGGCAGAGATTTGCGGCTGGTTCACCGAGGGATTTGATACGCCCGATTTGAAGGCAGCCCGGGCCCTGCTTGATGAGCTGGAAGAGGGCACTCGGCCGGCAGACAGCCGAGCCGGGGTGGAGGTAGGTGTCGCTTCTGGATGACCGCAGCTCAAACCCAGTGCCGGACGCCAGATAGGCGGAGAACGGCCCGGCAGTTGATAGACGGGGTAAGGACTGGCAGCCAGATAGCGTCTAAGATACGAGCTCTTTGCGCTAAGCATACGAACCTGAGTTCGGACTTGGGTCGGTCAGCATCCCGAGTAGGCTCGCAGAGCCGTATCGAGGGGTGCGGGTAGCCGGAAATCACCCTTCGACACTTGCACCTGTGGAGTGCAGGTGTACGCCCTTTCGGCTACTCAGGATGATTTCTCCGGTAAACTTCGAACTCAGGTATATGACATCCAAAGAGCTGTCCGTAGGCGAAGGTTCGCTCTAATCTACCTTTAACCATATTCTATGCTATTTCTAACATTTGGAGCTTATAATCAGAGTAGTGTTAAGTGGCAATTAGCATTGGGTAGCGCGGAGTGGCACTCCGCACTACGAGCATAGATCTAAGACAACGAAGTGAGTTGGCTAGTGCCCCATCAAAGTGGATTTTAAAACCTATGTAGCCCACATGGGCGCGAGCCCTGGTATATTCCCCAGAGGGGACCTGCGGGCAAAATCATCCTAAAAGGGTACTAGCGGAATGGAGAGAAAAGAATGGGTTGGTCTCTTAAATTAGGACGAATTCTTGGCATCAACATCCAAGTGCATTTCACCTTCTTCTTGATACTGATCTGGGGCGCTTTCAGCTTCGGCGGCAGTAACGGCCCCCTGTACGGTTTGATCTTGACCGTGGCCCTGTTCACGCTGGTATTGCTCCACGAGTTGGGACACAGCGTGGCAGCTATAGGCTACGGAATCCAAGTGCAAGACATAACCCTGCTGCCCATCGGCGGGGTGGCGCGCCTGAAGCGTATGCCTGAAAAGCCGATCCAGGAATTTGTGGTCGCCCTGGCTGGCCCGGCGGTGAACATCATCCTGGCCATCATCTTGGCTCCCATCGTGTTGGGGCTATCAGCCGCAGGACCGGGCACGCTGTCGTTGATGAGCTTGCGGTCACAGCCAGGTGCTCTAGGCTTGCTGACTTTCTTGCTCACTGCCAACGTAAGCCTGGCTCTCTTTAACCTGCTCCCGGCCTTCCCTATGGACGGCGGGCGCATCTTCCGGGCCTTCCTGGGCCTGTTCCTGGACTTTCAACGCGCCACCAGCCTGGCCGTCACGGTCGGACGCGTGCTGGCGGTTGGGTTAGGCATTTTCGGGGTTATGAACGGACAATTCTTCCTGGCCCTCATTGCACTGTTTATTTTCACGGCCAGCGGTCAGGAGAAACAGGCGGTGGCTGTCCGAGGTGTTCTGCGCAACGTGCGTGTGGGCCAGGCCCTGAGCCGGGGCACGGTTTCCATGTCGCCAAGTGCGACAGTTGGCCAGGCAGCCTCAATGGTAATGCAAGGCGACCGGCCCGATTTTGCGATCGTGGACCCGCACAGCCGCCAACTACTGGGCATCGTCAGCAGCAGCGACGTGGCTCGGGCGGTCGAGCGCAACCAGTGGTACTCCTCGATGGCGGAGATCATGCGGCCTGCTGCACATGTGCCCATAGTTTCGGTTAACACGCTCTTATCGGACGTACAAGAGGAACTCGCGGAGGCCTCCAGCCGGGTGGCCGCCGTCTACGACGGGCCTTCCTTCCAGGGCCTGATCAGCCTGGACGACGTTCGTCGGGCCTTCTTGTTCCTATCACGCGGCGGCTCCGTGCCAGGACGACCCGCCTGGGAAACCACTGCGTAGCCAAGAAAACTACGGTCTCTGACCTTCAATACCAAGTATGTAGCAGAAAACCCCCGCCGACTGCGACGGGGGTTTTCTGCTAGCGAGGATTCGTTGTATAATTATGCCATCCAAACGGGCAAGCAACACCACACAGGTAGAATCAGCCAACAGCCTGGCCCCTACATTCAGCAACAGGAGAGGGACGTGCCCATTATCGAAGAGACGATTGACATCGCGGCGGGGCCGGCCGACGTCTTTCGCTTCTGTCACAACGACAAGAGCCGGTCTGAGTGGGATGAACAAGTCCTGCGTATAGAGTTCCTGACACCTCCTCCCATCCGTCAGGGGACGCTGCTGCGCGTGGATGCCAAGCCAGCCAGCGGTTCCACCGTCTTTAGCTATGACGCCGAGGTCGTCTCTTTTCAATTTCCTATGAATTCAAGAGTGAGAGTGCTGGACACCGCTCTGAGCAGCCCCTTTGGCCCGGGGAGCGAGATCGGTTGGGAGTTTAGCTCGGTGGGAGGTGGCACCCGCGTGACGTGGACCTGGAACTACAGGCCGCGAGGCTTCTTCGCCAGCGTCCGCAATGCGCTGGGGGGACGTGCCGCGACGCAGCGAGCCATCAGGAACAGCCTGGCCAACCTCAAAGCTATGATCGAAGGGGGCAGGCGGGCCCGCTCAGTCTCCAGCTCCTGACTTTTCGCCTAAGGTCGCTCCACGAAGTGGGCCGGCAGTCGGCTGTATGGGGGCAAGGGATCCCCAATCAGCGGCCTGGCATACTCCACGAAGCCCGGTGTTATCTCACCAGTCGACGTGTCGATATACTCAGGCGGCAATTTTCGCTCCCTACCGGCTACTTCAGAGAGCGGTGTCGTCCCCGTTGTAAACTCATAAGGCGTTGAGGAGATGCGCACCAGCGAGATCATGCGCCCGCTCTCGCCCGCAACGGCAGCCCGCACGGCAGCTCGGCCCACCTCGTATGCCTCCTCCAGATCCACCGGAGACGCGGCAATCATGAAGGAGCGTTGAATGTAATTTGGCCTGTCGACTCGTGCCTTCAGGCCCAACTCCGCTGTGATCAGTCGGGCAACTTCGTCCGACGCCCCGCCCTTCATGCGATGTCCGAACTCATCGACTTCCCCTCGTAGGGCCTTTCCAAACGACTTACCCCCTTCGTCCCGGATTCCCTCGCTCAAGGCAATGACGACTCTGCCCAGACGGCGATGGACTGCCTCCACCTCTGCGAGCAGCGCCTCGGCCGACACTCGACACTCGGGCACGTACACCAGATGCGGGGGGTCTTCCGGCCCCTCCTTGCCGAGCACGGACGCTGCCGTCAGCCAGCCCGCGTTGCGCCCCATGACCTCCATGATTTTCACCGGACTGCTGGGGCCCATCGACTCTGTGTCATACCCGGTATCCCGAATCGCCATGGCCACGAAGCGAGCAGCGCTGCCGTAGCCCGGGGAGTGGTCGGTGCCAACCAGGTCATTGTCTACCGTCTTAGGCACACCCAGGGAGACCAATTCATAATTCGCCTCAAGCGCCAGTTGGTGCACCCGCTCGGCGGTATCCATCGAGTCGTTCCCGCCGTTGTAAAGGAAATAACGGATGTCGTAGGCCCGAAATACCTCGAGGAGCCGGTCATAGTCATCGTCGGAGAGTTTGTGGCGCACGGTGCCCAGCGCGGCTGCCGGCGTGCGGCGCAAGCCTTCCAGGGTCTCCCCCGGTACGCGGCGCAGGTCCAACAGCTTCTCGTCAAGCACACCCCGGATCCCGTTCTGCGCCCCGTAGATGCCCCCGATGGCATCCTGCTCCAGGGCTTCGTGAACCACGCCCACCAGGCTGCTGTTGATGGCGACCGTCGGTCCTCCAGATTGGGCCACGACCAGGTTACCCTTGCTTGGCATTGTTGTCCTCCATGTAGTTTTAATGTTCTAGAGCGTGCTCGACCTGGGATCACGCCTCCCGAACTGCCCAGCGGTTAAAGGCAGGTGAGCAGGGTGAGCACACTCCCGGCAAGCATAGGGCGATGACGTGCCCATTATACCATAGATTGCCTTCTTCCAACCAAGGCGAGAACTATCTGAGGGGATAAAGTCTTCCAGCCCCACGTGACAGAGGACCACGACCGGTTGTGCGCCTTGCTTGCTCAGTTAGGCGACCAGCCCGCGCGCCACGTCGATGAAGCCCGGCAGATGCAACCCAAAGGTCTCGTAGCTATCGCCTCAGCTGGCAGTCAGCCCTATGACGCCCATTGTCAGACCGCCCGGCAGAGAGGGATCAGGGCATATTCGTGCAGCCCTTCGACCAGCGCAACAACGAATCTGCATCACCGCCGACCCCGAAAAAGTTAGAATTCGGTTAGAAATTTTAAGGTAGCAGAACCCGAATCTACGTTGACACCGCCCTATAAATGTGGTAACATGACACTTGGAAAGGGTTCCGAGGAATTGGAGAAGAACCCGAGGGGAAAGTAGCCGAATAGTAATCCCCATTCGACAAGCGGGACATCCTGGCGACAGGGTGAACCGTAAGCTGGCCGAAAGGTAGCAGTACCGGAAAACCAGCGATCGGTCTGGTTAGACGCGACGCCAGCTGAGAGTTGAGCGAGGACACTTTTGGGGACGCTCAGAAGCAAGTAAGCTGCTTGAAGCTCGGAAAGTCTTTCGAAGGTTACTTGGGGCCCTTTCCACGGTCTAGCCCCGGCGTGTGCCGGGGCTTTTTTGCTGGTCCTACGTCGTCTGGTTTGGGTCAAACTTGACGATGTAAGGCAGGTTGCGGTAGCGTTCGCGGAAGTCGAGACCGTAGCCCACTACGAACTCGTCGGGGACGTCGAAGCCCACGTAGGCCAGATCGACGTCGATGATGCGACGCCGGGTGCGGTTGAGTAGTACACACGTCTCCAGGCTGGCCGGCCCGCGCAGGCGCAGGGTGCGCATAATGAAATGGGTGGTCAGCCCGGTGTCGATGATGTCTTCCACAAACAGGACGTGGCGGTCGGCCACCGTCTCGTTGAGATCCTTGGTCAGACGCACGATGCCGTGCGTCTGCTGGCTGGGACCATAGCGGGAGATGGCCAGGAAGTCGACCGCCAGCGGGATGGTGATCGCGCGCAGCAGGTCGGCCATAAAAAACAGGACCCCCTTAAGCACTCCGATCACGGCCAGGTCCTTGCCTGCATAATCGCTGCTGATCTGAGCGCCCAACTCGGCCACGCGCTCTTGGATTTCGTCCTCGCTCAGGAATACGGGACCAAGGTCCCCAGGCCAGGCGGCAGGTGTGCTAGCGTCCATAGCGGCCTCGTCTTGAGTCAAAGTGCAACCCCGGTGGGGTTGCACTTATTCTAGCCTCCGATGAGCGAGTCATCTTCTTCCAGCCCATACTTGAACATCATCTGCGTAAAATCGGACCGGTTCAACAGCTTGACGTTGACCTCGGGATACAGCTCCCGCAGGCGGCGCAGCTTGCGGTGCTTTTTGGTAACCAGCCTCTGTTCCATCGTAGTCAACTCGACGTACAGATCTTGCTCTGGCAGATAGAAGTCGGGGCTGAAGGCTTCCAGGACGTTCCCATCGTCGTCCCATCTCAACTCAAAGGTCCTCGGCTCGTACTCCCAGGCAACCTGGTAGAAGTCGAGAATGCGGGCG
>WOR8_10008846_pt1 | contig 11957 bp, 8 predicted proteins | sample DeeMarSeWOR38_10_FD_19890 | JGI IMG/M metagenome (IMG submission 19890) | reverse complement strand
CTAATTGGATTCCCAATTGCATGGGATTGCCGCTATAGACAAGGCCGTTATTTGCTAATCCAAGTGCTTGCCTGCCGAAGATTCCCACGCTCAGTGTGCCCCATACGCCACAGATACCGTGAACAGGAAATGCCCCGACCGGGTCATCAATTAGCAGACGGTCAAGAAGCTCTACTCCGCGGACGACTAAATATCCCGATATTATGCCGATAACAACCGCTGCCCAGGGATCTACATAAGCACATGGAGCAGTTATACCCACAAGACCTGCTAAAGCTCCATTCATTGCCATAGACAAATCCGGCTTACCGAATCTTTTCCAGACCGTGATCATTGCCGCTATACCGCCCATTGCCGCCGCCAGATTCGTATTGATGGCGACTCGACCGATGGAAGCCCCACCGGTTACACCAAGGGTGGATCCGGCGTTGAATCCGAACCAGCCGAACCATAATATAAAGACACCTAAGGAGGCAAGCGGTATGTTGTGTCCAGTCAGAACATTAGGCTTGCCGTCTAAACCATATTTCCCCTCTCGTGGTTTCAGCATACACGTGCCCACAAGAGCTGCAAAGCCGCCTACTGTATGAACAACGGTGGAACCGGCGAAGTCCGCAAAACCCATGTTATATAGCCAACCCTCTCCCCATACCCAGTGACCAACTATTGGATATACTAATGCGGATATCAGGAACGAATATATAAGATAAGCATGGAATTTCATGCGCTCAGCCATTCCACCGGCTACTATAGTCGCTGCCGCTCCACAGAATGCGGCTTGGAATAGCCAAAAGGCATATAGCGGTAATCCGCTTTTAATCGGCTCAAGACCGAGTAAACACCAACCTTTTAAGCCAATGAATGTGTTGCCGTCCCCGAACATGAGACCGTAGCCTATCAGGAAGAAACCCAGAGAGGCCATGCAAAAATCCAGAAAGTTCTTGGTCAGGATGTTGCAGGCATTCTTGGCACGGATGAATCCAGCTTCAACCATGCCGAAGCCGGCTTGCATAAAGAATACCAAAAATGCCCCTATCAGTACCCATACCGTATCCAGACCCTACTCTCAATAACAGATTCCTCGCTGTCGGCACTCTCGGCAAATACCGGGAAGCTGGGTCCGATTACTAATACGAACACGATGGTCATCAACAACGTTTTCACATTCGTCTCCTTCATTTCGTTCCTGCTCTAAAAACTCTTCGATAAACTTATTCCGGCGTAGAAAAAATCACTGTCGGTTCCATACACATCAGTATCACGTATATCGTCGCTGAGCAGGGTTACATAATTTAGGCTCGGTACTAAATTCCAGCCACTTATTTCAATAGGAAAGGACACCGAAAACACGAGGTCGTTTAGCTTAGTTTGGTCTGTCCCCCAGTAATACTTGTTATAAGAACCGCTGCCCCACCCCAGGCTTGAACCGATATCCAAACCAACAGGTATCTCGGGTGTAAGCTCAGTAATCTTTTCTATGCTATGTCCAAAACTTAACGAAGCGTATGAACCATCAGCTTCATCTACGTCGTGATAAACAGTAATTGAAGGACTCAATGGCAAATCAAAGTTAAGTCCCCAGTAGATTTCGAATGTATCTGGTGTCCGTGTTCCATCGGCGGTAGCTCCGGGAAAATCATAATAAATAAAACCTACAGAATAACCAATACCCTCCAATCCCGGCAAGTCAGTGGAATAATCAAGATAGTAGTCTATTTCTAAGAAATCACCACTCTTATCATTAATATTGGTTAAATCGAGATTGCCCCAGATTCCCACAGTAAAATTCTCATAGTTTGCCGTTATTTCCGGCTGAAAAACAGGGTCATCATTAACATTCTGTCCCCGCCAGATGTACTTGCTGAAAAAACCAGTTGTAAACTTATAACCGGCTTCTTTCTCTGTACATTCCGCGCGATTTCCAAACAACAATGCAATCAAACCAATCATTATTAAGATTTTGTATTTTTTCATACGAAACACTACTTTTCCACCTTGTTACAAACAAATATCATTCTCAACTTATGTATTTAAGCAACAATCGTGCCAGCTAATATAAATTGTCGTAACTCATTATTTTGAAAAGAGATACATGTTTCATGGCAGACGGAATTATTAGGCTATTTACGACATTTTTGTCACATCCCACGTTATGCTTACATATATGTAACATTATTGGAAGTTTAACTTTAAGAATTCAACGATATTTGACAAAAAGAAGCTGTGTTTTGCTTTCTTCTATAACATCTTGTTTATAAATATGTTACAACACATCAGTTCTGTAATATAGTGTTTTTATTATATTACATATTTGTAATATTTATTTCCTTGCCATACAATTATGTTGTATCATTATATTGTTCTAATTTAGGAGTCGTTAATTATGCATCCTGAAGGTTTCAATCTGCAAAAGGATGTAGCACATGCTACTCGTCATGTGCAGGAACTGGAAACGCTATACAGAATAAGCCGTATCCTGACCGCTGGCAAGAACCAGAAACAGGTTCTTGCCGAGGTTTTAGACGTACTTGACTGCGAGTTGAGTATGAATAGAGGCACGGTAACACTTCTCGGGCCGGACAGCAACGACATCAGGATTGAAGTGGCACATAACCTATCTGAAGAACAAAGTCGGAAAGTCCGATATCGCGTAGGTGAGGGTGTAACAGGAAAGGTAATGCAATCCGGCAAAGCAATGATTGTACCAAAAGTATCAGAAGAACCATTGTTTCTCAACCGCTTCGAACGCTGGAACGTTACAAGAGAGGAAATCAGTTTTATTTGCGTGCCTATTTCGATTGGGCAGCAGGTCATAGGAACAATTTCTGTTGACAAATCCTTCGACGAAACAGCTCGGCTGGAAGACGACCATCGCGTCCTGAGTATCGTGGCGAGCATGATTGCCAATGATGTTAAGGCCCGTAGCGATGCAGCCATCCAGCGGCAGAGGCTTGAGGGTGAAAACTTACGGCTACGCCACGAATTGGAAGGTCGTTTTAGACCGGAAAACATAATAGGCAACTCCAGCGCGATGCGTGATGTTTACAGACAAATCCATCAAGTAGTCAATAGTGATACAACCGTCCTTGTTCGCGGTGAATCCGGAACAGGCAAGGAACTCGTTGCTCATGCAATTCACTACTCCAGCCCCAGAGCAAAAGGGCCGTTTGTAAAAATAAACTGTGCCGCCCTCAATGAAAACCTCCTTGAAAGCGAGTTATTCGGCCATGAGAAAGGTGCTTTTACCGGAGCTATACAAAGCCGAAAAGGAAGGCTTGAAGAAGCAAACGATGGAACGCTATTTCTCGACGAGATAGGTGATTTCTCCGCAACTACTCAGGTCAAGCTTTTGAGGGTCCTTCAGGAACGCGAGTTTGAACGTGTAGGCAGCAACCGCACCTTAAAAACTAACGCAAGGATAATAGTTGCAACAAATAGAGACTTGGAAAAATCGCTTGATAACGAAACTTTCCGCCAGGACCTTTACTATCGAATAAATGTGTTTCCTATTTTCCTGCCCCCTTTACGTGATCGCAAGGACGATGTTCTCCTTTTAGCGGACTTTTTCGTTGAGCAATACTCAAAAAGGATGAACAAGGATATCCGCCGAATCAGCACGCCGGCAATCAACATGATGGTGGCATATCATTGGCCCGGCAATGTACGGGAATTGGAAAATTGTATTGAAAGAGCGATTCTGTTGAGCTCCGACGGCGTTATACACGGCCATCATTTGCCTCCAACGCTGCAAACCTCCGACGCTTCTGATACTATCGGAACAGGCTCATTGAAAAAAAGGGTGGCTTTATTTGAACGCGACATAATCGTAGATGCGCTCAAACGCTGCAACGGAAATCTTGCCGCAACTGCTCGTGATCTGAAGACTACTGCAAGGATCATAAGGTACAAGGTTAAGGATTTAGGAATTGATTATAAACGATACTGTAGAACAAGAGGTTGATTTATGGCTGCATGGGCAAGTACAGGCCTTAAAGGTTTAGATGAGATACTCTGCGACTTGAAAAAAGGTGATAACGTAGTTTTGCAGGTCGACAGCATAGAAGACTATCGGCACTTTGTCACTCCTTATATGACAAAGGCCCTGAAAGATGAGCGCAACATCATCTACATGAGATTTGCACAACACAAGCCTCTTGTCGAAAATCAGTCCAATGTTACTGTCTACCAACTCGACGCTGCCAGCGGTTTCGAGACCTTTTCGAGACAGGTCCACACTATAATTTCTCAGGAAGGGCGGGAAGCTTATTACATATTCGACTGCCTGTCCGATCTGCTTACAGCATGGGCAACCGACATGATGATCGGCAATTTTTTCATGGTTACATGTCCTTATCTTTTCGAGCTGGATACGATCGCCTATTTTGCCATATTGCGGAATTATCATTCGTTCCAGACTGTAGCACGCATTAGAGGAACAACCCAGCTATTATTGGATGTGTATAATTTTGAAGGAAATTTTTATGTACACCCGCTAAAGGTTTGGAACCGTCATTCACCTACAATGTTTCTGCCGCATGTCCAGGATGGCGAGGAATTCACGCCCGTTATGACAAGTATGGATGCCGCAAGACTGTTCTCACATATTTCCGAGAAAGGCCTGAATGGTTCGTCAAGAACTTTAGACTACTGGGATCGTCTGTTTATGAAAGCTGAGAACATTTCGGCGGCACCTTCGGATTCCAAAGAGGTCAAGGAAATCATTAAACAGCTCTGCGGAATAATGATAGGACGCGAAAAAAGAATTTCGAAACTGGCACAAAACAATTTCTCCCTTGAGGATTTGCTCAATATCAAAAGCAAATTGATCGGTAGCGGATTTATTGGAGGCAAGGCTGCAGGCATGCTCCTGGCTCAAAACATTCTATCAAAAGACACGTCCGTTGACTGGAGCCGGCATCTGGAACCACATGATTCTTTTTACGTAGGTTCGGATGTATTTTACACCTATATAGTTGAAAACGGATGGTGGAAACTGCTTATGGAGCAAAAAACCAAGGAAGGTTATTTCAAGGTGGCTCCTGAATTGAAGGAAAAGCTATTAAGTGGTAATTTTCCAAACCAAATACAGGAGCGATTCCAGGAAATGATAGAATACTTCGGCCAGTCCCCTATAATCATTCGCTCCAGCAGCCTGTTGGAAGACTCTTTTGGAAATGCCTTCGCAGGCAAATACGAAAGCATCTTCTTGGTTAACCAGGGAGACCCGGACCAGCGATACTCACAATTTGAAGAAGCTGTCCGAAGAATCTATGCAAGCACTATGGATGAGAACGCACTGACGTATCGCTTACAAAGGAATCTTGACCGACAGGATGAACAAATGGCCTTACTGGTTCAAAGAGTATCCGGCTCGTACAAAAAGAATTTCTTCTTTCCCGACCTGGCAGGCGTGGGCGTCTCTTATAATACTTTTGTCTGGAAACCACATCTGAACCCGAAAGCAGGTATGTTAAGATTGGTCTTCGGCCTTGGTACAAGGGCTGTTGACCGTGTTGAGGATGATTACCCTCAAACTATTGCTCTGGATGATCCGCTCCTGCGACCATATTCAGAACCCGAAGACATGGTTAAATTTTCACAACATAATGTTGACCTGCTTGATATTAATGAAGACCGATTACGGACCGTGGGGCTGAATGAGTTGCTCGATGAAGACCCCGAAATTGAATTAGACCTGATTGCAACCCGTGACTATAAAACTGAGCGAAGAATGAAGGAACGTAATACCAAGGCTCGGAATTTTTGGGTACTAACGTTTAAGAAACTTTTGGCAGAAACTGATTTCACGCATACTATGCAAAAAATGCTTAATACTCTGGAAAGTTACTACCGATATCCTGTTGACACGGAATTTACAGCCAACTTTGCTCAAGATGGTGAGCTTAAAATCAACCTGCTGCAATGCAGACCTTTGCAGACAAAAGGATTGACGGCAAACGTACAAATTCCAGAAAATATCAAGAAGGAAAACATCCTTTTCGAATCACAAGGTTATACAATGGGAGGCAACATTTCTCAAAACCTTAAGAGAATCATCTATGTTGACCCACAAGCTTATGTAAAGTTATCTATTTCACAAAAATACGACATAGCCAGATTAGTGGGAAAACTGAACAGGCAAATAACCAACAGAGAAATCATGTCTACGATTTTGCTCGGTCCGGGCAGATGGGGAACTACAACTCCGAGCTTGGGTGTACCAGTCAGTTTTTCCGAGATTAATAATATGACCATCCTGGCCGAAATTGCTTATGAAAGCGGAAATTTAATGCCGGAGCTTTCTTTTGGTACCCACTTTTTCCAGGACCTGGTCGAAAGTGATATTTTCTATGTGGCTATATTTCCGCAAAAACAAAATGTAACATTTAACAAAGACCGCTTCCTTCAAATGCCTAACTTGCTGACCGAATTTCTACCCGACAGCAACAAGTATGCCGGCGCTGTTAAGGTATATGAGGCTGACGGAGAACAATTACAAATTATGTGTGACATCTTGTCACAAAAGATTATTTGCTTCTTTAGATAAAACAGCAGTGAGCAGCCTACACCGAGCTGTTGAAACGCAAGTTCATCGCGGACATAGTGATTGAGAGTCCACATATTTCAAGTGTAACAACAGTGATTGTCTTGACTATTCCAACACAAGTTTTCGGTATCTTTTTTAATGCAAGGTAATACTTGTTATTAACGTCCCAAAGGTCGGGGGGGATCAACTTTAATGCTCTTTAGAATGAGCAAAACATTATCCTCAATTCACAGCTTATCTCGCCAGTATTTTTCCCACCGACCGGCAGAAGTGAAACGCTTGATGATAATTCCGGCCATCTTGGCGGCACCTTGCTGGCTCCAGCCAAATGCCATTCGTCTTTGACGACGCCCATCGGCTCGTGAATCTTATAGTTGTTGCCATCCTTTATCCAAAGCCGATAGCAAGAGGGCTGCTGATAAGATGAAACAAAACGTTATCACCCGCCTGGGACAATCCCAGCGGGTCGATAAATAATAACTCATGGTTTAGGAATTGGTCCTGTTAATCCAGTATCATTAAGCCATTTTGTGGCTATCACAGCAAAATCGTCTAAGTTTATAATACAATTTCCATCAACGTCAGCCGGGTAATCCACCGCCAGACCCTTGTCAATAGCCGCCTTACAGGCATCGTCGTACACGTCAATCGTCATAGTATCTGTTACAGGCGCCTCAATCCTGCCTTCGTTGTTAACCGCGAGTGTCAACGTAACGATGGACGGGTTGCCGGTAGATTTGGTAATCGTCACCATTGGAGCTAAAGCGTTGGGATCTGAGAATTCAACACCATCGTCAGGATCCGCGCTCCATGCATAGGTCAGGTTCATCCGGTCCAATCCATCCTTTTCAACAACATTCGGATCCAATTGCACCTGTTGGCCTGACCACGTAATCATGTCAACACCGGCATCAACAGAATGAAGATTCGGATCATCCACAACGATAATCAAGGGATCCGACAAAGCATACATGGGCATCAAGTTCTCAGCCGGATCCATGATCCACACTCGCCAAATCCATTCGGTAGTTACAGATGCGTTCCCCTGCCCAACCTGACCGTTCGAACCTAAAGGATTGGCAGAACTGCCGCCCGTTCCAGCGGTACCATCGATTTCTGTACCGGTCCACGGCCAATACGCCCACTCAGTTCCCTGTTCAGTAAGGTTGATAAAGTGCTGAATTTCCCCGTCCCATAAGTCTGCGTAGTCATTGGCTACGACAGTACTACCGTCCAAAAGAAATATTGCGCAGCCGGTCTCAACGGTCGGATTGGTCGAGGTATTGTCTCTCGCATCCACGGCAGCTGTCGAGCCGATTGCCTTCCAGGTAACACCATCGTCTGCGCCGATGTTATAAGCAGTGCTGGCGTTAGCGAGACCTTGTACCCACGTGTTGTAAGTGGCTATATCAGCAGACACTGCGGTGATTGTTGCGCTCGTGTGAAAAGCGAAGCGATATTGATCCCCAGCCGCCCATGGGGCGCCGGTGGCGGGATTGTTGCCCGCTAAGGTTTCAACGGTCAGGATACCGAACTGGCCCCTCAATGGAATCGCCTGTGTCGCTCCTGCGAACACTGCCATCGCCACGGCGGCGAGGCTCAATATTGCCTTGCATCTTTTTCTTGTAGTCATGATAAATAATAAAGCAAGATTAAATTAAGAATTAAGAGTACACGGCCGAGTTCGTTTCGCTCTGACCACCTTGTAAGCGTTTAGGCGAAGCCTCCGACTTATCAGATCACCTCGCCACATCCATAAACTGCCGCCGCCACTCGCCGACAGTGATAGAAACATTGCGACACCATTTTATCCATATTACCACATCAGGACAGTTTTTTTTCAAGCGAAAATTTCCCCTAAGGACCAAAAGGGGTGTATGTCATTATCACCACCCTAAAAAAAGGGTTGCAAAATCTCTGGCGACTGTTATAATGATTTGTAGTGATTTTTTCACATACTTCGAGTATTATGAAACTTTCAACAATTTAAGAAAACAAATTGTAACTTTTCGGCAGGATTGACGTTATATAATATAGCAATGTAGTTTTTGAGTCAGCACTATGGTAATACACCCCGGATAAGAGCTGAATAATACGGTTTAGAGAAAAGGAGTTTAACATGCTGAAGGCATTTGAAAAAAAACTCCGTGGGATTCGTATTCGCTGCAGCTTCAATCTCCTCCTTGAGCAACTGGGCCGCGTCTTTGCCGCTGCCAGCGTTATTGGCATACTAACTGTTTTGACCGAACGCCTCTTGGCCTTAAGCATAATCAACTCCTGGACTTTGTGGAGTTTTCTTGCCTTAATAATAGCCTCGACTCTTTTGTTTTGGCTACTCTATCATCCAAGCCGCATGCAAGTGGCGTTGCTGCTCGACGAGCGGTTGAAACTGAAAGAGCGCTTCAGTACAACACTGGCAATGGCCGAATCCAAGGATCCTTTTGCTCTCGCCGCCTGTCGGGAAGCGCGCCAAACTGCTCAACATTTAACACCTAAAGGATATTTCCCAATCAAACCTACCAGGTTCTGGCTTTATGCAACGAGCACGTGGTTTATAGTCGTGATTTTATTTCTGTTCATGCCACAGAAAGACCTGCTTGGATTCCTGAAGAAAAAGCAGGAACAGCAGGAACAGGCCCGTCAGGTTCAATTGGCTCAAAAAGATATTAAGAGATATTAAGCAAACAACCAGCGCAGTCAAACTGGCGGTGAAGCAGCTTGGGGATCCGGAGCTGGATGCAGAACTGGCTGCGCTTGCCGATATGCCTAAAGGCGCCAAGCCCGACATGGCAAAGCGTCAGGCGATTCGCAAACTTGGTGACATTGGCGATAAACTCAAAGAGATGCAGTCTAAAATGCAGCCTGAATCTGTTGAATTTATGCAACAGATGTTTAAGCAACTACGGGGCTCACCAAATGCTTTTTCCCAGCAACTGAGGTTGGCTCTGGCTCAGGGCAATTTCTCTAAAGCCTCCAATCTCATGAAGCAATTTCAAAAGCAACTGCTTGAAGGTAAGCTTTCCGAGCAGCAACGAAAAGCTCTTTCTGAACAATTGCAAAATTTAGCACGTCAGCTTCAGGAATTGGCGCGAAAGAACGAACAGTTCGAAACAGAACTTGAGAAGCTGGGATTAAATAAAAAGCTGGCCAAATTGAACGAAGGACAATTACGTGAGGCTTTGCAAAAACAGGGTCTCAGCCGGGAAAAGATTGAACAGCTATTACAAAAAATGGCGGCCTGCCGCTCAGCGTGCAGCCGCTGTTCCGGCATAGGCAAAGCAATGGCCGCCTGTGGTGCCGGAGCCGGGGGATTATCCGGGGATGAATTGGCTGCATTGGCCGATCAACTGGACGAATTGGACGCAATCAGACAGCAAATCATGCTTAGTCAAGCCACCCTTGATGAAATCGAACGTGCCATTGGTCGCCTGGGACAGGGCATGTGCCAGGGTCCCGGACGCCATGGGCCTTTTCGGGAAGGATTGGCAGATAGTTTTGGGCCAGGTACGGGAGGGCCGGGACGTGGATACGGCCCCCGCGCAAGTGATGAAGACGGCCAAACGACCACAAAGAAAACTCGTATAAAAAACAAAACCGGGGAAGGGCCTGTCGTTGCGAGCTGGTACATCAAAGGAACACAGGTTAAAGGCCAGGCAAAACGTGATTTTTCAGAGGTTATCCAGGCCGGCCGGGACAGTGCGGCCGAGGCAATCAGCGAGAATCAAATACCACGCAGGTATGAAGAGTCCGTAAAGAAATATTTTGGTCAATTGGAAAAATCCGGCAACGAATGAAGAAACCGGCTTATTCAATGTTATATCAAGTTTAATTTAGAAGGCTTGGTATATGCTAAAAGGAACAAAGATTTTTCTTATCAGTATCTTTGTAATCTTCGTAACTTCTTTTGTTTCAATCTTACCCTCCTGTAAACAAAACTCGGGCCAAAACCAAAAGCAGGTGGTTTTGTATTGTTCTGTAGATCAGTCGATTGCCGAACCTATCATAGCTGAATTTGAAAGGCAGACGGATATTCAGATATTAGCTCGCTTCGATACCGAGGCCAGCAAAACAGTCGGTCTTGTTCAGCGAATAAGGGCCGAAGCTGCCTCCCCCATTGCCGATGTTTTCTGGTCGAGTGAAATCTTTCACACAATACGGTTGGCACGTGAGGGGCTACTTGCTCAGTATAATAGTGACCAAACTAAAAATTGGCCGGCCAAATTCGCAGACCCGAACGGTCGATGGTATGGCTTTGCATTACGAGGCAGGGTTATAGCTTACAACACGGAAAGAGTTTCTAGTAAAGACGCTCCGCACTCACTTGAGGACATTCTCGAAAGCAAATGGAAAAGTCGTATTGTTATGGCCACACCTGAGTTTGGCACGACTGGTGGAGATGTAGCCAGTTGGTTTGCCAATTATGGCAGCGAACGAGCGAAAAATATCCTGCAACTACTTAAGGTCAACAAAATACGGCTCGTTGATGGCAACAGCACCGCCGTAAGGATAGTTGCTACGGGACAAGCGGACGTTTGTTTCACAGATACGGATGATGTTTACGCGGCCCAGCGTAATGGCTGGCCTATAGCAATGAATAATCTTAATCAAGGCGATGATGGTCCTTTGGCAATACCCAATACTGCTGCTGTTATCAAAGGATGTTCTCATCCGGAAGAAGCCGCAGATTTGATGGATTTTCTTCTCAGTGAACAACTTGAGCGAATGCTGGCCCAAAGCGATTCACATAATTCTCCAATACACCCATCACTGAGAGGGCAATTTGAACGGTATGTTATCTCAAAACCTTTGGATGTGGATTATGAAAAGGTTGCCGACCATCTGCCAACAGCCATTAAAACTGCGAGGGAGATCCTCCATTGAACGGTGAAAAGGTCTCCATGCGGTGTCTGGCTACGATTTCTTTGGTTCTCTGGTTAGTGGTAATCTTTATACCTCTTCTGGTTCTTTTTGCACAAGTGACACTTCCTGCCGACCAATTTGAGCTCGGTGAGAGGTTCTTTGGATTAATGTTTCGTTCCTTTGCCCTGGCTGCTGTTATTGCTGCAATATCGGTTTTGCTTGGTTACGTACCCGGCCGACTGCTTGGAACGTCACGTCAAGGTAAAAACCTATTGCTGTTGTTACTGTTAATGCCCCTGGTTTTACCTCGATATGTTCTTTACTACGCCTGGACGCTGTTGCTAAGTCCGACTACCGACCTTGGCAGGTACTTTTCTACAAATCCCGAACTTGCACGATTTGTCGGGACCTTTACGTCGTCGATGGTATTGGTTCTATGGTATTGGCCGTTGGCCAGCTTGTTGATCGGTCAGGGGTGGCGAAATATTGACCGACAAATCTGGGACAGTGCCTGTCTGGATGCGAGTAAATTCCAGATATTTAAAAAAAT
>WOR8_10005720_pt1 | contig 11957 bp, 5 predicted proteins | sample DeeMarSeWOR38_10_FD_19890 | JGI IMG/M metagenome (IMG submission 19890) | reverse complement strand
GAAACCAGTTGGGATACAGATAGTCCAGAGGCCAGAATCTTGCCTTTGAGGTCTGCGATGTCTCTCTCGTTGATCAGCTCATGATCGACGGCGGGCACCGGATCCTGCCAGATCATTTCCTCTGCCGGAACTTCTGGGCCGAGATAGCGAGTTCGAGGTCCCATGTCGCGGTGGGTTAGTTTGAACCACGCCCGGGAAAAGGCATCGGCGAATTCTTCGGGATTCTGCTGGTAGTGTCGTGCGATCGGTTGGTAAATTGGATTAAAGCGCAGCGACAGGTCAGCCGTGGTCATCATCGGCCGGTGCTTCTTCGACGGGTCGTGCGCATCAACTATCATGTCCTCGTCGGCCACATCCTTAGCCAGCCGCTGATGGGCACCAGCCGGGCTCTTGACCAGTTCCCACTCGTATTTGAACAGAACGTTCAGATAGCCCATGTCCCTTTTGATCGGATTAGGCTTCCAGGCGGCCCCGGCCGGAGGTGGCGGGATTTGCCGAACGGAATGGAATTATTTACCCCCGGCGTAAAGCCGAGGGCTTTCGGATACAATGTGAAGGTTGTTGTATTTTGGTTGTATTGTGGTTGTATTCAATAAGCACTGCACCGGCAGACGTTATTTGACTTTACTTGTCTATACGCGATTTTAACGAAACAAACACGGAAACTCGCCCGATGCTCACGGCCACGTCTCGTCAAGCCAGTTCATCGCCAGAACCGAAAGGTCGATGGAATCAACTATGCAATCTCCGCCGGCCGGTGCTATATCGGCATCGGCAAAATTCAACTGCCAGTATAAGGCGAGTATTGTGAAATCAGCAAAATTGATAATCCCATCGTTGTTAAAGTCACCATTCTCATACGCGCTTGGTTTTGGAAATACCTCATCTGTTGTGGATTTACCCTCATATAGACCAAAGGACGAGATTCTATAATTGTATCGCTCACCTGCGCTTTCCCATTCGACCTTATAGGGTATCATATCATCCGGTTCCAGCTCGTTGAAATCATGCCGGTATTCCTCAAGCTGTATACCGTTCGTATCCTCAATCTTAATAACAAGGCTGCCGGAGATATTGATGTCCCCATCGTTCTTAATAATTGCGATTATAACCACATCTTCGCCGGGTCCGTAGCAGACTGGATTTACCTCAAAACCGAAGATACTGGCGGATTTCTCCCCGACCGAAAAATAAACCTGCTTTCTGTCGAGTAGGGAACCATTGGCGTTTCTGATAGTAACCTCCGCCAGGTAATCACCCGGACCGTAGTTACTGCTGTCCCACTTCATCGAATAGGAAGCGACACCTGAAACTCCCCGGAGCGTCCGAAGCCCAAGCCCGCTGGCTATAGATGAATCATACCTTTTTATTACGCCTTCGACAATAACGTCAACGCTCTGGCCCGTAGGATTATAAAGATACATTTCAATCCCGACCGTCTCGCCCGGATGATACATTCCCTTGTCCGTCCTTAAGCGATTTATCTCGATCTCGGAAACAGAATAATTGATATCGAAGTTATAGGTTTTGAAAAACCTCGAAGTGGTGGTCCTGTTCTTATAGAAGAACGGGTAAATATTAATCACCAGTTTCGAGGCGTCATTGGGACAGGCTACCACGTGCCATTCGAATTCCTCAAGAGGCCACCAGCCCTCACCCTGTACGCTCAACCCGTCATAGTTTGGCTCGCTCACCGGGTAATTTCCATCGGATATGGGGATATTCAGGCCCATATCTTCCGTCATACCGCCCGTTTGTGTCAGACTGACGTTCCGGACCTGATAATCCGGTGGAAGGGAGATCCAATAAGAATAAATCGGGACAATGGGCTTGCCCGTTACATTGAATTCGCCTCCCCCCGGAATCGTGACGTGGTCCTTACCGTCAATCTCAGTGACCTCGTACTCTGGAATATTAATCTGGATATTGGATGGCGGTGGCTGGCTCTCTGAATTCTCTGTAAACTCGGGTCCTGCCTTAGTCTCTCCCTCTCCCCAGCTCGACATTGTCATCTTGGGATCACCATAGAGATGATTGACCGCGCAATTATATTTTCTGACGGTGCTGCCGTCTCCTGAAACATTGACGACCTGATATTTGGCATCTCTAAGTGCCCGGCCAATGGGAACGGATGGACCAAGGTTGGAATAGAATTCCCTGGCTATCCTGTTGGCTCCACTGCCGTCCGAGCGGGATGTTGCGCCGAAATAGGCAGATGCACCCTTTTCGATAAAGCTTTCCGCAAGGGATTTGCCCTGAGAGTATCGTCCCGTATCACAGGACCAGAAAGCGCAGACCAGAGGGCGGACCGAGCAGGGGTCGAAATCATTGGTCACATTCGTAGTATTCAGGATACCCGCGGATCCGGTGACTCCACCGTGTGCGTATATGTGGATAATATCATTATCGGGGGTATGGTCGAAAAAATCTGTGTCTGTTATGGCGGCGGGACCAAAGGACTTCTCAAAAGTAGTGCTGAATCCCTGAGGGGTTAATATATCCTCGATAATCTCCCTTGTGTGCGTTTCAAACCAGCCCTCGCAGCCCTCACCGGCTAACAGGTAGGCGTTGGAATTATCAAGTGCAAAATCGCCCTGTGCCATCGAGATACAGGTCTCGATGGCTTCGCGCAACTTCCCAGGATTATCGCCAATGATTCGACCGACCGATATCTCGGGAACGTCCGGGTTCGAGCCTTCTGTGCTTGCATAGTAGTTGTCGGTAAGTGACGCCCACCATGTTGACTCATCCGAATACATACAAGTAAAGGCCGGTATGATTGAGTTTTCTCCTACTATCAGCAGATAACCGGTTTCGCACCACCCCGGTGCCAGCCTTTCCGCCCAGTCACCGTGTTCATTTATTAACTCATCCAGCGCAAAACGGCTGTCGTAGCCCACCCAGTCCACCGATGTATGGAGGATATCCACAGTGCCTTTATGCCAGTAACCTGTTCCCATACCATGCGCGACGAGTACTTCCTCTTCGCCGCCTTGCATAACATCTCCAACGTAGAGCCAGTCGTCGACCAGTTCAACAGCTTCCACGTCCCACCTGAAAGTCGTTGGAGCTGAGTCCTTGTCTCCGTGGTAGTCATAGATATGAACGCGGTCTCTTGCATAATCGGCTATAATTATCTCTTTCATGTAATTGCCTGTTATGTCTCCGACGCTTATGGAATGGGCACCGGACGGTGCGTCGAATATCAGGTCTGCACCAAAGCCCGCGGCACTTAGATCATAAACATAAACGCGGTTTTCCGAGCGTTTGAAAATCACAATCTCATCCAGGTAATCACCAATCACGTTCCCCACGGCCAAATGGTCACCCGCTCCGTAACTCGTTGAAGCAGATGCATATTCGGAAGCCAGCCCTCCCCACAAATCAACCGTCCCGTCATCGTGGGCTACAAGTATCTCATCGCCATCCCATCCGGAAACATCAATAACATTACCGACGGCCAAGCCTTCACCCGCCTCATAATCGACGTGGCATGTGCTGACGTCAAAATTATTGTTATCATTCCGAAGTTGGTAAACCGTCACATCGCCCCGGCCCGCCCCGACAGCGCTGTGTCCGTCTATAAGGATGATTTCATCGCGGGGATGCGGCGATGTACCTTCCATGTCGATAACATCACCGGCTTCTAATGCATCGCCAAAATATACCGCGTCTATTCCGAGATTGCGTGGTATGACTCCACGGATAGATAACTGCCGATGCGCATTAAATACCCTGATGTAATCATTGCCTTCGTGACCATCTTTGTCGATGGTAATAATTTCATCTTTACTGTCATCGAGCAGATTGCCGATTGCCATCAGTCCCTCTCCTTCGAAACCGGTGAAAAGTGAAGGATACGAATAAAAATATCCCAAAACTCCCCGACGCTCATCGAGGCTGGCAAACTCCGCTGTTTTTGAAAGCAGCAGGTTGACCTGATTGTCCATATGCAGCCTAAACAACGCCTGGGGATTCGTCACAATCAGAAAATCTGATTCTGCAAACGCCCGGTCTACCGACCTGTAGATATCTAGCCCCGTGGAATCGGCCCAGCTCTCGGTTGTAAATGGGTCAACGTAGGAGTCATAAGCATCGTGATATGCTAACTCACCTTCTCCACCGATTTCGTAAGCATCGACGCCCTGATAAAGAACCGGAACGGCGACGAATGATACCGTCAGGTTTTGTCCGGCATTAAGCGTGTTGGCAGGATCGGCTGAGAAGCCAATCTCCACCGCGCACTGTCGGCTCAGCGTCGTGTAACTGCACTCGACGTCATAGGTGGCGGTATCTTTATTCACGCCCTGAAACCCCGTGAGAGTGTCCCTTATACGGTCCAGTGTCACGGCAATGGAACCGTTATTAGTCACCTGAAGAATGATATCGTAGTGGTGCCCATCGCGGATAACATGACGGGTAATTTCAAGCTCCGGTTCATTCCTCTCTACATAGATACTATCTACATCGGTTATATAACAGCCGTTTTCTGTTAACGTTCTGACCCAGATGGGATGCCGGCCGACCTCCAGCCCTGCCGCATTGAACGTGTAGCGCCTGACATTTTCCACATAAGGCTCCATCCACGGTCCGTGATCGGTTACACTTATGGCCTCGCCATCCAGCAAAAACTCCAGATCTTCTGTAGGTATTAATTCCGGGACCGGATCTCTATAGAAATCCTCGCCCCGCGGCCCTCGCTCACGGCCAAGAACCGATGCCAGCGATGGCCATTCTACCGCATAAACGATTAAATCAACATCTTCCGCTGGAGCAACATCGGTATCTGTATATATCCAGAGCCCGTTACGAGGGTATTGCAGTTCAAGGTCCGTCATCTCCGACAGGCATCCCTCGTAAGCCCACGCAGCGGCCATCGTCCCGGTGCGGTCATCACGGTGGTAGGCCTCCGCCATGACCGTATGATTGCCGAGCAGATCGTTGATTTCCATATCGAGATAAAAAGGATTGAAAAGACATTCATAGGGTGCAGAGTAATCCGTTTCGACGTGCATTCCATCAAAGAAGAATTCGACTCGTTCGACTAATGAGTTGTCCTCTAAATCCACCCTAAACGGCAAAGGAAATCCGCTCCCAACGCGGCTTAACAGTGTAATATTAGGGTCCGCTCCACTGGCAGCCGCCGCTGTCTGGAAAAAGGCTTCCCCGCTGGTAACTTTGTTATTACTCTCGTCAGCCGATTCAACTATAAAATGATAAGTCGTTGATGGGCTAAGATTTTTAAGAAATATCTGATGACTTGTCCCCGTTTGGCCGTCTAATTCCTGCCGGTCGAAGATAGCCGCATACTTACTGTATTTGAGCACTCCATCGCTGTTTTCATCAGTTGTCCAGCTTATCGTCGCCCCGCTTGATGTCACCTGTGATACGGTCGGCCCCGACGTTATCTTGGGCGCAACATTGTCGCATTTCCATATTTCTTCCCTGGCGTTGTTTTGTTCATCGCTTTCGACCACGGCGTTCTGAATGTCAGCTATGACAGTGATGGTATCAGCCGGCGGCGTACAGTTCCACATCGAATTGGCAAAAGCGCGATTGACACGCTCACCAGGCGCCAGAATGAAAGGAATCGTATCGCTGTCAACAGTCTGCCCGTTCACTTGGAGAAAAGTCGTGTGGTCTTTGGGGCAGAATACAATAGAGTCATTGAGTATTTGATGATAAATAACACCGTTCTGTTCCCAAATATCAGTTATGACAAGGTCCGGCTTCGGTATCTCTATTGGCGCATCGGCGTCCGAGGTTATTAATATGTTCTCATAGCCGGGGGCGTATCCAATCCGCGCGATGGCCGATGAACAAAAATCCAGATAATCTGTCTCTATTGTTCCCGGATCGTGGGCCGAGCCGTTCATCCAGTTGTAAAGCCTGGCGTCGATCCATACCCTGTCACCTATCTTCACATTCACCGCCTGAAGAACTCTCTCATGTACTGCAAAATTCTGAGGCGGCACCATTCCTCCTGTCGTATAATCCAGCTCGGCAAGAATACCGCTATTGCTTTTCAATTGGGCCTTGTAACTCGTTTGGTGACTACCGGAGGGAATTCCGTGCAGGACAACGCGTCCGTTCAGTTCGGCAAAGAAAAGAATCTGCACAGGATCGCCCTGGTTCAATCCCGATTGGCCGGTTGCGATTGTAAAATAATCCGTGGTCCACGCGTTGGCTGTGCCAATTGGACCGCCTCGTCTCTGAGGTGCATCTGGACTAACAATCGTCGTACCCCACAGCCCTGCACCCATCCGACCTTTACCGACATTTGCCCAGCTCTTGTTAACCAGTATCTGGTCAAAATCGGGCCCGTCATAACTGCCTTTATCTTCCCAGGATAAAGACAAGGTTCCCCACCCGCCGTACGTATAAGCGTCGATACCGGTACCGTGTCCCGATACCTGGGTCCAGTAGTTTGCCATGCTCGTACTGGTTGACAGAAACAAGTTCAATGTTACTATTCCCATCAAAATTGTAGGCATTTTCTGCTTATTCACTTTTCGTGACCTTTCAAAAAAGCCATCCCCCGGTGCGCATAGATACCGTTACTTGAAGTTGTGTGGAATAAGGTTTGTAAAAACTATTTATTACACCACCTCCTGCATCAAAGCAGCAGTCCAAGTTAGTATAATTGTATCCTTTTCAAGGCAGATGTCAAGGAAAAAAACTTCAAACTTCGGGGTTTTATCATAAGCTTCTTTGTAGCAAGTCCCTTCGAATCCAAAAGCGGGTGTTTCCGGCTAAGATTGTATAAGACAAATGATATTTAATACCAACGATAGGTGCTACGGAAGGAATTTTTTGGACGCCGAAAGCTTCCTGGGTAAATAATGTTCGATGACGTAGTTGAGGTTGTGCACCGCGAAGGCCTGCTGCTCGGCTCTGACTCCCATGTCGAGCAGTTGCCGGATCGCGTCCTGCCAGGGCTTATAGTGCTGTACAAAGGGATCGTTATTGAGGGCGTCTGTCGCCCGTTTGATATCGACCTCTTTGAGCGGGTGCGTGGGCAGCTTGTAGTCGACGATATCCTGGGGCGTGACACCGAGGAACTTGGCGTTTGGTGCGCAAAAGTAGCGGATAATATGCGCCGCGTTGCCAGATCCAACCTTCAGCGTGCGATAGATGTTGAACATACCATACGGATCACAATCCACAAACGCATAAACGGGCAGCTTCAACTCATCGGCCAACCGCCGGATAAAACGCCGGCAGGCACGAGTTGGCACACCCCCCATAGAAACGAGAATGCAATTAGCCTTACGCCAGTAGCTGTGCTTGACTAGGCGTTGAAACATACCCGCCGTCTCAATGGCGAGTACAAACTTGGCTTTTGTTTCAAACTTGAGATGCTCCACAGAGATCGGGATCGAATATGCCCCAGAACCAAATTTCGTGCAGTCGATGCGTAACTTTTTACCAGTGTCCGATTCGCGGTCTATGACGATGAGCTTGCCGGCAACTTCACCTCCCTTTTCCTCAGGAATGAATCCAAGTTGCTCGCGATTAACCTCGAATAGCGCTTCTATGTCGTCAATCACTGTGTCCGATTCAGGTTGCTCATCAAAGCGTGCATCTTCCCAGTTTTTGGACACGTAGTACGCCTCTCGCTTAGTCATGATTTCGTCGTCTTCAACGAGACTCCTGGCTTGGGACATCATCCGCAGGGTTTGGGCAAAGGTCTTGACCGTAGCGACAGTGAGCGTGCGTGTCTTTTTTTTGCCTTTAAGTTCCAGGAAGCCCCTCTTCGGGTGGTATTTGACATTACTAAGTGAACGCAACGGGAACGACAGAGTGGGCTTGCTCCTGCGTTGTATTTTGGCTCTCACTAAAGTAGCGGTTTGTTTTATCTGATTGGCAACCTTGCTCACGATCGGCTCCTTTCGAGGACATCAGTTAACTGTTTGACCATGGTTTTCTCCTGGCGGTCGGAAAGTTCCAACATTTCCCGCAATGCGATGGCGATGTGGGGAATGTATTTTTGGATAAAGGCCTTCTTTCGCTCAGATTCAGCAGCCTTGCGCCGGCGTCGGACGAACTTGGCTAATTTGCGTCCGCACTCCTGCAGGGCGAGACGGATCTCTTTGATAATTTCCGGATAGTGGGCAACAGCCTCTTTACTCTCCGACGTGAAGGGCACCCACACCGAAGCTATATGGACCATAATGACCAGTGGCCCGGTCGGCAGTGCTCCTGCAGACTGCTGCAATCCATAATTACGCCAGCTGGTATTGAGAACCGAGCGGGTGATTGCGCAGGCCGATTGCTGGTAGAGCAGAGGCACTCGATTGGCGTAACGCAACACTCGGGCAAGGCCATCGGCTTTCAGAGAACCACCGTATGCCAGGCCTGCCTCTATTTGAAAAGGATTGCCACGATAAACAGCGGGTGGTCGAGTAACAGCAGTAAAAAAGTCGGCTTCAATTTGCTTTTTCAGGCCGGCCAGGATAAGTTCGTCTCCGATCGGGGCCAGACAGTCAGTAGGCGGATTCATTATCCTGGTATGATTGATGGCCTTCAGCAGGTGGTCGGCCTCCTGCCTGGCAATACGTGCTGGGCGAGAGCGCTCGGATACCTTTGCTTTCTCACAGATAGTTTTTGCCACTCGTAAACTAACTCGGGAAAAATCGGAATGGAGAAACGACTGCAGAGTGCGCGACTTGGTATCATGGAGCATTTTAATAAGCACGCCAAGTTCCACACCGTATGGGTGCGGCTTGATCTCCCTGGTCAGCTTGGGCAACTGTTTGGAAACACGCTTATATACTTTTGCCTGGCCGTCAGGTGTCATGAACCGGAGCGATACGTGAGGATTGGCAATAGCTGTCTGCTCGAGATACTCCTCCACTGATTGACGTCCCTTCTGAAACTTGGCCTCCAACTCTATCTCAACCTTGGTGCCTCTTTTGACCGGCCATTTCACAGTCTCATCTACAATGATGCGTGGCTCGTTTTTCTTGGCGTCGATTTCAAGTTTGTAATGATGCGCAGGGCGGCTTGGAGAAATCTTTGACGTGATTGCAATGGGTTTACCGGTTGTTAGCTGGCCATACATACCAGCAGCGGATATACCAATGCCCTGCTGGCCCCGAGACATCTTGAGCCTGTGAAACTTCGAACCGTAAAGCAGCTTGGCGAAGATTTTGGGGATCTGTTTCTTGAGGATGCCCGGCCCATTGTCCTCGATGGTGACCTGAAAGCGGTTATCTTCTTTCGCGGGAGCAATGGAGATTCGGACCTCCGGTAGCACGCCCGCTTCTTCACATGCGTCCAGCGAGTTGTCGACTCCTTCCTTTATAGTTGTTAGCAATGCTTTACGAGGATTGTCAAATCCAAGGAGGTGGCGGTTTTTTATGAAGAATTCCGCAACTGAGATCTCACGCTGTCCCCGCGCCATTTCTTCGGCGGTGGAGTGGAGAGGCTGCTCCTTCTCTGAAATTTCTTCGACCACTTCTTTTGCAATCTTCTTGGTCTTCCTTCTGCTTGCCTTTGTTGTCTTGGGCTTGACCTTCTTCGAGGCTCGGTGTGTCGTCTTAATCCCCTTGCCACCTGCTTTTTTGGCCTTTGGCTTGGTTTTTTTCGATGTGCGGCGTGTCTTACTCATGGCCTTTCTGACGGTTTTTGTCTTCTTTTTCGTCTGCTTTTTTTTGGCTTTTGTCATAAAGTCGGCTCCTTGTTCGTATACATGACCGAGCCTGATATCATAATCACGCGTTAGACGACAACTATGAAGAGATAGGTCCTTTTCAATGGCTCTGTTGATAACAAAAAGGAACTGCGTCGTCAAGCACGAATTATCTTGGGATAAGGATCCGGATAGCAATCCTCTTTGTTCTCGATTTTTTTGATCAGTTATCTCACTGCCTGTAGGTATCATTATACTGGTTTTCACCGAATTATCGAGAGAACTAAAGCTCATAAGCCTTTATATAACCATCAATTATTTGTTATAATGGTTGATGTAAAAAGGTGTGAGAGCAGAAACGGTATGAATATTTTTAAAGGAACATATCAACGGTATCTAGAGCCGGGATTCATTCCCTTTGATCCTATCGAGCTTGCCAAGCGAACCGGGGAAATTGTCTGTCGGGGTGATCAACGAAAATACACGAAATTTATTTGTACTCGCATGTACGGTGGAATTGCAACTGGCTACACTTCCGGTTGTTGTTTGCGATGCATATTTTGTTGGGTACACCGGTGTCGTGACTTTCCCGAAAAATATGGACGCCTCTATTCTCCGGCAGAAGCTTTCCATCAGCTAAGCCGCGTTGCTCGTAAAGGTCGAGTTTTTCAACTACGGCTTTCCGGAGCTGAACCAACATTAGGAAAAGCACATCTTTTGGGTCTTCTGAAAAAAATGGAGTATTCACCGTTTCAGTTGTTCATTCTCGAGACTAATGGTATTCTCCTTGGAGCCGATCCTGACTATGCACAAGAAATTTCTCGTTTCAAAAAAGTGCACACGCGGGTATCGCTCAAGGCGGGAACGCCTGAGGCTTTTACCAGAAAAACCGGAGCTTTACCGGAAAGCTTTGAATTGCCTTTCAAGGGCATTGTGAAACTAAAGGAAGCAGGAGCAAGCTTTCACGTTGCAGCCATGAGTGCAGACTCAAGAATTGTGGACAGACACGAGCGGCAGAGCCTGCTCGATAGACTGGCCTCGATAGACCCGATTCTGGTAGACAATCTTGAGGAAGAAGAGGTTAGCCCGTATCGTAACACACTTGAAAGGCTTAGATATGCTGGTGTTGACTTAATTTGGGAATGAGATTAATATTTGCTGTTATTGACAAAAAAGAGAACGTTAGTAAATATAGTACAGTACTTTTCGCAAGTCGATATTATATGGTATCAGAATACCGTTTTATGGAGACCATGTCATGAAGCTGGATATTACGCAAGTTGATGTGTGGGCTGCTACTATTAAGGACAAACCTGGAGGATTGGCTCAGAAACTGGATGCACTTGTCAAAGCCGGGGTAAATCTTGAATTCCTCATATCACGGCGAACGCCCGAAAAGCCGGGTGGGGGAGTCGTGTTCGTGACGCCCGTAAAAGGTGCTAAACAGGTAAAGGCTGCCAAAAAAGCGGGCTTTAAGAAGGCGCAGTCGCTCAGGTCGGTGCGTGTCGCTGCTCTTGATAAACCGGGGCTCGGAGCCAGGTTAACCCAGGAGATTGCTGATGCAGGAATCAACCTTCGCGGCCTGTCAGGAGCAGCGATCGGTAAGCGTGCCGTGTTCCATTTTGCCTTTGACTCTGCTGCCGACGCTAATAGGGCCGTGCGGTTGCTAAAGCAGACGAAGTGATATTAGACTGGTACTGAGGCTACTTAACGCAAGCGAATTTTCAACGATCAAATACGTAACCCGGTTTATAGCACTTAAATGCACTTAGCAGCTTAAGTTCTCCCATATTTTCCATTGCCGGTAGGTATCATGATACCTGTTTTACTTAACTACCGAAAGAACTAAAGCTCTGAGCGCCTATACTCACCTTAACAGAAATGAAGGCTGAACCTGAGCGTGGTTTCTTACTCGGCTAACCAACTGCCAGTCAATCGAATCAGAGAGATTCACCATGTGAGATGATTGTAAGTTTCACACGAGGGGCAGGTCCATCTACTGTACTGCATGAAAAGCGGATTTGATTCTCCCCGGCCGAGAGTATAGGAATCGTGCCTTCTAATGTTACTTTGCTAATTACCTCACCTTTCGGGCCATAAAGCACACAATCCTTGCCTCCGTTGAATTCCAGATAACTGCCCGTTCGCATTTCCACCGGTAAAATTAGTGTCTTATCATTGATTGTCACTGTGGGATTCTTCACCGTACAGACAACCATCGGCAGTGCTTTAATGGGGCCGATGATACACTTTGCTTTTTTGTTCTTAGGGAGATTATTATACCAGATGCTAACAGACTCAATAATGCTGAAGTTAATTGTCT
>WOR8_10009869_pt1 | contig 11958 bp, 11 predicted proteins | sample DeeMarSeWOR38_10_FD_19890 | JGI IMG/M metagenome (IMG submission 19890) | reverse complement strand
AAGGCAAAGGCAAGCTGACAAAATGGAACCAGGACGTCCGCACGGCGACCTGTGACTCGCCGACGATGTGCGCTTTTTTGCTGGATATGGCGGTGCCGGCGATCGCCACCCAGAATACGGCCGATCTCATGGAAGCCGTCACGGGTCTGCCTTTAACAGCCGAGGAGGTCATGAGGGTCGGTGAGCGAATCAACAATCTGGCCAGGGCCTTTAACGTGCGGGAAGGATTTAGCCGGGATGATGATACGCTGCCGCAACGCCTGATGACCGAACCGCTCAAAGCCGGAGCATCTAAAGGACATTTTGTCAGCAAAGACGACCTGAAGCTGATGCTGGATGAGTACTACGCGGCCAGGGGCTGGGATGTAAACACCGGGGTTCCGACCAAAGAAAAACTAAAGGAACTGGGTCTTGAATATGTCATCGATTCCCTGAAATAGATTGCCGGAAAGGAGAGATGTCAACGCCAGCCGCAAATGATCGGCAACGACAAGCGTCTATGATTCGAGCGTCGGAGGAAACTCCGCTGGATGGGGGTGTTCTGGATTTTCGAGCTGAAAAATCAAAATGAGGTGCAAAGGTGAATCGTCAAAAGGAGGAGCTGGTCGAAATTGTCGGCCGGGATAATGTTTTTGATGACGCCGCAATCCTGGATGCGTACGCGCAGGATCAGAGTTTTGCTCTATCGCAAAAGCCCCTGAAAACGCTCAGCAGGTGCAGCAGATCGTTCTATGGGCCAACCGGACACAGACCGCGCTGGTGCCGGTGAGTTCCGGCCCGCCGCATTTTCGCGGTGATACGGTTCCCGGAGCCGACAATGCGGTCATCGTCGATCTCAGCGGCATGAATCGAATTATCCGGATTGACCGCCGCAACCGAATTGCCATCATTGAACCGGGAGTCACCTACAGCCAGTTGCAGCCGGAGCTGGCCAGGGAAGGCCTGCGACTCACCCCGCCGCTGATGCCACGCTCAAACAAATCGGTCGTTGCCAGCCTGCTGGAAAGGGAGCCCACCCTGGTTCCCCGTTACCAGTGGGCGCTGCTCGACCCTTTGCGATGCCTTGAAGTCGTTTGGGGCGACGGCCAGCGGTTCACGACCGGCGAAGTCTCAAAACCCGGCGCATTGGAGGCGGAATGGGAGATGAAAATGGCCCAGGTGGCGCCTGAAGGTCCGGCCCAGGTTGATTACTACCGCCTGGTTTCCGCCGCCCAGGGAAGCATGGGCATTGTGACCTGGGCTTCGATCAAATGCGAGGTGCTGCCCGAGCTACACCGGCTTTTTTTCGTGCCGGCGCAAAAGCTTGTTGACCTGATTGATTTTGTTTACCGATTGTTGCGGCTCCGGTTTGGAGATGAGCTTTTTTTGTTGAACCGTACGAATCTGGCGGCCATCCTTGAACCTGAAGCCGCCCGGGTAAATGATTTGATTGGAAAACTCCCGCCCTGGATCCTCTTGGTGGGAGTGGCTGGGCGCAGTGTTCTGCCTCGGGAAAGAGTTGAATTCCAGGAAAAAGATATCACCGATATGGCTCAGCAGTTCGGTTTACAGCTTCTGAGGGCTATTCCCGGTGCAAACGGCGCTGAAACTCTGAAAGTTCTGCTCAATCCGTACAGAGAGCCCGGTTGGAAACTCGGATCAAAAGGCGCCTGCCAGGATATTTTCTTTCTTACCACTTTGGATCGAACGCCGGAATTTGTCGCCACGATGCATTCGGTAGCCGAAGCGCACGAATATCCGGTTTCCCGGACAGGGATTTATGTTCAACCGGTGCAGCAGGGGGTCAGCTGCCATTGCGAATTCAACCTCCCCTTTGACCGCAGTAACGTTGCAGAGGCCGACCGGATCCGACAGCTTTTATTGCATGCCAGCCAGGAATTGCTGGATCAGGGAGCGTATTTTTCCAGGCCCTATGGTATCTGGGCCGACATGGCGTTCAAGCGCGATGCTCAGACGACCATGGTTCTGAAGAAGGTTAAAAAGATTTTCGATCCCAATGCGGTCATGAACCCGGGAAAGCTGTGTTTTTAGGGTAAAGGAGAAATAGATTCATGGCCTTAGAAGATTATCAGGCGGATATGGAAAGATGCAGCCAGTGTTCGTATTGCCGGTGGATTCCGCTGGACCAGATCAAAAGCAGTCGTTTTGCCCTGGGATGTCCCAGCGTGGCATACAGCCATTTCCATACTTACACGGCCCGCGGCCGCTATCTGGTGGCCCGGTCGCTTTTGAAAGGCCGCAGCGACTATACCGACCGGGTGCGGGATGTCGTATTCAAATGCCAGGCCTGTGGATCCTGCGATGTGAGCTGTAAGGTCTGCCGTTATAACCTGGAGCCTTTGGAGGCCATTCTTGAATTGAAAGCCAGACTGGTGGAGGATGGTCAATCACCCCGCGAACTGGTGGCCTTAATCGATCATTTGCACAAGGAGAACAACAGCATGGCCCAGCCCAAAGCCGATCGGGGAAAATGGGCCACAGGATTGGATGTCAAAGACCTTGCCACCGAAAAAGCTGAAGTGGTCTTTCATGCCGGCTGCCGTTTCAGCTGGCATCCTGGGCGATAAGGAAACGTGCTGCGGTCTGCGGGCCTACACCATGGGCTATCGCAATGAACTCAGCAGCTGTGCCGCTGGGCTCGTCAAGGCCTGGAGCCAGGCCGGTGTAAAGACGGTGGTCACGTCCTGCGCCGATTGCTACCATGGTTTCAAGCGCCGCTTTCCGGATCTGGGTTCAGCGTTCGAGGTGCTGCATACCGTGGAGGTCATTGACCGTTTGATAAAAAAAGATCGCCTCAAATTCACCCGGTCGGTTCCCATGACCGTTACCTACCATGATCCCTGTCATCTGGGCAGGCAGGGAGAGCCTTATATTGCCTGGAAAGGCGTGGAAAAGAAAATCAGAAATCAGGTGATCGTGTATGAGCCGCGCCGACCGCGATACAACGGGGCCTGGGGTGTGTATGATCCACCCCGGAATGTGCTTCGGAGTATTCCCGGCATCGAGCTGGTTGAAATGGAGAGAATCAGGGAATATGCCTGGTGCTGCGGTGCCGGCGGCGGGGTGATGGAAGCCTTTCCCGACTTTGCCGGCCGCACGGCCGCCGAACGAATCGATGAAGCAACCGGCACCGGCGCCGCGGCGATTGTGAGCGCCTGCCCGTGGTGTGAAAGAAGCTTTTGGGATGCGGTTGCTGCGACAGAATCTAAAATGAAGGTTTTTGATGTGGTCGAGCTGGTAAAGCAGGCCGTCTAGTGTTGTGTCCTACAAGTAATTTATTAAATAAGCATTGAGCGGTTTGTTGAACTCAACTGGACTAAGATTGCTAAACGATTTTTATAATATTTTTGTGGTTTTGCGAGACACGATACCAACATCCCCTTTGGCATCCGATTGCGGGTAGAAACAGGGAGTTTTGAACATGGCGTTATCAAAAGAAGTCTATCAGACATTAGAAGGCATTGTCGGCAGCGAGAATATCTCCCAGGATCCGGCCCTGTTGGATTCATACACTTACTCTCTGGCCCAGACGGCCATTCACCTGGGCCCGTTTTACGATACCTACACCCCCAGGGGCGAAGCGGTTTTGATGCCGAGCACTACGGAAGAAGTGCAGGCGATCGTCAAGCTGTGCAACCGCCACAAAATAAAAATTAAGGCTTCCAGCACTTTTTGGTCGGCCATGGGTTATCCTTCATACGAAAATACGATCCAGCTGGATATGCGGCGGATGGATCGGATCGTGGAAATCGATGAAAAAAACATGTTTGCGGTCATCGAGCCCGGTGTCATCGGCGCAACCCTGCAGGCGGAAACGATGAAGCTGGGGCTGAATACGCATATTATCGGCGCCGGATCCAGCTGTTCCCCGCTGGCCAGTGTGACGGCATACAACGGTGCCGGACCGGATTGCTTGTACATGGGTTTTGGCAATGAGAATTTGCTGGGACTGGAATGGGTGATGCCCAACGGAGATGTCACGCGGACCGGCTCGCTGGGTTCCGGACTCGGCTGGTTTTGCGGCGAGGGCCCCGGTCCGGGTATCAGCCGTCAAACTGTATCCGTGGCCCGGACCTTCCCGTCTGCCCGTCGAAGGGATCATTCCGGCTTACAAAGCCATGCTGCCGGACAACTTCAGGGCTTATACGCTGGCTTTCCCGACCTGGCGGGCCTGGGCCGATTGCTGTTACCAGCTTTGGGATGCCGGCATCGGATATATCGCCCATCGGCAGTTTAACTTGTTCGGGCGCGAGCTGAAGGCAGCCATGATCCGGATATTGACCGATCCCACCAAAACCCTCTATGACCTCGAGGAGTTGCTGAAGGATCCGGAAATCAAAAAACTGACCGAAGAGATGAAACGCGATTTCCAGATTGTGCTGGCGGGAATGACTCCCCGCGATATCGAATGGCAGGAACAGGCGCTGGACTTGATTCTATCGCAGACCGGCGGCTGGAAGGTCAAGGCCATGAATGACCCCGATGTCGAGAATTGGGCGATGCTTTATTTAATCCGGCTGGGGCATAAAAATTTAAACCTCGCCATGGGCGGCGGCTACGACGGCTGTTGGGGCATGGTCGGACCGCCGGATTTCGGCACCCGGCACGTTGAAGACGTTGCGGAATTTAAAAAAACCTGGGAACAAACGGGTGCGATCGTCGCGGCCGGCGGTGACGGGATGATCGGCGGAATCGGCGGCAGAGGCGGTGGCGGGATGTGCATGTGGGAAAACTTTGCCAATTTTGATCCCTATGATAAAAAATCGACCGAAGGAACCTTTGAATTTTTCGAGGCTTCATTCAAGCATACACTGGACAACAACCTGACGCCCGGGATGGAAAGATGGAACGCACCGGCCAGAGGCGCTGACGGCATGGCCACGCCCAAAAATGAGCGCGAACAAATGTTCGCGGGTTCACCCCAGCCGTCTGCTTTTCGTTATCAGCGCCAGATCAAAGAGGCCTTAAATCCCCAGGACCTCGGCGATGCGTACTATATGACACTGGACCCAGAAAAGAAATAACCGGCATGGATCGCTATCCGCTCTGCGCAAGAAGTGGATTGGTAATCGATGCGCGGCAAAGCCTGTCTCTCAAACTTATGAAGTCTAAACGAACCATAAAAAAAATCATTTTCCAACCGATGGGTCTGGCAGCGGAAGTCCCGCAAGACACCTCGCTTCTTGCGGCGGGTATTGAAAACGAGGTTCCGGTTCGATCCGATTGCGGCGGCGTTGGATCCTGTTTCAAATGTCTGGTGACGGTTTTTCCGCCGGAAAGCTTTACCCCGTTGACCGACACCGAAAGGGATTTCCTGTCCCCGGAGCAGGTGACTGCCGGTTGCCGGCTTGCCTGTCAGACCCGGGTTTTTCAATCCGGTGAAGTCCGCGTTCCGATCGAAGGCGTCGATAGCGGCGAGGCCATCGGCAAAACCGGTGTGAGCGGGGTTTATGCCACCCGTCCCGTGATCCAGCGCATCGTGGTGCCGGCAGCCCATCCGGCGGGCCATGAGCGGGCCGGGCAGCCGGATGTTGTCGGCGGGCTGTCTGCCAGGGCCAAGCGGGTTTCAAAACGAAGCGTGATCTTGCAGAATCCGCATGTCATCCGGGCCGTCAGTCAGCTGGACAATCCGGACGGCGAATTTACGCTGGTCCACCATAGACAGCGGGGGGCGACGGCAATTCTGCCGGGACGGCATGACCGCTCGCTGGGGTTTGCCGTTGATGTCGGCACCACCACCCTGGCGTGTTACTTATGCGATCTTCCCACCGGGCGCGTGCTCGAATCCGCCGGGGAGCCCAATCCGCAGCGCCCTTATGGTGAAGACGTCATCAGCCGCATCGTGGTTGCCAAAAGAGACGAGAACGGCTCGCATCTTCTGCAGAGCGTTCTGATTAAAGCGTTGAACCGGCTTTTTGGCCGTTGCCTGAAAAAGGCGGCAGCGCGGCGCGAAGATATCGATGAAGTCAGTATCGTTGGAAACACCACCATGGAGCATCTTCTGCTGGCCATCAACCCCTACAGCATTGGCCGGGCGCCATATCTTCCGACGACGCGCATCCCGGGTGACTGCCAGGCCGCTGATCTGGGGCTGGCGCTCAACCCGGCCACCAACATATACATATCGCCGGTGGTTTCAGGCTTCATTGGAGGAGATACACTGGGGGCCACGCTGGCGGTGGAGCCGCATAAAGGCGATGATATTTGCCTGATTGTCGATATGGGGACCAACGGTGAACTGGTTCTGGGCTCCAGGGGCAAACTTTGGGCCACCAGTTGTGCCACCGGGCCTGCGCTTGAAGGCGCTCACATTTCATGCGGCATGCGGGCGGCCACCGGCGCCATTTGCGGTGTTCATGTCGATCCGGCAACCCGCAAGACCCGCTATGATGTCATCGGCGGAAGCGATATGCGTCCGGTGGGACTTTGCGGCTCCGCTATCATTGATGCGGTCGCCGAGCTGCGTCGGGCAGGCTTAATTCATGAAAGCGGGCGGTTCGACAACGATGATTCCGGTCTGATCATCGGCAACGACGGCAAGAATAAACGTTTCATCATTGCACCTGCCGAACAGAGTGCCACGCAAAAGGATGTGTTTGTTTCGCTGAAAGACATTCGTCAGGTGCAACTGGCGAAGGCCGCGATTGAAGTGGGCATCCGGTTTTTGATGCAGGCGGCCCGTCTGGATCGAATTGATCGACTGATTTTAACCGGTGCTTTTGGTGCCCGCTTCAATTGGAAAAGCGCGGTAACCATCGGCATGCTGCCGCAGGCAGCGGTTACGGGGCGCGTGGAAACGATTGAAAACGCGGCGGGTGTCGGGGCAATTAAACTGCTTCTGGACCGCCGCATCAGAGACGATGCCGTCAAACTGATCGAACATATCAACGTGGTTGATCTGGCTTCACAGCCCAATTTTAATCTGGCATTCGCCGAGGCCACTCAATTTCCGCCACTGAATATATAACTCCCCGGGCCGGCATTGCGGTGCGGGAACGTAAATAAACGGCGCGGCTTGATTGCTGGCCCATCAATGGAATTTTACCGCCGGCCGGCTGCACACGAGACCCTTAAATGCGGTACTGAAAGGAGAAAAAAATATGGCAAAGGAGCTGAGCAAACTCATTGCGGACTTAAAGGAAAACGAGGCGTTGGATCTGGCTAAAAAACTGCTGAAAGAGGGACAGGACCCCATGGAGATCATGGCTGCGGCCAGGGATGGGATGAAAATCGTCGGAGAAAGATTTGCCGAGGAGACCTATTTCATTCCCGACCTGATTTTTTCGGGCAAGATTATGAAAGGGGTGGCCGAACTGGCGGAACCCTTCCTTAAAGATGCCAAGGGCGGGCAGCCGGAGCGAATCGGCAAAGTTGTCATTGGTACCGTCGAAGGCGATATCCATGACATCGGCAAAGACATGGTGGTATTCATGTTGGATGTCAGCGGATACGAGGTCATCGACCTGGGCATCGATGTGCCCAGACAAAATTTTGTCGACGCCATCAAAGCGTCCGGCAGCAAGGTCGTGGGCCTGAGCGGTTTTTTGACGCTGGCCTTTGATTCCATGAAAGAAACCATTGCGGCCATCAAGGAAGCCGGACTGAGAGACCAGGTCAAAATCATGATCGGCGGGGGGCAGATTGATGAGCAAGTCATGAGTTTTACGGGGGCCGACGCTTACGGTCAGGATGCTATGGCAGCGGTGAAACTAGCAAACCAATGGTATGGAGGTTAAAAATGGATAAAAAATGGGAAGAAATGACCAGAGAACAAAGGCAGGAGGTGCGCTTTGAGCGCTGGCTAAGCGGCGACGGTCTTGATTTTAAAAGCCCGGCGGCCAAGAGCGAATATCAGAAAAGGATCACTCGCCTGAAGGATGCGATTCAGCTGAAAAAGACGCCGGATCGGGTACCCATTTTTCCCTTCGGCACGTTTTTCATGCCTCAGCTCGGTGGCCTGGATCCCAAGGGGTCCATGTACGATGTGGACAAATTGACCGGCGCCATGATGAAATATCTGACCGAGTTCGATCCGGATTACTGGTCATCGGCCATTATTATCATCAACGGGCCGGCCCTGGAAAAACTCGACTACAAGCTCTACAAATGGTACCAGTGCATCGAAGCCGAATACATGAAGGCGGAAGATTATGACACCCTGATCGACGACCCGACCGACTTCTGGCTGAGGACGTATATCCCGCGCATTATTCCCGGCCTGCAGGGCCTGCAGGATATCCCCAGCCTGATGAGTGTGATCGAGCTGCCCTGCATATGGCCGCTGCTGTTCACCCTGGGTTTGCCCCATGTTCAGGAGGCGCTCGCAAACCTGATGGAGGCCGGCCGCCTGGGCCACGCCTGGGCCACGAGTGGTCCGGTAAAATTGCCGCTCAGGACAAAGAAGCCCAGGAGATGGGGTATGTGCAATTTGTCGGCGGAATTACCAAAGCACCCTATGATGTCATTGCCGACACCTTGAGGGGCACCCAGGAGATGATGGGCGATATCTACCGGCGACCGGAGAAAGTTCACAAAGCCATGGAAACACTGACCCCCCTGATGATCAAATACGGTCTCAGCGGTCCGGCGCAGTCCGGAAATCCCATGGTTTTCATCCCCCTGCACAAGGGGGCCGATGGCTGGATGTCCGACGAGCAGTTCAGGACCTTTTACTGGCCTTCGTTGAAGGCGGTCATTATGGGGCTGATCGAGGAAGGCTGTGTTCCCTTTCTTTTTGCCGAGGGCGGCTACAATTCGCGGTTGCAATATTTAAACGAGCTGCCCAGGGGGCATTGTTTCTGGCTCTTCGACCAGACGGACATGGCCAGGGCCAAAGAAATCGTTGGTGGCACCACCTGTATCGGCGGTAATGTTCCCATATCCAAGATCATTACCGGGACACCGGATCAGATCAAAGAAATCTGCAAGGAGCTGATTGATACGGCCGGCAAAGGCGGCGGCTATATCATGGGGATGGGATGTTCGGCGGACGAGGCCAAGGCCGACACCGTGCACGCCATGATCGACTTTACCAAAGAGTACGGTGTCGTTTCAAATCCTCGACAACCAGCAGGTTGCCTGCGGTTTTAAACTCGGCCCCGCCGCGATCTGGAACCAAAATCCTATTTTTGAGATGGCTTCAAGAAAAGACGATTGATACGAAAGGAGGGAAATCAACATGGATAATCATAAGCCTAAAGATATCTCCCGCCGGGAATTCATTAAGAAGGTGGGAAAGGGCACCGTGGTGCTGGGGGCGACATCGATGCTGCCAGGTCTTGTGAAACCGGCCAGGGCGGCTGCAAAAGATCACATTCTGATCGGTCATCCCAGTTCGCTGACAGGGCCGTTAGCCGGATTGGGCGAACCCACTCAGTGGGTCACGGACCGGTTGTTGAAAGTCATCAACAAAGACGGCGGCATCTATGTCACCGAAAGCAACCCCAACAAGTCGGCGGAAGTTGCCTCCCGGCTGATTATGCACGACAAGATTGATCTCATGCTGGTCATGTATACGCCGGATGTCGTCAACCCGGTGTCTGCGATCTGTGAAAGGTCCCAGATGCCGTGCGTTGCTCTGGGAGCCCCGGTGGAAGCCTGGTTGACGGGCGGTCCCTATCATTGGACCTATCAGTCCTTCTGGACCATTGATACCCTGACGGATCTGTTTATCGGGATCTGGGAACTCGAAGTCGGCAAGACCAACAAGGTGGTGGGGGGCCTGTGGCCCAACGATGCCGATGGAATCGGATGGTCCAAGATTATGCCGGAAAAACTCGGCCCCAAGGGATACAAAGTGATCGATCCCGGTCGATTCCCTTATTTCACCAAAGACTTCGGCTCCCAGATCAACCAATTCAAAAAAGAAAAAGTCGATATTTTGACCGGCACACTTCTTCCGCCGGACTGGACAACGGCCTGGCGGCAGTGTCATCAAATGGGATTTGCGCCCAAGATTGCCACCATCGCCAAAGCGCTCCTCTTTCCCACAGCCCTTGAGGCCATCGGAACGGACATACCCCATGGGCTGACCACCGAGGTGTGGTGGAGCCGTTACCATCCCTTCAAATCATCTTTGACGGGAGAAACTCCCCATGGGAAAAGGAGACCGGGCGGCAATGGAGTCCGCCGATCGGTTTCAAACACGGCGGGTATGAAATTGCAATCGATGTGCTCAAGCGGGCTGGGTCCCTGGATAAAGAAGCGCTTCGCATGGCGATTGAGAAGACGGATCTGGACTCGCTTATCGGTCATATCTCGTTTAACAAAGAACATTACTGCGAGACACCGCTTGTCGGCGGTCAATGGGTTAAGGGGAAAAAGTGGCCCTGGGAGCTTGAGCTGGTTTACAGCGGAAAACACCCCGCAATAAAACCGACAGCCAAAATGGCTTTTCCGCTTCCCCAATAGGCATTGACCTTTAAGAGCGCCCCTTGCTAACGGATATTCGGTTACCAAGGGGCCTTTCATTCGGGTGAGGAATCTGCACGGGCAGCCACATTGATGAATCCGAAAACCTGCCAAATCATCGCCTGTGAAACGGTGATTAATGAAATCCTGGACTTTATGCCGCCGGACGTCCAATATCAGTCCATCGAACCCGGACTGCATCTTCAACCGGAGAAATTGAAAAGCGTTCTGCAGAAAACGATTGATAAGATAACCGCGGATGCGGATCCGATTATTCTTCATCGGTCTGCGGGCGGCAAAAAGCACGCTCGTTGTGCCGCGTATCGACGACTGTATTGCCATGCTTCTTGGATCACAGAAGAATTATAAAGCCCAACTGCGGATCAATCCCGGAACGTATTTTCTTTCCAAAGGATGGATCGAATCCGGCATTAACCTCGTTGAAGAATTCCGCAAGACAGAAGCGCGTTACGGGAAAAGGCGTGCCGATATCGTCAAGGCGCTGATGCTAAAAAATTATTCACGCCTTGCTTTCATTAACCTGGGATATCGGAATGCCGAGAGCTATCGCAAATTTTCACGCCAGGCGGCCGAAGAACTGGGTCTGAACTACGAAGAAATTGAGGGCACAACCCGTCTGCTCAGGCGGATGGTTAAAGGGCCGTGGAACGATGAATTCGTTGTCGCACCCCCCGGTCAAGCCATCCAGCTTCAAGATTTCAGGAAGGAATAAAAAAGCCAGCAGCCGAAGTCTGACCCCGGATCTCGTTTGTTTGCCTGAAGATCGTCGATTCCTTGACCTCGGTAACGAAATAGGGTAGTCGGAGAAGCTGTATTGTATTGTTTCTAAAACATAATCTTTCCCTTAACAGAGACACGAGGCTGTGATGTCATCATTTGAACAAATTGACAGGGCTGTAAAGCGTTTCACCCGAATGATCGCCCTTCTTCAACAGCCCCATCGTCGGATTAAATGACACCTATTCCCTGTTTGCGGCGCTGATCATCGCTTCCTGCTTACCGCTTTGTATCTACCGGCGAGGCAATATTACCATCCGGTTTGTGGGCAATATCTTCGGAGAGCGGGCCACAAATGTTCTGGATGCTTTCGGTGGTCTGGTGAGCCTCATTATTTTTTCCGTGATGGCCTGGCAGCTCTGGCGCTATACCGATCAACTGGCCCGGGACGGCGAGACGACCTGGGTTCTCAACTGGCCCGTCTCGCCGTGGTGGCGGCTGGTCAGCATTCTGATCATCATCTGTGTACCGGTGACGCTGATAACCGTAATTCAGTCTGCAAAATCGGCTATCAGAGAAAAAGACGCTTCCGGCCGAGTCGAATCTTCGTCTGCTCAGCCGCGGGAAGGAAATAATTGATGGATCCGATCATCGTTGCCGTTCTCGGGGTTCTGTTTATGTTCCTGCTGATCCTGTTGCAGGTGCCGATCGGAATTGCCATGGCGGTCACCGGGGTTGTCGGATACGGCCTGCTGTCAGGATTCGGGCCGGCAATTACCATTATTGCAACCGAAACCAGCAGCACCATTT
>WOR8_10006523_pt1 | contig 11958 bp, 9 predicted proteins | sample DeeMarSeWOR38_10_FD_19890 | JGI IMG/M metagenome (IMG submission 19890) | reverse complement strand
GATCGCCAGTGCGGCCATGAGCTTGAGCTCCGTGTCGGTCATCGCCAATGCGCTGAGGCTTCGCCGCACGGAGCTGTAGAATGGTGCGACAGAACGGTCATTCCTCCAGCTGCTCGGCAGCTATTCGGTGCCATTTCGCTACCGCCCTGTAGTCCGCAGCGAGCTTTTTTGCATCGCGGATGATTGCGTTGCAGTGGCGTCGCATGTCGGCGATCCACTTTTCGCGCACCTGTTTTGGATAGCGGTGAGCATTCGCCTTGTATTCCTTGAGCATCGCTACGTGCTCCTGGGCCACGGCGTCCTGATCCGCAGCCATTTTCTCGTATTTTTCGGCGACGGCGATGTGCTGTTCTTTGGTCTGCGGGGCATCGGCGCTTGCGAACGCCGGCGAAAGAAGAAGTCCTGCGATCAAGAGCCATCGGACACGCCTTGTTGATCGATTCAAAACCATAGGAACCTCCTTTGGAGCTTCAAAGCCCATGGAACCATGTTGCAGGCAGGGCGTCGACCCTCATCGCTGCTCGCCCCGCGCCAAGAAGGAAGGCAGCAGAGATCGTCCCGCGGAGATGGGTGAGACGTCACCGGCCTTCGGAGCACCGGATAGAGACCTCCGATTGGAGACGCTCATCGCGTTGGACTGGAGCTTGCGGTCACGCCGCAGACACCGCCATTGATCACCGCACCGGCTCGGTCGTCTCGCTTTTTCTCATCGGCGCGAATTCGGTGGCCTCCGCCATGCGCCGCGAGCTAGGTCCGTTTTCGGGTGATTCTCGTGACGGGTGATTCTCGTGACAAACAAGAACGATTACGTATGGATGAAGTCTCGACAAATTGGGGCGGTCCGAACGACCGCGATTCGCTAGTCTTTGGCCTAGACCATGCCCCCGGAGTCCTGAGATGTCCGAACCCAAACGCGATAGCTCGACCGGTGAGGTCCTTCCAAGAGACGTCGGGCAATATCGGCTCATCCGGCGGCTCGGCGTCGGAGGTATGGCGGAGACGTACGAAGCGATTCGACGGGGCCCGAGTGGCTTCGCTCAACGGGTCTGCCTCAAGCTCGTGCTTCCTTTTCTTCGAGATGATGAAGAGTTCGTGCGTTTGTTCGAACGGGAGGCGAAGCTCGCCGCAAAGCTGAGACACCGCAACATCGTTGGCGTCATCGACTTCGGTGATATCGACGGGACGTACTACATGGCGCTCGAGCTGGTCGACGGGATCGATCTCCAGGGGCTTCTCGCAGATCAGCAAGGAAAGCGCCTCCTGCACGAGTACGTCGCGCTGATCGGACATGAGCTGGCTCTGGCACTCGAGCACGCGCACAACCCACCGCGGGCAATCGACGTTGATGGCTTTGACGGGGGCGCCATCCTACACAGAGACATTTCGCCTTCGAACGTATTGATCAGTCGCCAAGGCGAGATTTTTCTCGCCGACTTCGGTGTTGCCAAGGCCGTCAGCAGCGCCTCGCACAAGCCAAGCGCCGTCAAGGGTAAGATCCCTTACATGCCGCCGGAGCAACTCCGGGCGCGCAAGTGCGACGGGCGCGCGGATCTGTTCTCATTGGGGGTCGTGCTCTTCGAAGCGCTTGGCGGCGAGCGTCCGTTCGAAGCCGGCAATGACCCGGCAACAATCATCAGGATTCTCAACGGCGAGCATCCTTCGCTGAGGGGGCTCGCACCCTCCGCGCCCGCGGGCCTGTGCACGGTCATTGAGCGCCTGATCGAAGCGGATATCGATGCGCGGCCCAAAGGCGCCGCTGAGCTGATCGAGCTGCTCGATGAGTTCGTACCGCCCCCCCGAACGCAACGCAATCTCGGGAAGCTCGTTGCAAAGGCGCGCCACGAGCACGTCGCTGAGAGCGAGGCACTCGGTGAGGCGCCGACAGAGCCCAGCCAACCGCCAGCAAGCAAGCAGGGGGAGCAGGCGAGTGGAATCGTAGTTGCAGGAGCGGCCGAAAAGGCGATCCAGCAAGTGGAGGAAGGTTCCAAAGCTCAGGTGGCCCCGACAACGCGTCGCAGCTCTCGAGCGATCATCGTCGTTGGCTTACTGCTGGCAATCGGTGGCGTCGTAGCAGGCGGGATTGCGTTGTTGGCTCTAGGACGTAGCGAAGAGTCCTTGCCCGGACACGGGCGGCAAACCAGTGAAAAGGCAGAAGCCAACCGAGATCTAGAGCCGCTCGGCGTGCAACCCGCGACGCTCACCGTCATCGTCCGGCCGTGGGGCGATGTTTGGATCGACGGCGAACCGCGAGGTCGAGCACCAATTGAAAATCTAGCGCTCAAGCCGGGTACCTACAGGGTAGCCGCTTCGGGCCCGGCGCCATGGCTCGTACGCACAGTCGACCTACGCCCGGGGCGACACGAGATCGTGGAGTTCGACCTGGGCGACTGACGGTTACCGGCGACAATGAAGCAGCGAGGGCATCGATCGCAAGACCTGGAAGTTTGGGTGCGACCCGCGTGTCCCCGCGGATTCTACGCTTTCGGGCCCCTGGCAGAGAACGGGGTTGAGGGAGTACGTTCCGCGTATGAGGCGTGGTGGGCGCGAAATTCTCGCGGGGCTCTTGCTGATGGTCATCGGTACCGCGAGGGCCAGCGGCGATGAGCTGCAGGCCGGTTGCGCATGGAGAACCGGCGAGAAGCTCGGCGTTGGTTTCGCCGAGATCTGCACGCCATCCAGCGTTCCCAAAGGTCTCCTCGAAGAGAGCCCCGCCGAAGTTGCGCCGTTCTGGATGAGCGCTGCGCCGCTTCCGTGCTCGCGTGGAAGCCATGAGACAATCGATTGCCCCGTGACGACATCGATCCTCACCGCGCGATCGAGAGCGAAGGACGTGCTCGAGCCCCGCGCCGTCGCCGTCATCGACGGCGAGACGGCCTACGGGGTCTGCGGGATGCGCTTCGGGGGACGCCTCCCAACGCGCGCGGAACGCGAGCTTGCACGTTACTCAGCAGCGGTCGCGACGCTGGTGACCATGCAGGAGCCGGGCGAGCCTGAGCCTTGGATCGGGGAGCTGCCTGAATGGACGCAGGTCGGCAATTGCACCAATCCCTCGCACCCGGATGAAGGCTGTCATCTCGTCGTCTTTCCTCCTGTTCTGACCCGCCAGACAAGCAATCACAGCGTGCTTCAATCGTGCCGAGCGTCCTTCGCCCCCGCTTGGATCGAGAGTGCGATCCAGCCGGGCGCTCCGTGCGTGGGTGGCACGTGCACCATCCGCATCGTGCCCGCGCTCCGCCCCGAGGCGTTCGAGCTGACCTGCGGGCCCGCCCCGGTGGATGCGACGCGAGCTCCGGCCGAACGCAAGGCGGAGCGGGCCGCCTTCCGCTGCGTCCTGCCGGAGTCGGCGCTAGGTGTGGTGGGTGGTCGTACCTCGCGCTAACCAGCAGGGGAAGCGCAAGCGGACAGCCCCTCGAAGTGGAGCGTCGTTTGGGGTAAGTCCTTCCGAAGGGACGAGCGAATGACCCAGGACAACGCAACGGCATGGTCCAACCGAATCTCGGACGAGCGCGGTCGTCGAGTGATCTTTCTTGCGCATTGCTTGCTCAACGAGAATACGCGCTATCTCGGAGGCGCACGCCGAGCCGGAGCAGTCCCGGAGCTCGTCCGGCCGCTCTTGGATCAGGGCATCGGTATCGTCCAGCTTCCCTGCCCCGAACAGCACGCCTGGGGCGGCATCCTCAAGCGGCGACTGCTCTTGTTCTACGGCTCGGAAGGGAAGCTCCGCTACAAGCTTCGCGGAGCTCTGCTGCCGATCATGCTCTGGTACACCAGGCGCATCTACCGAAAGCTCGCGCGGCAGACGGCGAAGCACATCGGCGACTATCAGAGATCCGGTGTCGAAGTGGTTGGCATCGTCGGGGTCGACGCTTCGCCATCGTGCGGGGTTTTCAAGAGCCTGGACATGCGGGATGCCCTCGAAAGGACCGCCCGTTTGGACCAAGGCACCGCAACGGCAAAAGAAGCCAATCGCATCGTTCTCGAAACGGCCGTCCACGGACGTGGTCTCTTCACGGAGCTTCTCGAAGCAGAGCTCGAAAAGCGCGGGCTTCGGATTCCCTGGAAGGCGCACGACCTCATCGCGGAGCTACAGGGCGGCGCCTGAGGAGCACGCCCGTTCCGAAGCTCGCGACGTCGAGGGTCAGCCCGCTGGCCCCGATCAGGGGGCCTAGCAACATGTCCCGAACAAGTCCTCATGGGCAGATTCAGCTATCATGATGCACGAAGGGGCGCAGCGACTGCGCCTACGGAGATCTGGCGCACCTCGCGCCCGGGGACGAAGTGGCCAAAAAGCCTCGGAACGTGAACTGAAGATTGGGAGTCAGCACCACAAAGCACGGGCTCGGGGCCAACGGAGACAAGACCGACTTCGACGTCGCGATCGTCGGAGCCGGGCTGTCGGGTCTTTGCATGGGTATCAAGCTCCAAGACGCTGGGATCGATTCCTTCGTGATCCTCGAAAAGGCAAGCGAGGTTGGCGGGACGTGGCGAGACAACACCTACCCCGGTTGCGCCTGTGATGTGCAATCCCATCTCTACTCCTACTCCTTCGCCTCGAACCCCAGCTGGTCGCGCAGGTTCGCACCGTGGCACGAGATCTTGGACTACGTGCTGCGCGTGACGGACAAGTATGGGCTCCGCTCCAAAATACGATTCAATCACGAAGTCTGTTCGGCGACCTTTGATGAGCGTCGAGGCGCGTGGACCCTTCGCACGAAGAACGGCGATTCGCTCACCGCGGGCGCCTTCGTTCTAGGCACGGGACCCTTGCACGTACCGCTGATCCCGGAGATTCCCGGTCTGCAGAACTTCCAAGGCAAGACGTTTCACTCTGCACGTTGGGACCACGACTACGATCTGCGGGGTAAGCGGGTGGCATCGATCGGCACGGGCGCGAGCGCAATTCAATACGTTCCCGAAATCGCACCCCAAGTGGAGCAGCTCTATGTCTTCCAACGATCCGCACCATGGATCTTACCCAAACCCGATCGACCTTACAGCGAGCTCGAACAGCTGTTGTTTCATCTTTCTCCCCAACTTCGGAAGCTGCACCGCGCGTGGCTCTACGCGCGCAATGAAATTCGCGTCGTCCCGGTCATGCACCCGCGTTTCGCCCGGCTCTTCGAGCAGATCGCAAAGCGTCATCTGCAAAGCAACATCGAAGACCCCGCGCTGGTCACGAAGCTGACTCCCGACTACACGATCGGTTGCAAGCGCGTGCTGCTTTCGAACAACTACTACCAGGTTTTCAACCGACCGAACGTCGAGCTGGTCACCGATGCGCTAGCCGAGATTCGAGGCAACGCCGTCGTCTCGGCGGACGGCGTGGCGCGAACCGTGGACGCAATCATCTTCGGAACGGGCTTTCAGGCCGACCCCCGGGACCACCTTAGTGGCTTGGCGATCAGGGGAATCGGGGGCGAAGACCTGCAGACACACTGGGCTCGTGCCCCGGAAGCTTATCTCGGCATCTCAGTGTCGGGGTTTCCGAACATGTTCACGCTGGTGGGGCCCAACACGGGGCTCGGACACAACTCGTTGCTCTACATGATCGAGTCGCAGGTCCACTACGTCATGGAGTGCCTTCGGTTGCTCGAGCAAAAGAAGGCCAAATACATGGATGTGCGCCCCGGTCCGCTGCGTCGCTTCAACGAGGAGCTCGAGGGGAAGCTCGAGCACACAGTATGGACCACGGGCTGCAAGAGCTGGTACACCCAGGAAGATGGAAAGAACATCGCCATCTGGCCGGGGTTCTCGTTCAGCTATCGCGACCGTACGCGGCGTGTCAGATCAGGGCATTATGAGTGGATTTCCCGAGAGGAAACGGCAAGCGACGAGAGCGGAGTCATGAGCAAGACCGAGATTTGCACCGAGATCGACATTGCAGCGCCACCCTCGGTGGTCTGGTCGGCGCTCACCGACTTCTCGGGCTTCCATCGATGGAACCCCATGGTCACCCGAGCAGAGGGCGCTGCCGCCGAGGGAAGCACCGCGAGGCTCCACTATCGATCGCACGTCGGTCTCCCGCTCCGATTTGACGTGCGCATCACTCGCGCCAACCCGGAGCGCGAGTTGCGTTGGGTTGGCTCTCGGCTTGGAATCTCGGGCGAGCACTACTTCCATCTGAGCCCGACCGAGCAGGGAACCCACTTCACCCATGGCGAGGTGTTTCGAGGGCCGCTGGCAGGGCCGTTGGGCTTTCTGTTTCGCGATCAGATTCCGGTGTTCGAGGCCTTCAACCGCGCGCTCAAAGGCGTGGCCGAAGACCGGTCTGCGGGGGCGGTCGGCGCGGCTATGGGTGGTAGAGCGCCAGACCGACCGTAATCCCGGATCCCACGGTCAGGAACAACACGTTGCGCGCTTGACCCAACCGTCCACTACGAACCGCGCCTTCGGTGGCTGCCATCAACCCCGCCGTGTAGATCCCGGCAAAGCTCTCGTCCACGCGGGCGACGCGATCTGCGGGAATGGCTAGGGCCTGCGCATACCGATCCACGAATCCCGACGGAGTGGGGCTCGGGACCAGTAGGTCGATGTCGGTGGGCGCAAGCTCCAGACTCTCCAAGAAACCGCGCGTCGAGGTCAGCGCACATTCGGCGCACCGTTCCGGATAGCCCTCCCGCTCGCGAATCCGCAGCTCGTTCCTGCCGGGCTCGACGCCCGGAACGCGATCGGCCACCGCGCGCCGTATGGAGCCTTCGTGCCATCGCACGTCGGCTTCCAGCATGTGCTCGAACTCCGGATAGGTCGCGAACGCGAAGCGCGAAAACCCCTTGCTTTCGTCATCGCTGTGCGAGAGCAGCACGGCGCCGCCAAACGCGCCAAAAGGAAACTGCGAATGGCTTCGGGACACGCGGCCGGCGCTTCCAACGAGGCCGAACGGAAAATCCCAGTTGCTGCCGCGCGACGGATCGGCATCCGAGGTCACCACGATACCGAGCCGGATCGCCCCCGAATTGAGGAAACCGTCGAGAATATGAATGCCTGTCAGCACTCCGCAGGTGCCGTTGGCGACGTCGAAAGAAAAGGTTCCGTGGCCACCCCGCAGTGGAGGATCGGGGTTGGCGCCGATGTCTTCCTGGATGATCGCTGCAACCGCCGGCTCACCGATGTTGTTGTCGCGATAGACACCGGCATTGATCAAGAAGTCGATGTCGGAAGCCGAGCGGCCGGCCTGCCGCAAGCAAGCCTGGGCCGCATCGTCGGCAAGCTTGATCGCCCCAGTGCCACCCAAACGAAGGCGAGGCCTCGACGTGCTGACAGACTCAATCGTCGTTCCCATACCGATCGAGGATCTCTTCCACCGGGAAGATCAAGACGCCCACCTCGAGCCCCGAAGCAAACGAGATGAGCATGAGTTGGTCGCCCTTCTTGAAGCGCCTCTCGCCAAGATACTTTCGAAGTGCGACGAAGTGAGTCGTGGACGAGGTGTTGCCGAATTCGTCTACCGTTACCACGACACGCTTGGGTTGGACCCCGAGACGTTCCCCGATTTCCTTGGCGCCCCGCTCGATGGCGCGCGCCGAGGTCTGATGTGGGATGACGTAGTCGATGTCGCCGAAGCTGAGCCCCGCGGTTTCGAGCGCCTCCTTCAAGAGAGGGGGCGATTCCGAAATCGCGACCTTGTGAATCGTTCGAGCCTTGGTGAACATGGAGGCGCCCGGTCCCACCTGACTGGGGGCACCTAGACACAGCCGGCTGTGCTCGGAAAGCGTAGCGAACGCGGCCACGGCAATGTGATCGCCTTCCGTTTCGGCGCGCTCGACGATGACCGCCGTCCCTGCATCGCCCAACGTGAGGGAGGCGAGCTGATCGCTCAGAACCCACCGCACTTGCTTTGCGGCGTTTCGACCCAAGCTGGAGATACACTCACCGCTCACCGCCATACCACAACGTATGACCCCGCGACGAATGAAGTCATGGAGTATGAAAACGCCGGTCATCATTCCTGCACATGCGTTCGAAACGTCGAAGTTGATCGCGCGATGTGCCCCGATGGCGTCCTTGATGCCGAGACTGAGCGCGGGCTCCCATTGATGGACAAGGCCTCCTTTGTACCGACTGATGCTGCAGTTGATCAGCATCTCGATGTCCCCCGGCCCATATCGGGAGTGGGCCAAGCAGTCTCTTGCTGCGCCGACCGCGAGCGTGAACGAATCCTCGCCATCGGAGCAGACGTGGCGCTGATGGATGCCGGTAAGGCGCTCTAGCTCGATGTGCGGATGATGCCGCGTGCTCTTCATGAGCTCTTCAGTGGTGAGGATGCGGTCGGGAATCTTCCAGCCAACGCTCTCGATCCGCGTGGGGATCGCAGGACGACCATCGGCGAGGGTCCCGATTCCCGCCTCCAGAATCATCCCACGCTCCATGGGCGGGGCCTGTTGCGGTCTGGTCAACAAGCCAAGCATAGCGGCACTGGTCGTGGTGTTGAAGTGCGATGTTGTCATCTGCGGGAAAGCAGCCCGCGCCTGGCCATTGGCGTGCGGCCTCCTCACGGTTGACCCTTTGCGGGTTCCTACCGTATTCTGCTTGCTCCTCCATCGGGCAGCTGTTCGCCGGAGGCTTCCCGATTGGCGGTTCGTGCTCACACCGGAGGTCCCCCGATGCCTTTACGAGCCCTAAATCTTGCGCAGCGCGTCTACCTTCCACTCATTGGCGCCACATTCATTGCGCTGATGGCGGCATCGAGCCCCGCGCTCGCAGACGGCTCGCTGAGCGTGGGCACTTGTAAACGCGACCTCACGCCCATTTCGCCAGGCCTCGCAGAAGCTTACGAGGCTGCATTTGGCTCACCGGCCGTTGTGAACCACACGGACCCGATCTTCTTGGCGGGCTTCGGGAACAATCGCCAAGCCACCGGCTACAACGACCGCCTTTGGGCCCGCGGCATGGTCTTGGAGCGCAAGAATCTACGCATTGCAATCGTCAGCATCGATCTGATCGGCTACTTCAAAAACGAGATCGACACGATCCGAGCGTTGGTGTCGCCATCGTCGGAAGTCGATTTCGTCGTCGTGTCGAGCACGCATGAGCACGAGGGCCCCGACACGCTGGGCCTTTGGGGACCCGACGACCTCACCACGGGAATCGACTACGGGTACCTCGATTTCGTGAACGCGGCTGTCGCAGACTGCATCGATGAGGCCGCAGCCAACCTTCAGAAGGCACGAGTCTACTACGCGACGGCGAACAGCGCAGGGCTCTCGCTGGGACTCTCTGCCGAGGACGATGGTTTCGGCGTCGCAGACGGCAAGGTGCTCGAAGGCGATGACGCAATCGCCCCGGATACGGAAGGACGAATCGTAGACCCGAATATCGGCGTCATGCAGCTCACTGTTCGCAACGGGAGCTCTCTCGACGTGCTTGCAACCCTAGTCAATTTCGGCAGCCACCCGGAGAGCCTCGGCTCGAGCAACACCCTAATTACCTCGGACTTCCCACATTACGTCCGCGAGCGCATCGAAGCGGAGTACGGCGGTCTCGCAATCTGGTTGTCGGGCGACCTCGGCGTTCTGCAAGGCCCGCTCGATATCGACGTCGAGGATCCACTCACTGGCGCTCCCGCAACCCGACGAACGTTCCGGTTCGCAGAGGTCCACGGCACGCAGGTCGCAGAGCGTGCGATCGAGGCGATCGAGGCTGAGCGTCTCGGAAACAGCGGTCGCCCGAGCCCCAGCAATGGAGCCCCTGCTCCCGAGATGTCGTACGCCGTGGCCGACCGGATCGCCATCCGGCTCGACAATCCGTTCTTCCGTTTCTTCACTGCCGTTGGCGTTCTCAACGTGCGGCGATCTCTTTTCACCGATGGCGTACCCGATCCAAGCGTGGGCTTTCCATTTCCTCCGCCCTTCGACGTGATCCCGCAGGCGCTCGGGGAGGACATTCAGACCGAAGTCAGTGCGGTCCGCATCGGCAACGGCGCGATTGCAGTGGTGCCGACCGAGCTCGATCCGCAGATCGGCGCCACCTATCGGGGCGCTCTGGTCGAAGCCACGGGAGTCGAGCACAGCTTCATCGCGGGACTGGGGAACGACCACATCGGCTACCAGGTTCCGTTCTCCAAGTTCGATCCGAGCTGTCAAGCGTGCGGGCCTTTCATCCTGGCCGGGGTTCCCGAGCTCTGTCCCCTTTTCCCGGACATCGACTGCAGCACGGTCTTCCAGAACAACGTCGGGCAGCAGGTGGACCCCGAGGTTACAAACGCAATTCTCGAGGCGATCGACGGTCTCTGAGCCGAGCGACCCAATGACGGCCGCCTTTCGTCGTTGCACCGACAAGGGTGCCATCGCACTTGCAATCGCAACGGCCCTCGCCTTTTCGGCGGGATCGACGCAGGCCCACGTGGTCATGGGGAGACCAACCCTCTCGCGCCTGACGGATGATTCCGACCTCGTGGTGCGCGCCCGAATCATCGATCCGGCGAACGAGATCATGCTGCAGGAGCCTTCGGCGCGGGAGCTCGTCGTCGTGGCTGAGGTGCTGGAGACCCTGAAGGGCAGCTACGCGAAAGAGCGGGTTCGATTCATTCAGCATGGCCACGGCTCCCTCGAGTACGTGAAAGGAGAGGAGGTCGCGGTCTTTCTCAAGCGGATCGAGCGGAGCCGCGAGCTCGGTGCAAGCTCCGTGGCGAAGCGAATTCGATGGATCTCGGAGCAGGAAGCGGGCAGTAAGTTTGCACTCGACGCCAGCGTGAGGGCGGACTTTGCCGCCGCAGTGCGATCGTACGCGGGACTCACAGCGCTCCAACCCGAAGCCCGGGCGCAAGCCATGCATCGCATCACGCTCGAGCTTCTGGCGTCCCCTCATCAAATGCTCTCATCCTCCGCTTTGCGCGATCTGGTAATCGCAGGCGACGCCTCGCTTCTCAGCGCGAGTGACCTTCCGACCCTCAACCGCCTCCTGGCGAGCCCCGACACGCCCATCGGCATCCGTATCGGTCTCCTCGTCGAGCTCGAACGCCGGGGGCTCGTCGATGGCCCTCCCCGCTGGGTCATGCTCGTTCGGACGACCCATGGCGAAGATTGCCTAGCCGTCCTCCGCGCCGGCGCGGCGCACCCAAGCACGCCGTTGACCAGAGAGCTCGCCGCCCTGCTCGAGACTGAAGACACGCAGCTCGTGGCCGCCGCGGCCCTCGCCCTCGGAAGCCCTGGTAACGACACGGCCGTCGCCCCGCTAGCCAAGCTCCTTCGATCCGATTCTGCGCGTGTGCGGATGGCCGCGCTCCGGAGCCTCGGACGTGTGGCCACACCGCGCGCACGGCAAGCGCTAGCGGACGCTGCCAAAGCCCACCCCGACGCGGCGACACGGCGAAGAGCCGCGGCGGAAGTCCGTGTGGTGGACCAGCGCAGCGCGACGGCCACCAGCGCCCCCGATCGAGCAAGCGCTCCGCGGAATTGACCCTTGCCCAGCGAGGTCCGCATGGCCGAGCCTATCAGCGGATTGATCGCGTTTGAACAGGCGGACCTCAAAGAGCATTGTCTGGTCGGGCTCGCCTGGCGCCATCCAGCGGGTGAAGAATTACGTACGCCGCCTCGCGCATGTATTTCGTCGTCACACCGATAGACGCAACATCTTCACATCGGTGCTTGCACATCACCGAGAAAAGCCAGCATTGCGTCTGGCACGCATAATGCAGCGACTCACTCCGGTGTCATGCGGCACTCGGTTGTGGTGAGGTGAAGATGTTCGCGAGAGCGCGAATCTCGCTTGCCTTGGGTCTGTTGGCTACGAACGGATGCAGTCCGTATGTGCTTTCACCTCCGGCTACCACGGTTCCCGTCGAATCATCCAAAGCCTTGAACAAAGATGAGTGGGGACTGCAAGGGGAAATTGGCGGCGGGGGCGAGTACTGGGGTCCTGGCCTGCTCAGCGCTTCGGTTCGTGCGCGGTACGGACTTGGGCACCAGCTGGATCTTGCGCTTCAAGGAAATGTGGTTCGCGTCGGAAACGAGGCGGATGGTT
>WOR8_10005719_pt1 | contig 11958 bp, 5 predicted proteins | sample DeeMarSeWOR38_10_FD_19890 | JGI IMG/M metagenome (IMG submission 19890) | reverse complement strand
CTGAGAACTTTCAGGATACTCTAACAGTAGATGCACCCAAGATGTTTATAATCAGACCAGAAGAAGAGACATCTCTATCAATGTTACAGGAGATGTACCCTGAGGCTTGGCTTACTTTATATAAATCGGAAGTGCCAACAAAAGATTTTTATATCTTTTTCGTGCCTCCCGATGATGGGACAACTCCTTAATAACCAGCTGTAATTATGAGCTCAAACCGGATTGAAATTGACTGATATTTTGGATATGGCAGTAGATACTTCACCACACCAACAAAAACAATCGACGAGGCGATGGATTTTTGTTGTTGTATTGATATTTGTCTTGTTTGCAGGAATTTATCTTCGCACGCGCGGATTAATTTGGGGAGAGTACCAGTATTTACATCCGGATGAGCGATTTCTGGTCTGGGTGGGCACAGATATTTCACCAGTGGAGAGTTTATCCGCTTACTGGGATACAGCTAGATCGACCCTTAATCCTCATAATCAGGGTCATAATTTTTACGTTTACGGCACCTTGCCGATGTTCATCGCACGCTACTTAGTGGAATGGATTTACGGTCATTCTGGATTTCAAGAGATGACTAATGTTGGTAGGGCGCTATCCGCAGCATCAGATATTTTGACGATTCTGTTGGTCTATCTTATAGGCAAACATGTTTATGGTCGTCGTGTTGGTATTCTAGCATCAGCGTTTTCAGCGTTTGCTGTACTACATATTCAGCTCTCTCACTACTTCACTATGGATACATTCAGCACATTTTTCAGCGCTTTAACGGTGTTCTTTGCAGTTAAGGTGGCTATGAATCCAATGGCGGAAAGTAAGGTAGAGGGTGCTGAAAACCCCTCAGAAAATAAACAGAGTATCGATGTCGTTGATGAGAAATTGGCTTCAAGTCATGTTGTAGAAGATAAGCAAGCGCCTGGCATAGCCACAGGCACCAGAAATTGGAGTGCTGAGCTTGTACGACTTATCTCCGATCCTTTGTTTTTTTACAGTCTTGGTTTTGGGATTGCTCTTGGTATGGCAGTAGCTTCTAAAATCAACGCAGCACCTCTAGCTTTTCTCCTCCCGGGTGCTCTGATAATTCGCATATCTAATCTAACATATAGAGACAAATCTAAGAAGACACTCGATGCGCTTGTATATATGGTTTTTGCAGGCTTGGTCAGTGCGATCGTTTTTCGAGTTTTTCAACCTTACGCTTTCCAGGGGCCGGGATTTTTTGGGGTCATCCCGAACAGCGCCTGGATTGATAATTTACGGGAACTGCAAAATTTAACCGGTGGTGATGCGGATTTTCCACCTGCGATGCAATGGGCTCGTCGTCCAATCTGGTTTTCCTGGCAGAATTTAGTATTATGGGGCCTTGGGTTACCCCTAGGTATTTTAAGTTGGATAGGTTTCCTGTGGGTTGCCTGGCGAATTGTCAAAGGTAATTGGCAGCGGCACGTTTTGTTATGGGGTTGGACGGCATTTTATTTTACGTGGCAGTCATTGGTGGGCAATCCCTCCATGCGGTATCAATTGCTGATATATCCCTTGCTGGTGATCTATGCAGCCTGGGCTTTGATTACTTTATATGATCTGGGTTCTAAGAAAGGGATAAAAAAGGGTAACCGTCGATGGTCTCGTATTGCAGCTTTTATTATTGGTGGATTTGTCCTTATCACAACAGCTGCATATGCAGTTGGGTTTTCTTCAATTTACAACCGACCAATTACACGTCTAGAAGCCTCGCGCTGGATTTTCCAAAACATACCTGGGCCTATTAATCTCCATATTCAATCTGATGGGGAGGTCTATAATCAACCATTACCGTATCCTGAGAGTTATGTTGTCGAACCGAATGCTTCGTTTGTATCCAGCTTTAGTCCGAACAAAAGTGGGATGCTTACTAAGCTGTCGCTTGCCAATGTAATTATTCTTACAGAATCCGAGGGGGATGTACAGATTACATTAAAATTTTCAGAGAACCCGGATTTAACCGATCCTGTAGCTGTAGGGCATATCCAGATTTATGCATATTCTGAGCCTGGTGCGGATGAATCGGACTATCTCGTTCCATTGAACCAGCCAATTGGTTTGGAAGAAAATAAAACCTATTATTATGAAGTTGCAACTGATTCTGGAGCGGTTTTACTGGAAGGCACAAAGATTGCCAATGAGGGTGCGTGGGATGATCCGATTCCCTATCGTATCGATGGGTATGATGGCTTCGGGGGAATTTATCAGGGCTTGAACTTCAATATGTATGATGATGATAACTCAGATAAATTAGTCCGGTTTCTAACCATTCTTGATCAATCTGAATATATTTTCATAACATCCAGCCGTCAATGGGGCTCACTGCCTCGCATCCCAGAACGCTTCCCGATGACCACTGAATATTACCGTCAGTTATTGGGATGTCCAGAAGAGAGAAGCATCGAGTGGTGTTACAACGTTGCCAAACCAGGCATGTTTGACGAGAATTTGGGTTTTGATTTAGTGGAAATATTTCAATCTGACCCTGAATTAGGTCCCATCCGTGTCAATGATCAATTCTCTGAAGAAGCATTCACTGTTTATGATCACCCGAAAGTTTTTATATTTAGGAAGCAGCCAGGTTTCAACGTTGAAAAAGTTCAATCCATTCTTGGCTCGGTTGATTTATCAAAGGTCGTTCGCGTAACGCCGAAACAAGCTGGGGCTATTCCTAAGGATATCATGCTGCCGCCTGATAGATTAACAAATCAGCAGTCTGGAGGCAGTTGGGCGGAACTATTCAATACGGATGCATTATACAATCGCTGGCCAGCCATAGGTGTTGTAATCTGGTATCTGGTTGTTGCATTATTAGGCGTAATATCGTATCCCCTGGTTCGATTTGTTTTTAATGGGTTATCAGATCGAGGTTATCCATTTGCAAGAATAACCGGACTGTTGGTAGTTTCTTTCATTGCCTGGTTAGTAGGTTCGACAGGTATCACCATAAGCCGAGGAATTATCACGATTATTTTATTCTTTATCGTATTAGGGTCTGGTTTTTTAGCATACCTGCAGAGAGATGGTCTACGCCGTGAGTGGCGTACGCATCGAAATTATTTCCTGATTGTTGAGGGTCTATTCCTGCTATTCTTCGCAATGGATTTGTTGATTCGATTTGGAAATCCTGACCTTTGGCATCCATGGAAGGGGGGAGAGAAGCCTATGGACTTCTCTTATTTCAATGCCATCTTAAAGAGCAGCACATATCCGCCTTATGACCCCTGGTTCGCAGGTGGGTATATCAATTATTATTATTATGGTTTTTTGTTATTGGGTGTGTTAGTAAAATGGATTGGAATCGTTCCATCTATTGCATATAACTTTATTATTCCAACAGTATTCAGTCTCATAGCAATGGGAGCTTTTTCAGTCGCATGGAATTTATTAGCGGTCTGGAAACCCGGTGATCAAAGATCAATTATCCGCTCAACCCCATTAATTTCTGGAATCGCAGCTGCTTTCGGGATGGCGGTTTTGGGGAATTTGGGCACAATTCGAATGATCTATCAGGGATTTCAACGTTTGGGTTCTCCTGGAGATGTGATTGAAGGAGCGGGGGTAATAACGAGATTTATTTGGGCGGGGAAGGGTTTTATTGAAACCATCCTGGGTGCGTCCTTGCCGTATGGACTTGCGGATTGGTATTGGATACCTAGTCGTGTCATTTCAGCCCCTGGTGAGGTAGAGCCAATCACGGAATTTCCATTCTTTACTGTTCTTTATGGAGATCCACATGCGCATTTATTTGCCATGCCTCTGGCTTTACTTGGTTTAGGATGGGCATTATCGGTTGTGCTTGGAAAGTTTTGGGCGACCAATTATCCGGAATCGACTCACAGGTCGATTCCCCGCGTTTTTGCCGGTTTATTGTTCGGTGGGTTAGTATATGGTTCTCTGCGACCGACAAATACCTGGGATATGCCGACTTACCTGGCGATTGGTGTGGTCGCATTGGCATATAGTGGTTGGCGTTACTACCGATTGGATAATAATTCTCGAGAAATTCAACCTGATGAAGATATCAACTTAAGACGTATTCTCGTCGTCATTGCCAGCGTTGGATTATTGATTATTTTCTCATTTCTGCTTTATAAGCCATATGCAGATTGGTACGTGTTACCGTATTCTTCCTTGCGTTTGTGGGATGGTACGAATACGCATACTGCAGATTACCTAATTCATTGGGGTCTCTTCTTATTTGTAGCAATTGGTTGGATGATTTGGGAAACACGCGAATGGATGGCTAATACTCCAATCTCATCACTGAATAAACTGAAACAGCATACGGGTTTGATCATTTCTGCAATCATAGCCGTTTTGGCGAGCATTGTAGTTCTTTTGATCTATGATGTATATATCGCGTGGATTGCGTTACCATTAGCCACCTGGGCTGGCATATTAGTTTTAAGGCCTAAGTTGGCTGACTCGAAACGGATTGTCTTGTTTCTAATAGGTACCACTTTAATACTCACCTTAATGGTAGAAGTCATCGTTATTGAAGGCGATATTGGACGTATGAATACTGTATTTAAGTTTTATCTGCAGGCATGGACAATTTTTTCGATCTGCGCAGCTGCAGCATTTGCATGGATATTGTTATCGCTTCCGAAGTGGACATATGGATGGCGAACAGTCTGGCAATTGGGGACGATCGCCTTTGTTGCTGCAGCAGCACTTTATCCTGTCATGGGATCGTTGGCAAAGATCAAAGATCGCATGACTGACGAGGCACCTCATAGCTTGGATGGGATGGTCTTCATGCGTTATTCATCATACAATGATCTTGATACTGTGATGGATCTAAACCAGGATTACGAGGCAATCCGCTGGATGCAAGAAAATATAGATGGGTCACCAGTGATCGTTGAAGGGAATATGGTCGAATACCACTGGGGCAACCGTTTTACGATTTACACAGGATTGCCCAGTGTAGTGGGCTGGAACTGGCACCAACGTCAGCAGCGGGCAGCTCTTCCAGGTGGCACTGTAGAATCTCGTGTGGAGGATGTGGGTGAGTTTTACTCATCAACAAGTGTCGAAGAGATTCAAGAATTTCTCGATCAGTATGGGGTAAGCTATATTATTGTTGGACAATTAGAACGTGCCCTCTACCGTGGTCCAGGTTTAGATAAATTTGAAAAACTTGAAGGGCTATTGTGGCAGGAAGTATATAGGGATGGTGATACTGTTATCTATCAAGTACCCCGCATGTAAAATTAAGGAAAAATGTTCGTTTCGCTCTGTGTGCAGAGATATCGGTAGATGTTCGATCTTATTTTAATAAAAAATATCGAGTTTTGCATTTGTAACATTTATTAATCATATGATCTCCTTTTTTCTTTGGTATCTGGTCATCACGATCCTTGGATTAATGACTTTTCCATTTAGTTATCGTTTGCTCCCAAAATTACCGGATCGTGGGTACTCATTAAGTCGCGTCCTAGGATTGATATTATGGGGATATATATTTTGGATCTTAGCTTCGTTGGGTGTATTGCGTAATACCTCAGGTGGATTGATTCTCGCCTTAGGGGTTGTTTTTGGAATAAGTATTTGGGCTGCTCGTGGGATCACAACACTAGAAATATCGAAATGGTGGCGAGATAATCGTAAGTTAGTAATTTGTATCGAGGGTCTGTTCCTGGTTGCGTTTGGTTTATGGGCATTCGTAAGATCGGCCAATCCAGAAATCGTAGGCACAGAAAAACCGATGGAATTGGCTTTCATTAATGCAATTTTAAACACTCATGAATTCCCACCTCATGACCCTTGGTTATCTGGGTATGCGATATCTTATTATTATTTTGGTTATATCTTAATCGCAATGTTGGCAAAGATTACATCTATCCCCGGTGGCATTGCGTTCAATCTTGGTGTGGCTTTGATATTTGCTTTGAGTGCTATCGCGGCCTATGGAGTCGTCTATGATTTACTAGCTGTTCGAGCTAGATCGAAACAAGGGAACGCGTCCACAGATGAGTCATTGGACCAAAAGCTACCTAATCATAAGCGACATTGGCTTTATGCTTTTCTTGGCCCACTCTTTATACTTATAGTGAGCAATTTAGAAGGGGTTTTGCATGTTTTACATACAAGAGGTCTTTTCTGGAGTATAGGTGAATCTGGTCAAATGACATCGTCCTTTTGGCGATGGCTGGATATCAAAGATTTAAACCAACCACCGATTGCACCATACTCTTGGATACCGGAAGAGCACTGGTGGTGGTGGCGAGCCTCTCGTGTTCTTCAAGATTATGACTTGGCAGGTAACTGGAAAGAGATTATTGATGAATTTCCATTTTTCTCTTTTCTTTTAGGGGATCTTCATCCCCATGTGCTTGCGATTCCTTTTGCTTTGTTGCTTATTGGTTTTATCCTGAATCTATTTCTGGGTGGAGCCAATGGCAATTTGAGATTATGGAGATTTCAGGTTCACATAAATCTACAAACCTATGTGATGGGTGCTTTGTTATTGGGCGGGATGATGTTTCTCAACACCTGGGATTTCCCTTTCTACGTCGCACTTTTTTGTGGTGCGTATATTTTTATGCTCTCCCGCGAAATAGGTTGGCGTCGAGGACTGGTGTGGGAGTTTCTGGGTTTGGGATTTGCTTTGGGGATTGGTGGGATACTTCTTTATTTGCCTTTTTACCTTGGTTTTTCTTCACAGGCTGGAGGGATATTACCTAATTTGATCTATCCGACCAGGGGTATTCATCTGTGGGTCATGTTCGGATCGTTGCTGATGCCGCTGATTGCTTATTTGATCTATCTATGGAAATGGGGAGGTGAACGGAAATATTTATTGAAAGGATTCATCGCAACAATTGTAAGTATGTTTTGTTTACTGATTTTGGCAGTATTGTTCGGGTTTGGGATAATAAATTTACCGATCGTAGGAGGGATCTATCTTGATTCCTTAGGGGGGCTGGCTCAATCGGGAGAGGTATTGAAACAGGTGTTTATTCGCAGGTTAGATAATTCTGGTGGTTGGATTACACTTGCTTTATTCATGTCCGTTGTCTTGGGATTTTTGTGGCCGAGACAAGTAAAGCATGCAGACCCAGGGATAGATGATCGTTATGTTTCCTCACATACATTTCCTAAACCATATCCTTTACAACCGGTGCATGTATATGCTCTTCTATTGGTGGCTTTAGGTTTGTTAGCTGTTGCCGGAGCTGAGTTCTTTTACTTACGGGACCAGTTTGGTTGGCGGATAAATACTATATTTAAATTTTATTACCAAGCCTGGTTGTTGTGGGGTATAGCTGCGGCATTTGGATCTGCTATTTTGCTGCAAGATTTACAAGGCAAATGGAGTGTAATTTATCGAACAGGCTTAATTGTGGTTTTATTTTCTGCAATGGTATATCCGGTTTTAAGTGTATGGAGTAAGACCAACGGTTTTCAACCAGCATTAGGGTTTGAGCTGGATGGTACAGCTTATTTTGAGAATCAGAATCCAGATGAGATGGCAGCAATCGAGTGGTTAAACTCTGCTCCACCAGGGATTGTTTTAGAAGCTGTAGGCGGTAGTTACTCGAGTTTTGGCCGGGTGTCGACAATGAGTGGAAAGCCAACGGTGCTCGGTTGGCCAGGCCACGAAAGTCAATGGCGTGGTGGCAGCAGGGAGATGGGTTCACGGCAATCGGATGTCGAACATATTTATCGTTCAGCAGGCTGGGAGGATGTAGAAGAACTTCTGCGAAAATACAATGTTAAATACATTTTTGTTGGTTCCCTTGAGCGATCTTCTTATGGTGTAAACGAAAGCAAATTTATGCTACACCTAATACCAGCATTTGAGCAAGGTCAGGTAATAATCTATGAAGTACCTTGAGCTGTTAGGGTTACAAATCCCGTTGAATTAATGATAGGTTTATAATACGACTGTCTTATATGGCTGAAAAACGGATCACAACAGAAAAATTATTATTTATCATTGCCTTTGTAGTTGCCCTAGCTGTACGATTATTCCGGTTAGGGGTGGCCCCTTTATCGGATTTTGAAGCCTCCTGGGCGCTGCAAGCTTTGGATATCGCGCGGGGCAGTGCTTCTACAATTGGTCCCAACCCGGGTTATATCTTCCCAAGTGGTTTATTGTTCTTCATATTTGATGGAAATGAATTGTTAGCACGCCTCCTACCAGCATTAGCTGGGGCGGGATTAATTTGGGTGCCGTATCTGTTCCGCCAGCCGTTAGGACGGAGTGCTGGCGTGATCATGGCATTCGGCTTAGCCCTTGATCCTGGCTTGGTAGTTTTATCCAGGATAGTTGGTAGTCCAATGATAGCGATGGGATTTGGCTTGTTGGCGATTGGATTCTGGCACACGAAGAGGCACTATCTGTCTGGGTTTTTCGGTGCTATGGCGCTCCTAGGAGGACCAACTTTTTGGCTCGGCTTATTGGGATTGTTGTTGACTTTAATTATAGCTTCTCTTCTCAAGAATCTCGGAATCTTAGACTCACTGGGAGATGAGCTGGGATTTGAGCTTACAAAAACTCATTTGATTAATTGGATGCTCACCTTTATTGGGACAATCATCGTTGTTGGCACGTTCTTCTTAATTTATCCACAAGGCTTAGGTGCCGTGGTTGATTCGCTGCCAGTTTTCTTGCAAGGATGGTTCACTCCTTCTGGAATACCAGCTTCTCGTCTGGTCGCAGCTTTGGTTTTCTACCAACCGCTCGCGCTTACATTTGGCAGCATCGCAGTCGTGAGAGGTTGGTTATATCGCAAGAATTTATCCCGTTGGCTCAGCATTTGGTTGATTGTTGCGTTGATCATATCACTGGGTCATCAAGATCGCTATGTTTGGGATGTTGCCTGGACATTAATACCCTTGTGGGCGTTGGCGGGTATTGAGTTGTCTCGTTATCTGAGACTTCCGAAGGCAGATAGATGGCCAATGTTGGGGGAAGCGATTCTTATATTTGTCCTCGGGGTGATAATCTGGCTTAATCTAACTAGTGCAGCGAACGTTGTTGGAAACGATCAGATTGCTCGGTTAAGATGGGTAGTAATCCTCGGAGCATTTGTACTGGGTGTGATTACAACCATTTTAGTTGCTTTGGGGTGGTCATCCAAGGCTGCCAGCCATGGTTTGGTATTAGGAATTTGTATATCTTTAGGGGTGTATGTGTCAGCCAATATGTGGAGTGCATCACAAGTCAATTCTACGGGAGAGAATGAATTATGGAGTCCAGCGCCATATACAAGGAGGATAGAAGCTTTAGTGACTACGCTGGTTGATCTATCCGGGAAGTCAACGGGATCTGAGAATACCATAGAAATCGTCGCTGTTTCAGAAGCGCCATCGCTCCAGTGGGCATTGCGAGATTGGAGGGAGACTAGATATTCTACGGAAATTTTTGGAGATCTACCACCTGTGCTATTGAAATCCGGCGATCAATCCCCACCGAGTCAAACTGTAGCTTATCGTGGACAGGGGTTTGGTTTATGGGTATATCCCTCTTGGAATGGTGCCTTACCTTTGGATTGGCCCAGATGGCTTGTATTTCGGGAGGCACCTCATTACACAGATGAATTAATCCTATGGGCCAGAGGTGATTTATTCCCAGATGGTTCGATGTTGGTTGAATCTGATGCAGATATATCAGTGCCAGATGATGAAGAGGAGTTTCTCGAGGGGTCACAGGAATAATTAACCTTTAGGGCTTCCCGGAAAATTTAGTTATGCACACTTCAGCAAATATCATCGCGATCGATGGTCCCGCGGCTTCAGGAAAGTCAACAATTGGTAGATCATTAGCTGAACATATGGGGTATCTTTATCTTGACACTGGTGTGATGTATCGAGCGGTAACTTATGTTGTATTACAAAGACAAATTCCATTAGAAGATCAGGATGCTGTCACAGATTTAGCCTATCAGCTGCAAATTGATATTCAACAATCTGAACGAGATGATTTGAACGGCTATAGAGTTTACGTTGACGGAAAGGATGTAACTCAAGAGATTAGACAACCAGAAGTTGATGCTCACGTATCTGTAGTATCCGCTTACCCAGGTGTGCGGCAAGCATTGAGCTTGAAGCAGCGAAGGATCGGACTGAAGGGCAAAATTGTTATGGTTGGAAGGGATATAGGCACCGTAATTTTACCTGAGGCTGACCTGAAGGTGTTCTTGGATGCATCAGTCGAAGAAAGGGCAAGACGCAGATATCTTGAGGCTCAAACCCGTGATGCTTCGATCTTGCTTGATCAAATTTTCGAATCTATGGTTGAACGTGATAGGATTGACTCTACTCGGGATATCGCACCACTAAAACCCGCGGAAGACGCGATCATTATAGATACAGATGGTTTAAGTGTAGAACAAGTGCTAAATCGTCTCATAGAATTAGCCAGTAAAAGTTAGCTTATTTATTTGTTGTATATCAAAGATGATGCAAAAAACGCCGCTAATCCTGCATTATGTGCAAATTAAAATACTAGATGCCTGATCAATCTAAGTTGATCCCAAAACCGCTCAGTGAGCGTATAAACTCTAAAATCACCCGATTACCACGTTTAGTATGGTGGCGAAGACTTGTACGGTGGTTGGTAAGTTGGTTATCTAAATTTCTTGTAGCAGTTTGTGTACGATTGGAAACTGACGGTTTGGAGAATCTACCGAAAGAAGGTCCTGCAATAATTGTTGGCAATCATCTTGGAGACGCGGATTTTATCATTGGTCTAGCTATCTCTCCCACACATATCATCGAAGTTCTTACAAAGTCTGAACTATATGAATTCCCAATCTTGGGTAAAATTTTGGATCTATATGGTGTAATCTGGGTACACCGGGGTCAGCCGGATCGAAAAGCCCTGCGATCCGCATTGCAGGCTCTAGAACGTGGGCGAATTATTGCACTAGCACCGGAGGGACGTGAGAGCCTGGCGGGAGCCCTGGAAGAAGGTACAGGAGGAGCGGCATACCTTGCCATAAAATCGAGTGTGCCTATCATCCCTGTGACAATTACAGGAACAGAGAACGATATAGTTTATGGGAACCTTAAACGTTTTCGAAGGACAACCGTTTCATTAAAAGTGGGATTATCATTTTATCTACAGAGCACATCCGACTTGAGAGAATCTGTAAGAGACGGAACAATGAAAATCATGAAAAGCCTGGCGAATCAGCTTCCTTATTCATATCGAGGTGATTATTCATAGCTTTTCAAAAATAGTATGTAGTCGTGAACAGCTTTAATAATGAGATGACAAAATCAAACATTTCAGGTTATGATCACACTCGGTGGGAAAAGCAGCGCCGCTTTTTGCGGTTCTTGTTAAGAGAAGTTGTGTTTAAAACTATGATAAAGTTAAACCAAGTGGAGGGGCTTGATAATATTCCATCAGAAGGGTCTGCTATTTTAGTTATGAATCATATCGCTTTCGTTGACCCGATCGTCCTCGTACATGTGGTTCCAAGAAATATTGTTCCTTTAGCCAAAATTGAGGTGTATGATTATCCAATCATTGGCATTTTTCCTCGTTGGTGGGGAGCGGTAACTGTACGAAGGGAAGAATTAGACCGACAGGCAGTCAGACATGCAATGAATATCTTGCAATCTGGGGAGATTATTTTAGTGGCACCTGAAGGCACTCGAAATCCACAGTTAATACGCGCGAAAGAGGGGTTCGCCTATTTCGCCAGCAGATCTCAGTCACCTGTAGTACCGGTCTCAATTGAAGGTACACAATATTTTCCTACGTTCCCTTTTTCTACAAATTGGCGAAAACAAGGTGTAGTTGTTCGTTTTTTACCGCCATTTCGCTTCAAGGCTAAATTAAAACGAGCTGGTCGTGAGGACCTTCGACTTATGACCGATGAAGCCATGTATATATTAGCTTCTCAGCTTCCAGAAAACCGAAGAGGATTCTATTCTGATCTTTCAAAAGCTACTCAGGAAACA
>WOR8_10009297_pt1 | contig 11961 bp, 12 predicted proteins | sample DeeMarSeWOR38_10_FD_19890 | JGI IMG/M metagenome (IMG submission 19890) | reverse complement strand
TCGGTTCTGCGGGCATTTTCCCGTACGCTCTTATTCTCGGGAAATAATACGTGGTTAAAAGTGTGCCTGATCGATATGGTGCCCCTGTATGTTGATTTATCCAAAAGTACATGGTGAACAAGACACTACCTCGAGAATGACACTCTCACTCACGATATTGTCAGCGACGTCGGTCACTACTACCGTGACTGTAACTTTGCCGGCCACATCCGGAGCAGTCCAGTTAATCAGAGAGCCCTCCCCGGAAATCTCCCCCCCGTCGCATGACCATTCATAGACCAGTTCACCGTCCGTGTTTGAAACAATGCACTCAATATTGAATTCTTGTATTTTCCCAACTTTGTACCCGGTAGCAGTCTCTTTCAAGTATTTGTGGTCGGCATTAACAATCAGGTCTTCAATAATCGGCGGAATACCGGTTGCCACGCTGAGAGTTACCGACTTCGTGTCCTCCGCACCGTGCCCGTCTATAACTACAGCTGTGATGTGGTATGTACCGGTTTCTTCGGGAGCAGTCCAGGTTACCTCAGGTCCTGTGCTGGAAATACTGCCTCCGGTGGCTGACCACTCATAACTCAGTTCATCGCCGTCCAGGTCTGAAGCATTACAAGTCACCTGGATAGTACCGGAAGGAGTGCTCCAGACGGTATCGGCTGCCAGGTTGGTAATGGTTGGCGGCTGATTGGCTCTCACTATAATGGTTACGTCGTCCGTGACTTCGCCACCGCGGTCGTCCGTCACCATGACTGCAACATAGTAGGAGCCTGTAGAGTTCGGAGCAGTCCAGATAACCGCAGCTCCTTCCCCGCCTATTTCACCCCCGCTAGCCGACCAGTCATAGCTTAACTCGTCGCCGTCGCTGTCTGAAGCAGTACAAACAACCTGGCAGCTTCCCGAAATAGGAATTCTCCCCGGCTCAGCTTCGAGGCTGGCGATGGTCGGCTCATGGTTGGCTAACACTGTATTGAGCAGGATTAAAGGCAGAAGCACTGCCACTACGACTACGGCTGATATTATCACCAGCCTGTTCCTTTTTATTCCGCCCCTGCTCAATTCAAGCTCTCCTTCTCTTTTCGTTGTTTTATTAGTCTCCATCTATTCTATACTCCTTATCAGGTGCTATAAAGCCTCGACTCCATGAATTCAACTCTTCCATTATCTAAAGCTACCCGGGCACAAGTGTATCTTCACACGCAGTATAGTGACCGTGCATTACGTATCTTTTATCTCACCCTTTATTCCAATCTTCGTGGCTTCAAAGGGAATATCCTTCCCGCTTTTGCTTAAAGCCTCGCGGGCAATGTGGACGAGACCATAGCAGCAGGGAACTTCCATGTACACAACTTTCACACTTTTAACGTCCGAGCTTTCCAGTATATGAGCAATCTTGCTCATATAAGCACCACTATCATCAAGTTTAGGGCAACCGATAACAATCGCTTTCCCCTTCAGGAAATCGGAGTGAAAGTTAGCATAGGCAAAAGGAACGCAATCAGCCACCAAGATTAAATCCGCATTCTGGAAATAAGGCGCATTAGGTGGAACCAGATGAAGCTGTACCGGCCACTGACAAAGTTCGGAGCTAATCCTCGCTTCCGTCTTATGTCCTTCTTGTCTTTCCCAATGCAATACCCGGGAGGAAGGACAGGAGCTTATCCCGGCGTGGGAATGATGCTCGGGAAGCTCGTGGGCATGTGCTTGAAGGTGCTTTAAGTGTTGTTCCAGAAGCTCAGGCGATTTCTCCCTAATATGTGCTATGACTCCTTCTTCATCATATTCTTCAACTTCCTTTGCCTCAACAACCAGTGCTCCCCGTGGACACTCGCCGAGACATGCCCCCAGCCCATCGCAAAAACTCTCCTTTACAAGCCTTGCCTTTCCATCAATAATCTGAAGGGCTCCTTCGGGGCAAGACGGAATGCAGAGTCCACACCCATCGCATTTCTCCTTATCAATCTTGATAATCTGCCTTTTTATTTTTGCCATCTACTCACCCGCTTTTCTTTTTTAACTTGTTGTAGACTTCTTCCCCGACACATTCTGCAGCATATTCACACCATTGGACGCATGATTCCAGGTCATTGTAAATAGTGAAGCCGCATTTACTGCATTTCGTCTGCATTTCATTTGAGAAAATCTCCACTTCCCTGCCACATTCAGGGCATTCCTTTACAATAATTGTCGGTGTACGTATACCCGCTGCTCCGGGACATTTATCAAACATCATTACCTCCTGTTTCGGTTTATTTGTTTCGGTACTCTTCAAAGGACGTCGAAGTCCCTTATTAAAGATTTCTCTTTATCTCTTCAGGATGACCTTTTCTTTTTTGCCGGTCGACCAGGTCCTGTAAGGTCGTGGAATCCAAAATATGACTCATTGCCTCATCCATCTCGACCCACACATCACGGGCAACACAAAAGTAAGAGCGGTGGCATGATTCAGGGTGATTGACACAGTCCACGGGGGCAATCGGGCCTTCAAGAAGTTGGACCGCTTCACCGAGATTGATCTCCTCGGGCGGCTTAGTTAGCGAGACACCACCCCCGGCACCCCGGGTGCTCTTCACCAAACCTCCAGCTATAAGAGGAGCGATCAAATGCTCCAAATATGGCAGTGAGAACTCCTGCCTCCGTGCGACGTCCTTCAACAGGATTAATCCCTCGTCCTGATGAAGAGCCAGATCGAGAAGTGTCCTGACTCCATATCGTCCTCTAGTAGAGAGCTTCATGTACTCCTCCTTAATTGTTGACTAAATTGGTCAACTTAGTGAATGATAGCCCGGTATGATAAACTTGTCAAATATACAGAGTCGACCGACGTAAGTACTGACTCGCTGAATAGGACCGAGATGGGTATTACTCGCCCTGCGGGGGCAAAGAAATGAAAGTATTCAATACTTTGACCGGGCAAAAGGAGGATTTTCGCCCCCGCAACGAAGTCGTAACCATGTACGTCTGCGGCATTACCGCCTATGACGAATGCCACATCGGGCACGCCATGACCTATATAATCTTCGACGTAATCAAGCGCTATCTGAAATTTAGAGGCTATAAAGTCAAGCATGTTCAAAACTTTACCGATATAGACGATAAGATTATAGAGCGTGCCAACCAGTTGGGAATGCCGCCGGAGGAGCTGGCCGGTAAATACTCCGACCAGTACTTCGCCAACATGGACGCATTAAATGTAGAACGAGCCGATATCTATCCCCGGGCAACAGAGGAAATACCAAAAATCATCGAAATTATACAGGGACTGATTACCAAAGGGTACGCTTACGAGTCCGAGGGGAGCGTTTATTTTCGTGTCAGGAACTTCCCCGACTACGGTAAACTGAGTCACCGGAAGCTGGAAGATATGATTTCTAAGGATACCTACTGTGAAAGAAACAAGGAATATCCGCTGGATTTCGCCTTGTGGAAAGCATCAAAGCCGGGTGAACCGTTCTGGGAGAGTCCATGGGGGAAAGGCAGGCCGGGATGGCACATAGAGTGTAGCGCCATGGCATTGAAGTACCTCGGGGATACTATTGACATTCACGGCGGCGGGCAAGACCTCATCTTCCCTCACCATGAGAATGAGATAGCACAAGCAGAGAGCTTTACCGGTGAGGCTCCTTTCGTTCGATACTGGCTGCATAACGGGTTAATGCAACTGGACAAGCAGAAGATGAGTAAGTCTACAGGCAACCTGGTATGTGTCGAAGACTTAATGACTCGTTTCAGCTCCGACGCCATTCGCCTCTTTGTCCTCAGCTCACACTATAGAGGCCCGCTTGCTTATAGTGAAGAAGCCCTGGAAGCAAGCGAGAGGGGCGTGGAAAGACTGCGCTCTGCACCGAGTCAGAAAGATAACGGAGAGGAAGGAGCTGCTGCACTCAATACGGAGCCCCTGAAGCGGAAATTTGTCGAGGCTATGGATAACGACTTCGATACCCCTCAGGCAATAGCCGTTCTCTTTGAAATAGCGAAGGGGATTAATCGAGGTGCTGAGCAAGGCGCAAATATATCTGAGGCGCAGAACACCCTGCTGGAGCTAGCAGGCATCCTGGGCCTTACTTTGGAGGAAAGGGCACAACCTACAGGCGAAGCAAAAGCGTTTATCAGTCTCTTAGCATCCATCAGGGACGATCTTCGCCAAAACAAGCAGTGGCAGCTGGCCGATAGAATCAGAAAAGGACTGGCCGATTTAGGAGTAACCCTTGAGGATACCCCTGAGGGAACAAGATGGAAATACAAGTGATTCTGCAATATCGCCTGTTACGCTGATCCTGGGCCATTTAGAATTTTCTTTGCCGTGGGCATAGTCAAATATATTCATAGGGTTGACTTCAGAAAAACTGCCAATGTAGTATTAAGAATCACGAAAAACAGAGTTTACTCCCATGGGTGGTGAACTGCTGTCCGCATGTTTACCTGGATAGCAAGAGGTAGAAGGTCAAACTATGATAGGGCTGTTTCAGCTATGTCATTTAGATTCATACAAACCGATTAATTGAAAACCTTGGGAAATCTTCTTCGTCATTACACCATTTAGGGAATTTTTTGAAATAACCGAAAGACTGAGAAACAAATGTTTCCACAATCGACAAGAGACCGAAGCTGTACTGGAAGTTAAAATGAAGGGAGAGAAACAATGAAAAAGTTAACAATTTTACTTGTGTTAGCGATGGTTGTGGCTATGGTCATACCCGGGTCTTTGGCTGCGAAAGCACCCGAAGCGGGCAAGGACGTGTATATCGTCGTTATGACCGCTGATCCCGCCATCGCGTACAAAGGCTGCGTGGAAGGTCTTCCGGCAACCAAGCCCGAGACCGGAAAGAAATTAAACCCCAATAGCGCTCTTGTAAAGGACTATGAAAAGTTTCTGGAAAAAGAGCATAACAAAGCACTAGAAGCAGTTGGCGCCAGTCCGTCTGAAAAGATCTATGATTATACAATTTCACTCAATGGCTTTGCCGCTGCACTAACCGAGACCGAGGCTACGGAAATTGCCAAACAGCCCGGCGTAGCCCTGGTTCTACCGGATGAAATGCGCTACAAGACAACCGAAAATTCCCCCGACTTCCTGGGGTTGACCGCTCCTGGAGGTCCCTGGGAGAAAGAGTATAATGGGGAAGGCGTAGTGATTGGCGTTATCGATACCGGTATCTGGCCAGAACACCCCAGCTTCGCCGATGATGGCAGCTATGAACCGCTGCCAGGTTACGAAGGTTTGCCATCTGATTTTGGCAATACTGCCCACAACCCGGATGATGCCCCCTTTACCTGTAATAATAAGCTGCTCGGTGCCCGTCAGATGCTGGATACGTATCGCTACTACCAGGGGGCTGCCCCTGACGAGTTCGACTCGGCGCGCGATGATGACGGACATGGTACTCATACCGCTTCCACGGCGGCCGGCAATGCCGGCGTTGAAGCGAGTATCTACGGGATACCGCGAGGGACCGTTTCCGGCATCGCGCCGCGTGCCCGTATCATCGCCTACAAGGCGCTGGGCAACCTGGGCGGCTACACATCTGACCTGGCGGCAGCCATTGACCAAGCTGTAGCTGACGGGGTAGATGTAATCAACTACTCCATCGGTGGCGGGGCTGCGTCACCCGGTGCCGATGAAATCGCCTTCTTGTTTGCTGCCAATGCGGGCGTTTATGTAGCTACTTCTGCGGGCAACGCTGGGCCTGGAGCGGAGACACTTGGTAATCCAGGCACAATGCCCTGGATTACTACCGTAGGTGCCAGCATACAGGATCGCACATTCCAGGGCTCGGTCAGTTCCAGCGACGGCTGGGAATTCTTTGGTGCCTCGATCACCGGTGGCACAGCCGAATTACCACTGGTGGACGCAGCAGATGCCGGGGATGAGCTGTGTGCTCCCGGTTCACTGAATCCTGCTGTTGTGGCCGGCAAAATCGTGCTTGGCAAACGCGGCGCGTATGCCCGTGTAGAAAAGAGTTTAGCCGTGTATATGGCTGGCGGGGCAGGATTGATACTTTACAACGCAGATGACACCCAGTCTCAGAATGCGGATAACCACTGGGTGCCCACCGTACACATCAGCAATACCGACGGCCTGGCAATCAAGGCATATATAGCCGCCACTGCCGACCCGGTCGCTCAGATTAACGGCGGTGAATTCACCGAAATCGATGCTCCATGGATGGCAGCGTTCTCATCGCGTGGACCGAATGCTGTCGCTGGGGACATCATCAAACCTGACATCATTGCCCCCGGTGTAAACATCCTAGCCGGTGCGTCACCTTACCCTGATCCTAATTTCCTGCCGGGTCAGTATTTCCAATGCATCGGCGGTACCTCGATGTCCAGTCCACACGTAGCAGGTGCCTTTGCCCTGATAAAGCAAGTCCATCCCGACTGGAGCGCGGCCATGGCTAAGTCGGCAATCATGACCACCTCCTATCAAGACGTGATGAAGGAAGACGGGGTTACACCCGCTGACCCGTTCGACATGGGCAGCGGACACCTTAATATTGGTGGTAAGGCCATCAAGGGCTCTGCCTTTGAACCCGGTCTAGTCTACGATGCCGGTTTGTACGAATACGCGGCGTTCACTTGCGGTATGAATTGGGGCATCTTCACTCCTGGAAGTTGCACGTTCTTGGAGTCCATCGGAGTGCCCATGGAGCCGTATAACCTTAATTACCCATCTATCGGTATCGCAGAGCTGCCTGGCAGCCTGACCGTCCAGCGTACGGTAACCAGTGTGACAAAAGAGAACAGCTGGAGAACATATACCGTTTCGGTGGATGCACCGGACGGATACGAGGTTACCGTGGAGCCATCTGTACTAAAGCTGAAGAAGGGTCAGTCTGCGACCTACGAGGTTACCATCACCAACATCGAAGCCCCGATCGGTGAGTGGCGCTTTGGTTCACTAACCTGGTCCGACGACGGCAAGAATAGTCACTACGAGGTATACAGCCCGATTGCGGTAAGAGCTTCATTATTCGATGCCCCTGACGAGATCAGCGGCAGTGGAGAGAGCGGCTCTACCAGCTTTGATGTTACCTTCGGCTATGACGGCTCATACTCGGCCGCAGCGCATGGGCTTGAACCTGCCACAGTCACTTCAGACAATGTATTACAGGACCCTGATCAAAACTTTGACCCGGGTGATGGGTACAGCAATCTACACCAGTTTACGCTATCCGGTGCGGCTTTCTTACGGATTGCCATGCCTCCCGAGGCTACCGAACTTGACGCCGATCTAGATGTCTTTGTGTACGATCCATATGGTAGTCAAGTTGCTACCTCCACCAGCGGCGGTACTAATGAACTGATAGACATTCTTTTGCCGGAGGACGGTACATGGAGTGTATTCGTGCATGGTTGGTCATGTCCCGGTGGCGATTCGGATTATGATTTATACACCTGGGTCATATCGGCCACTCCTGGTGGAAACCTGGTTATCGACTCGGCACCAACATCAGCTACACTCGGAGCGACTGAGACCATCGATGTCAGCTGGACCGGAGCGACGGCAGGCCAGTGGCACTTGGGCGCTGTGTCACACACCGGCGATGTCGGTCTAATGGGATTGACGTTGATCGATGTTGATAATCGCTAAATATGGTTGACGCCTAGCCAGAACCGTTCTGGAGACGATGACAAAGACACCGCCCGCATGGCTGAGCCATGCGGGCGGTTCATTATTTTGGTTTCCAGGCTGAACCTGCATCAATTTGAATAGGTGTGTCTTCCTGTGACTAGGGTGATTAATGGCACAGGAACAAACCGCGGTTGCCGCCGCTATGATATTCATAAACCTGTCCATTAGCTTGAAGCCGGATCAAAACGCCATCAACCTGTACTTGTTTGTATTTCATGCCCGGCTGGGGATAGCCCAGGCTGGCGTTTGGCCATACAACGGATCTAGCTTCCAGCACCTTGATCTGGTCAATCGGAACGGGCAAACGATCTGCCAGGTCCTCCTTGGCCTGTATTACCAGATTCTCCATATCGGAGCTGTATGGTGTTGAATTTGTCGGTGTAGCCGGCACAGTCCCTTCCTCATTCAATATTTGCCATTTTATCATGTCAGGCTTGTCTTAAGCATTTTAGCAACAAATTTACGCCAATTTTCCCGGTATGATTTGTAGTGGGACAGTAAACAGGGCTTTGGCGAAGCGATAGATGATGTATTGGCAGGTCTCGGTAGATAACTTCCACTATATTGAAGAAAGGAAAGCCTTATATACGGAAAGTCAGAAGACAGTGCTGACGACTTGCTCTATCAGGACCAAAATCCGCTCGTTCAATAGAAAGACAAGCCCTATTGTTAAGATAAGTTAAGTTGTGTTTATTGACAATTGACTGAATAGTGGTACAATATTATTAAGTCTCATTAGAAGAAGAGGTTGGGGTCAAGTGTGTGTACCTGAAAATTATTACAGTTCCAACCATTTTTAGTCCGTTAGGTAAAAACGTGAGAAATCTGCAATTTTTCTCTACCAAAGTGAAATCAACCCTCCCTGTCCGAACCGAGAGCTGTCCGAAAAAGCAATCGCCTGATTAATTGGGCGATTCTACCTGCTGTTTCAGACGAGTACAAGTAAGAAAAAGGAGGTGATGTAAATAGACGAAAAAAGGTAAAATCTGGCCGACTACACAAAATTCATAGTATGAAAGGAGTGAAAAGCGAGAACGATGAAGAAGACAAGAATGCCGATTCTGGCGTTTGTTTTGAGTGTTGCACTTATCTTGTGCATAGCTTTACCCGCTGGAGCAATTCAGTTCGGAACGCCTGATAATGATGACCATCCATATGTTGTCATGTGTGTCTTCGACGTGGGTGGATCACCTGCATGGCGTACAACTGGATTCCTGATCTCCCCCACGGTAGTGATAACCGCAGGACATGGAACCTATGGATCGTCCGGCGGCCGAGTGACTAATTCCGAAACTATCCCACCTTATACTGGTAATCCCACCGACTATCCCTTCCCGGGGACCTGGGCTGTTGAAGCATCGGAAATCTATACTCATCCGGATTATCTTGTTTATTCGGGTAATGGATTACCAGATTTCGATGCTTATGACGTGGGCATAGTTATCCTCAGCGAGCCGATAATGCTGGCTGAATATGCAGCACTTCCCACTGCCAACCTGGTGGACACTCTCTCTAATATGGCTGATGTGGACCTTGTTGGATACGGAGTCAATGAACAGGAAAGAGGTGGCGGTGTATCACCTTATAATGCGTGGACATGGGACAGAATACGGTGTTATGCACCCGCCAAGGTAGTACCTGGGCAAGGTATTCTTAGCGATATGTTCGTGAAGCTGACAGCTAATCCTGGCCAGGACAAGGGTGGTACGACTTTTGGCGACTCCGGAGGACCAATACTCTTAGCTGGAACCAACACGGTCATAGCTAATAATTCCTTCGTTACTAATGCCAACTGCGACGGTGTAACTTATGCTCAACGCATAGATATCCCTGACGTTCTAGACTGGATTAACGAGACGGTTGATTAGACAGTAACACCGGGTAATATGACATGCATGGCAGGGGGAGAGTCTTTCTCTCCCTGCCATCTATTAAGGAAGATGTGTCTGTGTATGAGATTTGATGTATCTTCCGTGGCATAGTGTTGGGATAACACTTTCCTTACAATCAACTTGGCAGGGTATAATGTCAACAACTATACGTCTATCATTCATAGGCCTGCCTTTCCTGAATTAAATTACGCCGAAGAGGCGGCGAAAAGGCATACTCGACGGAATCACAGACCGGTTTGAATCCAATCTTCATATAGATAGAATTAGACGTTGGATTGCTCAAATCTGTATAGAGCGTACAGAAGTCATAACCACTTTCCAGTATATCCCGACAGACACCCCCTACGCAGGCTGAAGCATAACCGTTTCGGCGGAGTTCCGGCGGTGTATAAACAAGGGTAATAGACATACCGTGTTCAGTCGGGCGATCTTTCACCACCATAGAGACAGGTTTTCCCGAGTATTCCCACAGGTAAATTAGGCCCTTTTCAATAAGTGGAGTAGCGTCCCGCTCGGGTATATTCCGGTTTGTCGGGCTTCCCACGTCCAACATAAAAGAACGGGTCCATGCAGATGCCAGATCTTTATCCGCCAGCGTCGCCAATCGCATCTTACCGGGTGTGGAAGGAATGTTATCTACGGAGTCAAGCCGATAGATACGTTGCGCCATTGTCGATTTTATGGAGGTCCCAAAATTCCTGCACCATCTATCCGCAAAGGGGTCTGTTATTTCTCTGTGCCCGGCAACCCCAGGTATTTCTGCCCAGTGGTTGTGGACGGCTTCAATCAACGGTATCACGGTTTTCCCTGGGTCACCGGCATGCCAGGCTAGACCGACCGGATATGGCGGAGTCCTCCAGGCGAGTGCACTAATACAATTGTTGTCATTCACCATGTAGAACAATGGATCTTCGTCTCCGTAGTGGTGTGGACTGGTATACACTAATCGGGCGATACCATAAATGAGACCGTAACGGGCTTCGTCAGAACGAAGCAAGTCACCAGTTTCCACAAGGAAATCCGAAGCATTCGAGTAAATCTTAGCTTCCATACACTCAAATTGTAATATAACAGGTCGATATAGAACACTTTCCATTGATAGCTGATGCGGAGAATATGATCCGGAGTTAAAAAAAGGCAGGCAGTCTTTATGATTTCTAGCGCTGGGCACAATCCGACGGGCTGCCACCACAAGAACCGGTGTCAGTTATCTCATTGCGCCGGAGTATGTCCTTCACGTATATTGGCAGGCTGCGGCATTATTAGCTCCACTCGACTGTTGGCATTGTCCTGTATGCCGTTATTCTGGGCGTCTCGGTCGCAGCTGTTTTAGCCCGCCGAAGCAGTACCCCCGTTGCCTTCGACCCCAGCCATGTTTTCCAGTTTTCCAGCGTCTCCCATGTGCTTATCATTACGCCGACGGAGCCATTCCCCTCACTTACGAGGAACTCAGCGGTAATGAAGCCTGGATGTTGCATGGCACACGATCTGAGCTGCATTAATATAGTTTCCACGTTCTTATAATCCAGCACCTTGTATCCTATGATACCTTTTATCATGCCGTTCTTTCTCACTATCGCTTGCATTTTCCCTCCTTTGCATGCTTTGTAATATCTTAATCACCTACATTAACGGAAAAGCCGCTAAAATGTCAGGGAAAGCCATTCTTTTTACCTGATATTAAGGTACGCCTGAAAAACCAACCACTCTCACTTTAAGCTGAATGCACATAGTACCACCGGCAAAATACTTCTCATTTAACGAATGAAGGACTCGTATTGGTGAAAACCTGACATTATTTATGTAGTTTCGTTATATAAAGTAGATGAAGCAACTATTTCGTACCAGAGTTCCCGACACGCTTGATGGGATATAATACAGTCGGGACAGGTGCATGAATATACGTAATAGTAAAAACAGATCTACTATTGATGAATATGAAGACCGTCTTGCTGGTTTGTACGAGGAGTACTACGACACACTATGTTTATGTGCGTATCGGCAATAAAGAAGAAGCCGAAGATATTGCGGGAGAAGTTTTTTTGAAAGCACTGAAGTCTCTGAAGTCTTATAAAGAGCAGGGCATCCCAATGCAGGGATGGTTGTTCCGGATTGCGCATAATCTCACGGTGGACTACATCCGAAAAGCGGATAAACGCCGGACAGTACCCATTGACTCAGTTATATTAACGGGCGAAGACAATCCTGTAGATGCTGCTGAGAAAAATATCGAGTTTGAGCGGGTTACCGAGGCTATGAAGGAACTGACCATAGAACAGAGAGAGGTTATAAATCTTCGTTTCTTTGGGGGACTCACTTCCAAAGAAGTCGGTGGTGTCACAGGTAAGAGTGATGGTGCGGTGCGCGAAATGCAGAGAGCAGCTATAGAAAAACTGCGTGGCATCATGGGAGTGGAAAGATGACTGCAGATTTTGACCG
>WOR8_10009656_pt1 | contig 11962 bp, 12 predicted proteins | sample DeeMarSeWOR38_10_FD_19890 | JGI IMG/M metagenome (IMG submission 19890) | reverse complement strand
TGACCCGTGTGTTAAAGGTTCTAAATCAAACAAAAATAAAAATTTTACATAACGAAGTGATCGAAATAGACGGGTTACAAATTATCGGCATCAGCTATCCGGGTATAAAAAAAGTAAGCGAAATCCACGGTTTTGAAAAATTAAAACAAAATCCTTCTCACAAGAATCCACGTATCCTGCTCTTTCATACCCCCACCAATATTTGTCCAAGAGGAAAAGATGAACTTGATCGGCACTTTATGACCTACTGGGTTCCCGACACAAATTTTGAACTGCACCAGCATCTGGGCGTCGACTTGCAGCTTTCCGGTCATAGCCATGCCGGTCAAATATTGCCTTTCGGATTTCTGACGAAATTAATCTTTAAAGGATACGATTACGGGCTCCGGCAGGAAAGTGGTTTTTACATTTATACAACCAGCGGCGTCGGAACATGGGGCCCGCCCTTGCGAACCGGAAACTCCCCAGAAATTGTGGCGCTTACATTAAACTAAAAATTTAGATATTGAAGGTTCTGGATTAAGACCTATTTTGATTTCATGTTTTGACTTAAATCAATGCATAACCAACTTCGGATAGATTATGCTATGAGTCAGCTTTTATTCCAAAACAGTGCACGCAATGAGTTAAACGGAGGTAAACGATGAAACAGATAAATGTATATGATGAAAATGACTTCTCCGAAAAAGCGTTTAAGCGTTTGGTGGTGCATGATTCGCCGTATTTTAAAATTTTGAATTTTAACTTCAAGGCCGGCCAAGAACTTCCTGTGCACAGTCACGATATCGACGGCCAGGTCAGTTTAGTTATCCTGGAAGGGGAAGGCGAGTTTCTCGGAAAGAATAATGCAATGCTACCGGCAAAAACCGGTGATGTGCTGATCAGTGAAATTGCCGAGCCGCATGGTATTCACGCCAAAACCGATCTCAGGTTGCTGGTGACCATCGCCCCGCCAATATGAAAAGTTTGCCCGTTGGTCTTTTTTCCAGTTAACCCGTTTAAAAAGGAAAGCTCTCTAATTTACTGTTTTACCGGCAAACGGGCTTAACGGGCTAATTTACCTTTCACGTAAGCACGTGAGCATCTTTCGACGACGAGCAACACAGCTCTCGGATAAAAGAGGAGGGTTTCAATACCCGTTCTAGACGAGTTTTTCGACAACCGGGACCAACAACTCCTGGTAAGGAACTAATGAATTGAAATCCAGATTGGTATTATATCTTCTTATCAGCCACAGCGGGACTTCGAATTCTTCTTGAGAAAGAGTCCAGATGTTGTCGCCTTTTTTAATATAATAAACTTCCACCTTTTCGACGCGATAATTGGCAAAAAAATCTTCGGTTAACTCTTTGTGATATTCAAAGCGTTTTTCTTCAAATTTTTCCTTTGTTGTGCGATAAAATGGGATTTTTATCTGCTGATCAAGGTGAATGACACTACCGTAATGGAATCCATTTAGCCTACGGATCTCCCAGGCCGTCATTCCCGACCACTCTGCATAGTGTCCCAACGTCTCCTCCGCCTCAACACGGATGGTTCCCACTTGTTTGCCGTTTTGATTCCAAGTACGCTCAACAGCAAGATGGGCCTGGATGATCTCCGGATGGTCTTGCGGGACCAAAACTGCAGGCTGAACTTTGACGTCGTCAATCTCGGGCTGTGAGTCGGGCTCAGGTTCATCTTCTGTCAGTTGGGTAGGAGCGGATTCTGTCGCTGCTGTTTTTTGATTTTCTTGAGCTTCTAAGCTTGCAAGCATCGGTGCTATCTCTTGGTCGGTATTTTCTTCCGCCTGCTGAATTTGTGAAAGTTCGCTCTCTTTGTCGTCTGCGGTCAAATACGATTCTTTGCTCGCAATTACCGGAGGCGCCTCTTTTTTACTTGCGCTTTCTACCGCCTCGGGTTCTGGGATTTCGGCCTCTTTCTTTTCTTCAATATAATCTGATTTTAAGCTGGCAATAACTGCTGATGATTCCAATTCGGTCTCTTTTTGATCAGCCTCGATCATGGAAGATCCGGCTACCGTCTCTTCTTCGGTCTGCCGGGCTTCAGAACCGGAGTTCAGGGCAAGCAACATATCAACTGTCGGTGTCTTTAATGGTTGAGCCTCCATTGCGGGTGATTTTGTGGATTTTGCAACATTCTTGCGGTTTTGTTTTCGGTTTTCGATTTTGGCCAGCTTCATTGGTTTTTCATCCGGCAGCGGTATGCGCAAATTCTGATTGACATAGATAGTGGCCCGAAAATCCAGATTATTTGCCGCAATCAGATCACGTAGCTTTACCCCGTGCATCCTTGCAATTTTTCCCGCGGTATCACCCCTGCGGACCGTGTAAATACGGCTGCGTTTCTGAAAATTTTTAAAAAGCTTCCGGGACAATTCGGCAATCATGTCTTCCCAATCTTGGCCGCTGTCTGGCGGCAGCCGCAAACGGTATCCTTTGGGCACGTATTTTTGTCCGCGAATAACCGGCCTTCGCAGAGCCGGATTTAGCTCGCTGATGATCTCGACATCCAAATTTAAATGACGGGCTATTTCGGGCAGCGAGACATAACCGCCTAGCGTTACCTCAGTGGTTTCAACCGGCGTATCTAAGGTTAATTCACCGAAATATTGCCTATAATTTTTTGCGATCTCCCGGGCCGCTAAAAACTCGGAATAAAAATTTCTGGACGCAAACTTGAAAATCCGGCTTCTGTAAGCCTTAAAAATGGCTTCATAACTGCCTTTTCTTCTTTGGGCCCGCAGCATACCGGTGATACCATGGTTATATGCCGTAATGGCCATCGGCCAGCTTAATAGCTTTTGGTAATTATCTTTGAGCAACTTGGCTGCGGCTCGAGACGACAAAATCGGATCTCGCCGCTCATCCACGGTGTAACCAACCGCCATGTACCGTCGACCAGTTGAACGTGTAAATTGCCACATACCGGCGGCCCCGAATTTGCTGTAAGCCTGGGGATTAAAGGAGGACTCCACATGTGGCAAGTAGGCAAGGTCCTCGGGCAAACCGAATTCACGGAATATTTGCTTGATTTCTTCGATATACGCACCGGATCGAATAAGGCCCTCGCGGAATCGATCTTTTTGGCCAACCTGACAACGAATATTTCGCATTGCAGTTCGATAATCAGTTGATTTTGCATCCGGGCCGAACAAATCAGCAACGGACTGCTCCTCTGCTCCGGAAGGCGTTTCGCCCCGCCTCAGTTTGGCCAATATCTGCTTGTATTTGCGCTTGGCTGTTTTGATGCGGTCGCGATTTATTTTTCTGGCGCCCGACGCATTCGGATTTTCAAGCTCGATAATGCCATATATGATGTTGAGATTCTGATTATCGTGGATGACACCTTGATCCGAGGAATATTCGCTATATATCTTTTTCCAGAAAGAAACGTTGGATTGAATGCAAGAATATTCCGGAAATGGATAGAATTCGGCCCTGACATCGCTGCAAATGATAAAAACAATCAACACGAGTGGAAGACAGAAAATAAAAGAAATATGTTTTCTTAATAGCTTCATATTAACTGGTCTCGATTCAAATAACTGAACTAATTCTCAACACAAATTCCGGTGACCGACCATATCGTTTATGATCGAATCCAAAATTCCTTATTAATTAGCAAAAACCAAGCCAGAATTTCACAATTGAAGCTATATTAATTAATTCATATACTTACAACATAATCATATAATATCGGCCTTCAAAATAATTACAAATTTTTGACAAAATGCCACATTTTGTCCTGAAATTATTATTTTTCCTTTTGTTTCACCTGTGCCATGGGGATAAGCAAAATCTTACCCAGAAGCAGCATCATTTTGTCGTCACTTTTCAAACAGTTCGCTTTAATTTCAAACAGGATTTTGGATGCTACCGTATCCTGCCAGAACCAGTTGTCCAAAACCGCACTTACCGGTGTTCTGTTTCCCGGCTGGGCAACAACCGCTTCGTAATAATAGGCCTTAAGATCATCCACCGCAAAATTGAGTGCAAATGCCAGAGAAAGGTCTTTGCTGGGATTAGGTGGAATTCCGTCAAGAAAAGCGCCAATAAAATCAACGATGGTTTCCATGTCCAGACCGCTTACCCCAACGGTGGTTCGTCCCCGCTGTTTGAGTGCTAATTCATACCATGAGCGCAGTTCTGTTACCTCTTGTTTAAACGCAGCCCGCAGTTGCTGTTTGTCGCTTAAGCCTTCAGATTTTCGGGTAAAATTCACGGGGCAGGACCAGACAGGTTGCCCTTGACCGGAAAACGGTGCATCTTCCGAAAAATCCTCGAGCACCGGCCCACGTGTTGCCTCCAAAAGCCTTAAGGCCCCAAGCAATACCCGTTTTTGGAAAGCCGCATCATTTGGAACACCCAAGGGGCGGCCGAGCTCAAAGGGGACCCATAAGGCACGGGGGGGCTTGATGGCTGCACTGTGTTCGCGAATCAGGCTGATCTGGGTAGTCGGCACCCCCTCGTCTTCGACATAATGTGCCAGCCCGCCCACGGCGCGCGTGCAAAGCGGTCAGACGGGCACAAGCAATACGGCGTTGACGCGGTCCTCTTTTAACAAACCGGCCAATTTGCGTGCAGATTGTTCAACATCCGCCGGATCAACGGCACCCATAAACGAATAATGAAAATCAGCCGGACTTCCAATCAGTCCTTCATCGTAGAGCTCCCGCAGCCGATCCAGTGGAAAAACAATGTTCCAGTCTTGCTGAAAACCGCTGCGATCAAAATTCGTAGAAATATGGGACATAATCAGCTCACGGGCCGCAATATCACCGGGAATAACCCGATAATGGTCTCCGGGTTCAAATGAAAACGGGCGGTCATCACGCCGGTGCAGACCCGCAGTAGAAATAATCGCAACTCGCCTGCGGTTTAGCGGCGGCCCGGTAACCCAAGGATACGTATCAAAGGTGGGCAGTTTCGTTTTGGCGATATGCGAGCGCTGTGGTTCCGGCATAGATTCAAGGTGGGCCATAAGACTCTCCTTTCTTACATTTTTATCTTAGTTGGCATGATGTTCAGAGGGTATGCCTGCACAAAAGATTCTAAAATTTCAAGTTTGCTGGAAAAAATCAAGTTTTTTTGGCAAAAGTTCGCTATAATTTAAAGCACAAAAATACTATACTGAATACATAGGATTTTTTTATTGACAGATATAGTTGCACCGTGGCATTTTACTATTTAAAGCAGCGCGGAACCACACACTGTAACGACTGCCCCAGTGTAGTGCATTTTAACGTAAACCTGGGTGACCTGAACCAAACAGACGACCTGCGTGTTCTCGACTACGAGGGGCATCATGTATTCTATAACTTCTCGCTAAAAGTTCCTGGAGAGTCGATTTGCTATGAGGCTTGAAGTGTATCGATTTTTCACCTCCAAAGGAGGAATACATGCAAAATAAAGAATTTCAATACTTTAAGTTATTTCGAGATGTTTGTAAGGTTATTAATTCAAGCTTGAATTTCACGGAAGTGTTAAATTCGATCACTGAAAATATTGTTAAATCGCTAAATGTTAAAGCTTGTGCGATTTTCCTTTTGAGCTTATCTCAATAAGGGGGTTGTAGATGCTGAAAAAAGCATGGTAGACTCATTGGAAGGAAAACCGGTTTTGGTGTACGATGTAATGAAGGACGCTCGAGTTCAGTATCCAAAAGAGGCAAAAAAGGAAGGCATTGCTTCAATTCTTTCTGTTCCGATCACAGTCATGGGGAAAATAATCGGTGTGCTGAGAATATATAATTCAAAACCTCACAAATACTCTGAGGATGAGATTGAATTTATTTCCAGCTTGGCGGATATGGGGGCAATAGCTATTGAAAATGCACGACATTTCAGGGAGTTCAGAAATGTATGCGGTGTTATTAGTTCAAGCCTGGATGTTAAAGAAGTATTAAATGCGATCGTTAAAAGTGTTGTAAGCTCATTAACAGTTAAGGGATGTGCTATTTTTCTTTTGAACAGGGTGGAAAACAGGTTGGACATCGGTGCCTCTTATGGTCTGAGCGATGCCTACCTCAATAAGGGACCGGTGGATGCTGAAAAAAGTATTAAAGCGTCATTGAGCGGAAAAACAGTTTTGGTTTATGATGTAACAAAGGACTCCCGGGTTCAATATCCAAAACAGGCGCAAGGCGAAGGCATTGCTTCAATCCTTTCGGTTCCGATACCCGTAAAGGGAAAATTCTTTGAAAATGAAATGCAATTTATTTCCGGATTGGCCGAGATGGGAGGCATCGCCATTGATAATGCCCGCATGTATGATCATCTCAAGGCAGACCATGAAAGTTTGATCAACGAAACGCACCAATGGTTCGAGTTTGGGAGAACTTCATAGATTCGCGATAAACAACAAAGAGATTCTTTCATTTCATCTGCTATCAGTAGCACTAAAGCTGTACATCTTCACCTTCCTTATTCCACCGCTAGGCAAAAAATAATTAATTCTTAAAACCAGGGAGAAAGGTTGAAACAATGACCATACAGAAAATATTGCTTCCTTATAATTTTACGCATATCGATAAAAAAGCAGTAGATTTTGTCATCGACATATTCGCCCATCTGAAGGACATTGAAATTACGGTTTTTAATGCTTACACAGCCGTACCTGAGATTGAAACGTCTGCATCCTCAGTTACCGGAAAACTTAAAGGTAATTTGAGTTATCTTACTCAAAAAATTGCGGAACAGGAAAATGAACTTAATGAAGTCCAACAAAAGTTGATCAAAGGTGGTTTTGGGGCAAGTAATATCAAGACTGTTTTCAAACCCAGAAAAAAGGATATTGCACGCGAAATCATGGAATTAGCGATGAAAGATCAATATGATGTCATTGTCCTAAACCGAAAACATGCAAAGGTAACTCGATTTTTTTCAGGTAGCGTTTCACACAAAATCACGATGTCTTTAAAAGGTCCCATCGTATGTGTTGTTTCATAGGAGCAATCTGTCGAATCGACTTAAAAAATTAGGTGAGGAGGAATTTGATGAATGTCGAAGAAAAAATAGACATTGATGTATTCAAAGTAGTGTTTAGAGCTATGGCACAATCTGACAATCTTGAAATCATGGCCAATCATCTGACGCAATTATTGGTGGCGGCCCTTGAAATTAAAGGATGTACGATTTTTGCCCTGAACACTGAATCTAGAGAGCTTGAAGTCCTGGCGAGTTTCGGATTAAGCATGGGTTACATTCATAAAGGACCGGTTTTAACAGATAAAAGCATAGCCGAAACTTCCAGCGGCAAGCCGATCGTCATCCGAGATACTCAGAATTCAGATCGCCTGCAATATCCGGAAGACGCTAAAAAAGAAGGCATCGGTGCCATCGTTTCTGTTCCCATCAATTTTTATGGAAAAGTTATTGGTGCCCTGCGACTTTATCACCATGATGTGTGGGATATTTCAGAAAAAGATGTCGACTCTCTATTGGTGCTTGCTGAGAACATCGGTTTGGCCATGACCTATACACGTGTTCTTAAGGCATTGAAAACCATAAGATATACTATCGATGACATCCGCGGGGTCTGGATGTTGGAGGAGAAATAATATAATTCGGCCAAGATTAATGAATTATACTTTAAATGCATGTTGAACCAAAAAAAGTGTTGACAAAAATACCACGATGTAGCAAATGTAGTATGATGATAACATGCTTTAAAAACTTAAAATAATAGGATTCAAATAATGGACAGGCTTGAGTTCAAATCTTATCGAAGCAAATTGAATAAAACCCAAAAACAAATGGCTCAGTTGCTGGGAACATCTTTAAAAGCTGTACACAGCTATGAACAGGGGTGGCGGACTATTCCACCGGCGGTCGAACGGCAGATCTTTTTTCTTGTATCGCGATTAAATTCCAAACATAAACGTCAAAAATCTTGCTGGGATATAAAAAAATGCGCTCCCGAGCGAAAGAAACAATGTCCGGCCTGGGAATTCAAAACCGGTGACCTCTGTTGGTTTATCAATGGGACCATATGTGATGGTGGTGTACAAAACAACTGGCAAGAAAAGATGAAAATCTGTCGATCCTGTAAGGTTCTCACTGATATGCTGTAATTCCTCCCTCTCCTCACTTCCTGTAACCTATCAATACTATTGCGATATTAATCAGTCGGCGGCCTAGCCGGGAGGGATGGATTGATGCACGAACACCAAGGCGGTTGGGTCGAGGGACTTCTTTTAATATTTTTTTGGGTAGATTATACTGAGCCCTCCAAATGGGCCATCTCATATGCGAAGCCAAATGCGTGAAGTAAGTTATACCAAAAACAAGGTAATCGATAAATACGGGTTGAAAAATCAATGACAAACATAAAGAAAAAAGTTGCCGTCGGACTGAGTGGCGGTGTTGATTCTTCGGTAGCAGCAGCCCTTTTGCAGCAAAAAGGTTGCAGTGTAATCGGGGTATCAATGATGATTTTTGACGAGTCTCTGACGCTTAATGAGGATGAGAGACACGCCTGCTACGGTCCCGGTGAAAAAGAGGATATTGCATTCGCCGAATCCGTCTGCAACAAACTTGGTATCCCGTTTCACACGATAGACTTGCGCAAGGAATACAGGGTTCATGTGATCAACCATTTTAAAAACCAATACCTTGCCGGTAAAACACCCAACCCGTGCATTGTATGTAATCAACGTCTAAAATTCGGTTTTCTCTTGGAAAGAGCGAAAAAATCAGGCGTTGATTTTGAATTCTTTGCCACCGGCCATTATGCCAGAGTGGAGAAGGCAAATGGCCGCCACCTGCTGAAAATGGCAATAGATGAAGAAAAGGATCAATCATATTTTCTTTATACCCTGACACCTAAGCAGCTTGCCCGTATTCTTTTCCCAGTGGGTGAATTCAAAAAACAAGAAGTCAGAAAAATAGCAAAATCCTTAGGGCTAACAACCGCCGAGCGGCCGGAAAGCCAAGATTTTATTGCCGGAGGTGACTATTGCCTACTTTTTAAAGAAAATGAGAAAAAAGCGGGCAACATCGTTGATGAATGTGGAAATATCCTTGGAAAACATCGAGGTATTATCCACTATACGATCGGTCAGCGCCGTGGACTGGGTATTGCGGCATCCCGTCCATTGTATGTGATAAAAATTGATGCCCCAAATAATCAAATCGTGGTAAGTGGCAGAGAAAGGCTTGCCTCCAAAGGCCTGATTGCCGGAGAAATTAACCTTATTGCTGTCGATAAACTTGACCGACCCTACCCAGCGAGGGTAAAGATCCGTTTAAATCAAAAGGCGGTTGATGCAACGCTGTTTCCTTACAAAAATAGAAAAATAAAAATACGCTTTGACGAACCCCAATTATCCGTATGTCCGGGGCAACATGCCGTTTTTTATTCCGAAGATAAAGTGATCGGCGGAGGTGTAATTCAGGAAGCCCTGTGATCCATTTGCATACTGTCTGCGGCTATAACCCTTTGCCCGGACAGCCGAACTGATTTTCTTTGCGAGCTTTGCGGCTTTGCGTGAGAACATGAAAAATCTACAAAGGAGAAAACCCTTGAAGTCTGTCAAGCATAATTTGGACCACAAGAGAGATCCGGAACTCTGTGCTCAAAAATTAAAAGCATATTTTTCCAAAAAAGGACATGCCATCGTGGCCTTCAGCGGAGGAGTAGACAGCGCACTGCTGGCATATGTTGCTCATCTGGCCTTAGGCAACCAAATGTTGGCCGCCCTTTCCGACAGTCCTTCCTTATCGCGAAGAGAATATCGCTTCGCCGTGAATTTCACCCAGGAAAACGGTATTCCGCTCCAAATTATCCGAACACAAGAAATGGAAGACCCTCTTTATCTGGCAAACCCGGCAAACCGTTGCTATTATTGCAAAAAGGCGCTTTTCAAAAAAATTAATGAGCTCCGACAGGAGCTTAGGTCATCTGTACAACGCTCAGCCTGGCCCATTTTCTATGGCGTTAATATTGATGATTTGCGTGATTTCCGGCCAGGTATCCAGGCTGCTGAGGAAGCTCAGATTCTGGCTCCCTATGTGGATTTGGGTTTCGATAAAAATACGATTCGGTCAATATGCAACTATTTTGGACTGGAAATTGCCCATAAACCCGCCATGCCATGTCTTTCAAGTAGAATTCGATATGGAGAAGCGGTAACTGTAGAGAAGTTGAATCAGGTGGAACTGGCTGAGGATTTCCTTTATGACTTTGGCTTCCGTATATTACGAGTTCGGCATCATGGCGATACGGCCAGAATAGAAATCCCACCTCAAGATTTCGATGTAATGCTCAAGCATAAAGATAAGATCACCCAAAAATTTCACGAATTAGGCTTTATTTATGTTGCGCTGGACTTAGGCGGATTTAAGAGCGGCTCTCTGAATGCTGTCTTGAATTCAACCTGAAACGCATTTAACTCATCACATCAAACCTCCAGCTAGAGTTATAAAAGGAGATCGATTATGAGCAATACCTTAAAATTTGAAACCCTTTGCTTGCACGCCGGCCAGGAACCCGACCCGTCAACCACAGCCAGGGGTGTACCGATTCACCGAACCTCATCCTATGTATTTAAAAACACCGAACACGCCGCAAATCTCTTTGCCCTTAAAGAGCTCGGAAATATATACACCCGAATAATGAACCCCACCCAAGATATTCTGGAACAACGAATTGCAGCGCTGGAAGGCGGCGCAGCAGCTTTAGCACTGTCTTCCGGGACGTCTGCGGTGTATTATTCGATCATCAATATCTGTGCGGCCGGAGATGAAATCGTATCCGCCAATAACCTGTACGGCGGCACCTACACGATGTTTGACTGTATTTTGCCGCAATTCGATATCCATACGAAGTTTGTCGATCCGCGCGACTCCCAAAGCTTCGACACCGCCGTCACCGAAAAAACAAAAGCGTTTTTTATCGAAACCATCGGCAATCCGGTGCTTGAATTTACCGACATTGACGCCGTATCCGAAATTGCCAAAAAACATCATCTCCCCCTGATCGTGGACGCCACATTTACCAGCCCTTATTTGCTGAAAAGTATCGAGCACGGTGCCGATATTGTGGTCAACTCGCTGACCAAATGGATGGGGGGGCATGGAACCGGCATCGGCGGTGTCGTGGTTGATGCCGGCAAATTCGACTGGAAAGATCCTAAATTTACTTTATATAACGAACCCGATCCCAGCTATCATGACATCCGCTACGCCCATGACTTGGGTGATCTGAATCCCGTGGCCTTTATTATGAGAATGCGGCTGGTGCCGCTGCGAAACCTCGGTGCGTGCATATCTCCGGATAATGCCTGGATGTTTCTGCAAGGTCTGGAAACCCTGCCGCTGCGCATGGAGCGGCATTGCGAAAATGCCTTGAAAGTGGCTCAGTATCTCAAGATACATCCAAAGGTCGAATGGGTTCGATATCCCGGCCTGGAAGACGATCCCACCTACCCGGTCGCCGCCAAATATCTCAAAAAGGGCTTCGGCGGTATGGTGGTTTTCGGCATCAAAGGCGGATTGGCTGCGGGTAGCAAATTTGTAGACAGCCTCAAGCTGTTTTCTCACCTGGCCAATGTGGGAGATGCCAAAAGCCTGGTGCTGCATCCATCAAGCACTTCCCATTCGCAGTTATCAACAGCAAAAAGCCGGGGGGCTCACCCCGGACCTTGTGCGCCTGTCGATCGGAATAGAACATATTGATGATATTGTAGGTGATTTAGAGCAGGCATTTGAAAAGGTATAATGTCAGTAGTCAGTCGTCCGTTGCAGGCAAAAGGATTTTTTACAACAGACAAAAAAACAATGGACCACTGACTGCTAAATTGGGGGATTGTCAAAACATACACTCAGTTGCCTCATTTTGCTAACAGAGGGTTGAATAACATTAGGGTATGAGCGAATACATCGAACACGACAAAGATAGTATCTCGGTGGGAATTGTTGAAAAGAAGTTGTACACCTTTGCGGAGCCGCCCGACGAGATGC
>WOR8_10005716_pt1 | contig 11962 bp, 10 predicted proteins | sample DeeMarSeWOR38_10_FD_19890 | JGI IMG/M metagenome (IMG submission 19890) | reverse complement strand
TTCATAGATTATGCTCCAGAGGAACCAACCCAAGGTGAACCGCTTACAATCGTAATCAATGTGGCTGATGAGTATGGAAATCCAATTCCTGATCTTGAGGTCTTTGTTGAGTTCATGGGCTTGGCTCCGATGATGGCATACCCAACAGACCAAGTTGGGGAGTATGTTGTAACCATTCCAGCTATACCATCCACACTTGGATATGGAGACTTTACTGTTGCAGTCACAGCAGTAGGGGAGTTTGTTGAGGAGGCTGCGGATACTTCAACAACGATAACTGTTGAACCTGCTACTCCAAACTTCGCAATGTCAACAAGCTCGCTCTCATTAGGAGCAGGTGCCTCATTTGTCCTAAGTCTTATAGGAATGGTCCTCTACTTCAGAATGGCATCATCGATGAAGGTTGATGATAAAACCACTGAAGGTCTAAAGAAATCCCTCAAGAACATGGACAGACTTTATCTCCTGATTGTTTTAGGAAGCGGTGCTGGCCTTGTTGCATCCTATTCGATGTATACAGCTGGGAATTATGCAGTTGCTCTTATTCTCACTGTTGCACTCTTGGGATGCTCAGTGCTACTCTATGGCCTGTGGTTATACCGAGATGCTACGGCAGCAGTTCTCGTCCGTGGCTCTCTCAGTAGAGGTAGAATGGTCCTCGGATTGTGGCATCTAGTGTTTGTGCCTCTAGTTATCTTCATGATACTTCTATATGGTGTGGAGATTGACTGGTTCAGAAGATACATCATCGATGTATCATTCACAATTGGAGATATCTCGATTCCATCAATCATGACCACTATCTTTGCCGCTTACATGTCATCGATTTTGGTCGTGGTTGTGAACCTCTACCGAGAGGTCAACAAGGGTCTCAAGAAGATTGTGAAGATGGAGGAAGCCGACACTCCTGCAAGTGTTGTCGAGGATGAGAGGACATCCATGGTGAGTAGATTCGGCTCTTCTGTTCGGATTAAGTTCTTGATGTTCTTAGTTGTAGTAGGTGCGACTACTGTTATGAGCTTAGACTTCCTAGCCAGCTGGGAACTCGCTGTGATTGTCCTTCTGCCCATTGCATTTCTTGTCGTAATACCATTCATTTCATCAAAGATAATCCAGTTATTTAGTCGGATAACTGGCGGTAGAATTCCCACAGCGCCTACTGACATGTAAATTCAAAGAGAATACGGGGCGACCCAAGAACGGGTCGCCGATTTCTCTATTAGGAGAAGAGTGACTATTCCTCCGAGGTGTCTTCTACTTCCTCATACTCCTCCAAAGTATCAGAGTCTTCAGAGGCGTCGATTGACTCTTCCTCATAAACCGCCTCTTCATCTTCATTTGCAGATTCCTGAATATCTTCAGCTGCTTCCTCGGCTTCTTCTGCAGTTTCCTGTTCTACTATCTCTTCATCAGATTCCGTTTCAGCAGCTTCCTCCTGAGTTGGTAAGATCTTCTTACCTTCTTCTTGGTCGGCAACGAATTTTGCAATCTGAGCCTTTCTGCTGACATAGAGGGCAACAATGACCGCAAGAGATAGAGCAGCACCCACCATAGTGATAGTTGTCTGCCAAGCACTCGTATTATCACCCAATAGCTGTTGCCAAGTGACCACCAAGAATGCCAGTCCTGCAATGTTCATAACGAAGGATCGAAGTGGTGTTCCCACTTTTGTGATCTCTGTCACATTGGTATCAACCATTGCAGCTGCAATCACACCTGCATTATATTGAGTTGACTTTGTCTTCTTGGCAATGGTCTTTACATCTGAAGATTTCTTTTTGCCCATCCATCGAATAGCCATTGGAACCTTTTCAGCAAGGAGTTCTGCATAGGCGATTTTGGCGTCCTCATGTGTTAAGTTACACTTTTTGCACATATCCAGCTTCTTGTTCCAATTACGCTTACACTGGGGACACTTGTCAGCTTGCCAAGCATCAGGTGCGACCTCACGAAGTCTTTGTCTTACTATGTATTCGCTGACACCAGTATCCTCTCTCCCTTCTTTCTTGCTTTTCTTCATATTGTCTACAATCGAGAAGAGAAGTGGTAATGCACCGAGAACTGTCAGGTTTGGTAATGATCGAATCTCTGATGCTTTCTTATGGATTCCTCTCAGTTTATACGCAGTCTTGAGACCATCCCATAGGCTGTTGAAACCCATGGCTACCCCATATACTGCAGTCACAGTAGCGACCGATGTTGCGATACCTGTAACTGATGTAATGACATCAATAGGCGATGAAGGTAGCAGGAAGGAATATTGATGTTGAAGAATATTCAGAGTAGTATTTCCTTCTGCATAGTATCGAAAGTCAACCGTAGCTTCAAAGACTCCTGTAGCAAGACTAATGGGGCCAAGTGACATCATTCCTGAGAAATCTATTGGTGCAGTGACTGGGGGTATGGGTGACCCAGGATCTACTACAAACCATGTGTTTTGGTATGCATCAACGATTTGGATCGGGAATAATGCAACGCCTTGGTACCAGAATGTAATTGTTCCACTTACATTAAGAGTCTGCGACCCAGTTGCATTCAATTGTAGAAACAGGTCCATTGGCGCATCCATATTGAGTGGTAATGGATTGTTGATGTCATAATCCAAGACATTCATTCCATCAAGAGAAACGTAAACATACAATTTGTTGTCGTGAAGAAAGTCATCCGGGAATGTCTGAGCATCAGTAGTAGTGATGCTTCCAACCATTATCACAAGGAGTAATGCCATGAAACCTATGAACAATAATCGTGAGGGTGAGCGACGCATGATGTTATTTCATCTCCAAAGCAACTCTAGAAATCGTCTGTCGTTTCAGAACTGAAAAGGGTTTTGGGGGCCTAGCTAGGACTTGTTTGAGTGGTTGGTTCCTTTGTACCTCGAATCAAGTCAGCAACCTTTCTGGCCACAGACGCAAATCCCTCACTCTTTCTCATCACACCCTTAGCTCCCACTTCAGCTGCCTGTTTTGCTGCGTCTGGGTCAAAATAAGCTGTCAGAAGATGGATATTCTTTACACCAATCTCTGAAAGTTCCTTTGTACATTCAATGCCATCCATAGCAGGCATCTTCATATCCATCAACACAATGTCCGGTGAATGACCCTCATCTAGAAGCTTCGATGCCATCTCAATTGCTTGTTGTCCCGTGGATGCAACCAAGAGTTCAAAATCATCCAGAAATCGTTTGAGATATACAAGCATGACCTCATGAATGGCTGATTCGTCATCTACGATGAGTATTCGAAAGGTCATATGCATCCCCACGTAATATCGCTTCACACGGTTTTAGTTTGGTGATGCCTTAATATTCGTGTATTATAAGGTGACAAGCGTCAATTCACGAAATTATTTATCCCAGAGCGTGAGTTTCTTAAATTGAGGAAACAAGTTTGACATTTGACCGAATGCCCCTAGAAATTTGGTTTGACGAGTACCAGTTCGAGGTTGAATACGACATAGGAGAGAGTGGTACAAAGTTTCTGACAGTAAAAGAGCTGGACATGGATCTTAGCGATGTAGAGCTACGCTATGGATATCACGTTGGTCATCCCAGTCTACGACAGGAGATTGCGAAGCAGTATGAAGGGAACTCACTTGATAATGTCGCAGTGACCACTGGCGCTAGTGAAGCAAACTTTGCCATCATAGCTAATCTAGTTGGACCAAAAGACAATATCATCGTGGAGCATCCAACATATCCCTCCCTCTATCAAGTGGCAAGGTCTCTCGGGAGAGACCTCACACTCTTCAAACTTGATTGGGAGAACGAGTTCAGACCAGACATGGATAAGCTCCGAAAGCTGATAAGACCTAATACTAAACTGATTACACTGACTCACCCCAATAACCCCACTGGTTCTATAATCTCAAAGGTGGAGCTGGAAGAGGCAATTGAGATAGCTGAAGATGCCAGTGCATACCTGATGGTAGACGAAACCTATAGGGACCTCATGTTTGAAAGACCACCGCCACTTGCAGCAACAATGAGTCCTAGAGCAATCAGTCTAACGGGCATGTCGAAGACATGGGGGCTTCCGGGCATTCGTATCGGTTGGGCTGTGGGAAATCCGTCGATTGTTGAAGCAATAATAAATGTGAGAGAACAAGTCACTATATGCAATTCGTCAGTTGGAGAAGCAATAGCAGAGGAAGTGCTCAGTAAGAGGAATGAGATACTTCCTGTTATCAGGAAAGCTGTGATGTCGAACTATAAGATTGTAGAAGAATGGATGGATTCACAAGAATGGCTAGAATGGATTGCTCCTAAGAGTGGAGTTGTTGGTGCACCAAGACTGAAACGTGGAGGCAGCACTGACGAGTTGTGCAAGCTCCTTGTCACCAAGTACAAGACATTCACAGTTCCAGGATCTAGTATGGAACTTGATGGTCATTTCAGACTTGGATTTGGTGGGGAACAAGAAGAATTGATTGGAGGTCTTGAACGGCTAGGCAAAGCCTTGAAGGAAATACACTCCTGAGGAAAGTGTGGACTTCTTTAATGACCGTTAGAACACATCTACGGATGCGTATCTACTTTGCAAGATGTGGATGAGACTATAGATCTTCAGGATGAAGAATGGACTCCGATTGCCAAACTGACTGTTGAATCAAGAGCTGTCAATGTTAGATTCAGTGTAATAAAAAAAGATAAACCACGACAGGTCACTGCTAGAGCTACCGGGAAACCTCATCTCATTAGTGATTGCGTAGTTGGTGATGAATCTGCAATCATCACACTCACGCTCTGGAACCAAGACATAGATGAAATAGAGGTAGGAAAGACATACGAGTTACAAAATGGTTACATCAGCATCTATGACGAATGCATGAGCCTGTCTAAGGGAAGATGGGGAACAATATGTTCTGCTTCTATAGACATAGTTCAAGTTGATGGAACCATCGATATGAGCAGACCATTCATAGGTCGACCAAGTCGTAGGAAGCAACAGAGATCACCAACTGGTCGATCATTTCAAGGAACTCCAGGAAGAGAATCAAAGGGCTACTGCTCACGGAAGGGCTTTTGAGGTTGTTCTTGCATGACACTGGTACACAGGTGTAGTTGTCATGAAGCTACGACTTCGAGATGAAACGATTCCATACCCTCTGAGTGCCTTAAAGGGACGACTTAGAATGAGTGGCCTCAATGATCGAGCTATTGCAGAAGTCGTGGATGAGTCAGTAATTAGCAAATTTGATACTGAGGTGGCACTTCTCGTTCACACAAGAGAAACTCTGAGTTCATACGATTCTTCAATCCTCTCTAACTTTGAAGCTCTGACAAAATATGAAAGTCTTCGCGGAGAATCCTTGGAAACACCACCGATTGTAGTTGTTCTCGAGGGGGCATCAGCTACAGGCAAGTCTCTAGTGGCGCTCGAACTTATGCATGACTTGACTGCTACAAGATTCATCAGCACTGATACGGTTCGTCAAGTTCTACGAGGGATTGTGAGTGAAGATCAGCATCCCGAGTTATTCTGCCACACATATCAAGCCTATACACATAGACAGGTTGGACCCTCAAATCTTGATCCGGTTGTGAGGGGTTTCCTGGCTCAGTGCGAAATCATATCACTTCACATTGAAAAAATGACAAAGAGAGTGATTGAAGAAGGTGCGATTGCGGTAATTGAGGGTGTTCATATTCAACCTGGAATACTTCAAAACTTGAGTTCCGGTGTTATTGAGATTCTGATTAATCCTGACTACGAAACTCATAGGGCAATGTTCACAAGCAAGCATGAGATTGGCAAACTGACAACAGTATCTGATGATAAAATTGTCCGGAACAAAGAGTTTGAGGCAACACGGGCAATACAGGAGTTCATGATTGAAAAAGCCCAGAATTCAGACGTCCCAATCGTTGGATTGACAACTTACCAAGACATCTATCAGGATGTTTCAGCTCTAATAATCTCTAAAGTAAGAGATTTTCTTAGTTCCTCTGAGGAAGGTGCAGTCAAGGAATGAAATGGAAGAATAGTTCACTTGACAAATTGTTTAATCCCGGATCAATTGCAGTTGTCGGTGCCTCAGACAAACCAGACAAGTTGGGTGCATTAACTCTCTTGGCTTTACAAACCTACACTGGAGATGTGTATCCAGTCAATCCGCGTGTCAAGACCATAGGCAATGAGAAATGCTTTGCATCTCTTGAAGATATCGGCAACCAAATAGACTTAGCAATGATTGCACTCGGTCCACAACACATCTTATCTACACTAACTGAATGTGCCAATGTCGGAGTGAAGGGTGCAATTATCTTTTCAGCAGGCTTCAAAGAGTTAGGAGGAATCGGCGAGGTCCATCAGCAAAAGGTGAAGGAAGTTGCTGATGCGGGCCATATCGCAGTTATCGGACCAAACTGTCTAGGCGCGGGAAACCCCAATATCAACCTGAATGCCACTTTCTTTCCTCACCCCACTCCCATGAATGGGGGTTCAGTTGCTATGGTCAGTCAGAGTGGAGGAGTAACCGGGTTAATGATCTATCGTGCCGCTGATTCAGAATTAGGGATCTCCAAGTTTGCAAGCGTTGGAAATCGTGTTAACATTGACTTTCATGACATGCTGAGATATCTAAGGGATGATCCAGATACTGAAACAATCTGCCTTTTTGTTGAAGGGACAGAGTATGCAAGAGAGATGACTGAAGAGCTGAAGAAAACCACGAAAAGTAAACCTGTTATTGTCTTCAAAGTGGGAAAGACTCCAGCCTCAAGAGAAGCTGCTCTGAGCCATACAGGTAGTCTTGCTGGGAATACTAACTTGTATAGTGGAGCAATAAGACAGTCCGGAGCGACCGAAGTGGGGGGTGTTAGAGAAATGATAGACACTGCCCGATTGCTCACAATATGTAAGCATCGTCCAACTGGTCGCAGAGTAGCAATAGTGACTCACACGCTAGGCATTGCATTGGTCGCAGCTCAGACTCTCGAACTGAATGGAATTGAACTACCTCTTCCAACCGAAGATGTAGCAAAAAGAATTCAATCAATGTTGAACATGCCGGTTGAAATTCCAATCAAGAACCCCGTAGATCTCCTTGCACAGGGATGGGCCAATCCCACCATCTTTGCTGACGCCTTTGAGCTCATCCTAAATGAGAATCAATTCGATGCGGTCATGATTGTGTTCTCTCCAAACTACCAGGATGACATAGGAGGAGGAGTGCCGATCAAAGAGATAGTAGAGGCATCAAAGAAGGTTCCAAAACCAGTCATTAGTATCCTGGCTTCTCCAGACACTAGGAAACCTCCGGGATATGATATACTCGAGGCTGCCGGAATTCCATTCTTCTCAAGTCCTCATAGAGCAGCTCAGGCGCTAGTTAATATGCTGAAACTCTCAAAATAAGAAAGAAGAGGGAACCGCCGCACAAGGCAGCGGTCTTTACATCACCTACCCGATACAGTGAGGAGATCACTGGGAGTTTTAGGGAGTCCCTCTGGAACATCACCATTCAATGTTCCGTCCATTAAAGCGCCATATGCGCCCATGTCAAAATGACCATGACCTGATAAGTTGAAGACAGTTGTACTTGATTCATTTTTCTCCTTAGCCTCAAGTGCAATGTCAATTGCTGCCTTGATTGCATGGGCGGACTCAGGAGCAGGCACGATACCTTCGGATTTTGCAAAGAGCACTCCAGCATTCAAAACATCAATCTGGTTGAAAGATTGAGGGATAATTCGCCCTTCTTCAACAAGGGCGCTGATTGATGGAGCAACTCCATGATATCTCAGACCACCTGCGTGGATCTTTGGGGGAGTGAAATCAGCGCCTAGAGTATACATTTTCAGTTTCGGAGTGAGTCCTGCGGTATCACCGAAGTCGTATCGATACTCGCCTTTTGTGAGAGATGGACAGGCTATGGGTTCGGCAGCGATGAACTTTACATCTTTGAATCGGTCATCTATCATAAATGGATAGGCCAAACCTGCGAAGTTACTACCACCACCAACACAGCCAATGACATAGTCTGGAGATTCATCAACACTATCAAATTGCGCAATTGCTTCTTGTCCTATTACTGATTGATGCAGGAGAACAAAGTTCAGAACAGAGCCTAGAGTGTATTTCGTATTCTCATTGTTTACTGTGTCCTCTAGTGCTTCGCTTATAGCTATACCAAGTGTCCCCGGATGATTTGGTTGCTCTTTATTGAGCTTCCGACCAAACTCAGTCAGGTCAGATGGACTTGGTACTATCTTTGCACCATATGTCCGCATCAATGTCCCACGATACGCCTTCTGCTCGTAGCTTATTCGAACCATGTAGACCATAGCCTCAAGTTCAAAATACGCACAAGCAAGCGCGACTGCACTACCCCATTGCCCTGCACCTGTTTCGGTAGCCATCCGTTCGATGCCCTCCTTCTGCGCATAATAAGCTTGAGTAGCAGCAGTGTTCAGCTTGTGGCTACCAGTTGGTGAAACATCTTCCCGCTTGAAATATATTCGACATGGAGTCTTCAGAGCCTTTTCAAGACCTAATGCCCTTTGAATGGGAGTTGGTCGTCCTGATCTCATCAGAATTTCACGAACCTCTGAAGGTATTGAGATTGTTTTCTGACTAGAGACCTCCTGCATAACACACTCCTTTGGAAAGAGTGCAAGCAGTGCATCAGGACTTACTGGTTCCTCAGTTTCCGGGTTTAGTGGCGGAGGAAGAGGATTCTTCAAATGTGGAAGGATATTCAAGAATTCCTTAGGAGTGTCTTCGATATCCAACTGGATTCTAGCATGTTCTTTGGTCATATCTTATTCTCCGTGTAATAACCGAATCTGGGTGCGGAGTGTCTTCTGAGAGTGAGAAATGGATGAAATGGTGGGTAATATCAAAACGCAATTGAAACACAATAATCAGTCTTTCAGAAGAAGTCGACACACTGAGTGTGAGATATGGCGAATAAGCTAGACGGGCCGCGATGGACCCAAATGCCATTGGCCAAGGCACACTCGTGTCATTTTTCACACCCAGAATCGGTTGTATTCGTCGGTTCATAGGGTCTTATAAGCATTGTGCATAAATGTTCATCAATGTACGTAAGTGTACATCCTATAATTTCAGTATTTGCTATGCTGCTTTATGTAACAACCAAACCTTTTTTGAATGAAACTTTTGGGGGTTCAATTAGTTGGTGACTAATTTGAACAGCTCTCAAAATGCAGAGGAAAGAATTGATTGCGACCTACTTCGATTGTTGTTTGATTCCTCACCTCAGGGAGTCATCGTCATTCAAGATGGAAGAATCATCTATACGAATTCAGCACTTGCCTCCTCTGTAGGAATCACACCAGAACAAGCAATAGGTCAAGAGGTTACACGAATTACTAAAGTTCTCGGACCCGAGAATCAGGAAGAAGCCATTGCTAGGTTCATAGCAGTCAGCTCCGGGGATGTAGAATCTGAAAGGAGCCGTTTTTGGTTCACTAATGAATCTGGAGAGAAGCGAGTCCTAGAAGTCAGTACCAATCAAGTCGAAGTCAATAGAAAGAAGTATGTCATTGTCTATTGCATCGATGTCACGGGAGATGAGCGTTCAAAAGCAACCCTAACCACTGAGCGTAAGGCTTACAGCGTTGTTGCAGAGGCCGCACTCAGTGCTGCAGATGTTCCTGAATTGTGTAATCAGATTCTGGATGGTTTAGTAGAAACTCTCGGGTTTGATTTAGGTACAATTAGACTCTACGACCCTAAGACTGACTCACTGAATTTGATAGCGTCCCATGGCATAGAAGAGGGAGGTACTGCTGAGGTGGTGCAACTAGATGATCCAAACTATCTTGTTGCTCGTACTGCCCGTACAAAGTCACCGCTTTTCACAGAAGATATAGACAAATCTCCAGAGAGTAAAGAACGGATGGCAAGAGCAAGAGAGTTAGGAGTCCATGCACTCATCTTTTGGCCCATCGTAGGATCTGAAGATGACCTCCTTGGCGTGATAAACATTGCCGCCAAGAGTTCCAAACCCCTTGAAGAAGAACAAAGGACCGTCTTTGCCACAATTGCAGGAATGTTCTCTACAATCCTTGAGCGTAGAAGAACAGAACAAGAACTACAGGAGTTCAAAGACCGTTTTACTGCGTTTGCAGATAATATACCAGGTCCCGTTTATATTAAGGATGATACATCTCGAGTCCTATTCATCAATAGATATATGCGTGAGGCAACACCAAAATCAGCTCAAGAGGGTTGGGAGGGCCAAAGTACAATGGAATTATTCGCTAGGGATCGAGCAGAGGCTATCACAGAAGAAGACCAGAGGGTCCTAAAAGAGGGTCCAATTGACAGAGTTCAAGAAACAACTCGAGAAGGGAAGTTTCGCACCTTCAGGACACACAAGTTCCCCATTATTCGTGAGGGACAATCCCCACTTATCGGGGGATTCTCTATTGACATTACGGAGCAAGTTGAAGCTGAGAAACAGCGTGAGGAAGCCAGAGCTAGGGCAATATGGATGTCAGACCTGATGGCACATGACATCAACAATTTACATCAAGGAATAATGTCTAGTCTAGAGTTAATCCTTGAGGATGAGGAATTCCCTGAGCATCTAAGAAACATTGCTCAGAGTGCCATCTTCCAGGTTAATCGCAGTGTATCCCTCATCAACAATGTCAAGAAGTTCTCCGTGGTGAACCAAGAGGAACTTGTCCTTGAGAAGATAGATCCAGCAGATGCATTGACTGCTGCAATTCAGACCGTGAAACAGTCATTTCCAAATCGCAAGATTACTATTTCGACAAATTTGGAATCTGGAACTTACTGTATTATGTCCAATGATTTCCTACAGGATGTTTTTTACAATCTGCTTCACAACGCTGTAAAGTTCACACTGAGCGAGGAGGTCCTCATAGATGTAAAAACAAGTCTTGTGGATGATGGTGAGTTCTTGCGTTTTGATTTCGAGGACAGAGGACAAGGAATTGATAATAGACTGAAAGAGAGTATCCTTACCGGAATTGAAGACAGGGTTCACAGAGTTTCCGGCGTGGGACTTACTCTTGTACGACAGATTATCAACCAGTACGCAGGTAACATTTGGGTAGAGAATCGTGTGGAAGGCGACTTCTCGAAGGGTACACGATTTGTAGTGAAACTCCCTAACGGTTGCTAGTTGCCCAAGGACTCAAAATCTCTTTTCCCAGAATTGTTAAATTAGTGAAGTGTGCATTATCTTTTGACATAGGAAGGGTGTGTATTGGAAGAAGAAGGTCCCAAATACGTGCTAAAAATGGTTGCACTAGGTGATGGGGCCGTAGGCAAAACTAGTTGTATCATGCGATATACTCAGAATAGCTTTGGAGAATCGTATAAGGCAACAATCGGTACTAACATTGCTGTTAAGGATTTGGAGGTTGAGGTTCATCCTGGCCAACCTGCCACAGCGCAGATAGTTCTATGGGACCTTGCTGGGCAACCAACTTACAAAGATCTTAGGTCAAGATACATGGTTGGAGCATCTGTTGCGTTTCTTGTCTATGATGTGACTAGACCTCCAACGTTTCTCAATTGTGGGTCATGGTATGACAACTTCATGAGTGTGTCCCCTGAAGCTGTCGTAGTGCTTGTCGCGAACAAGGTTGATAGGGAAGACCGGATGGTTCCTCCAGAAGCCGGGGAGATGTTCAGTCGCTGGCGAAGTGTTGACTATATTGAAACCTCCGCAAAGACTGGAGAGAATGTAGAAAAGATGTTTAGCACTTGTGTTGAAACTGCTGTTCGAAATGAAGAGAAACGACTTGGCCGAGAACTCTAGCCAAGTCCAAATCTGCCTTATTCTAGGGTGATAAAACCGGCACTGCGTTGAATGCATAATCCAAGATCACACCTGGGAATATGAAGAGCGCAATAACGGCAATGACACAGATTACAACTGCAGCCAATGGAATTGTGGGTAGCTTGAGTTGCGTGTCGTCAGGTGCATCCATCATGTAGGAGTATCTCAACACTCT
>WOR8_10005710_pt1 | contig 11968 bp, 9 predicted proteins | sample DeeMarSeWOR38_10_FD_19890 | JGI IMG/M metagenome (IMG submission 19890) | reverse complement strand
TCGAGCTACTACGTGGATGCGAATTCCGACCTGATTCCGGGCGTACCGACGCTGCGGCGCAAGGTGCTGGGGATACAGGGCGTCAACTCGGCGATTTTCGACCAGGAGATCGCCCCCGGCGTAGAGAACCTGCAGATCCAGTTCGGCATCGACGTGAATGAAGACAACACGGTCGACCGTTACGTCAACCCGGGCGACCAGATCTACAACCCCCGGGCCGCCGGCTACGTCGCGGGCGCAAGGGTGCTGACCGCCAGGATCTGGCTCGTCGTGCGCGGGCTGGCTCGCGAACCTGGCGTCGACGACCAGACCGCCTACACGCCCGGCAACGTCAATCTTGGCGCGTTTAACGACGAGGTGCGGCGCATGCAGGTGTCGAAGACAATTCTCCTCCGCAATTCGAGAATCTGATTGAGAGAACGGACAATGATCAAGCAGACGAATTTCAAAAAGCAATCAGGCGCGGCGCTCATCGTCGGGCTGCTGTTGCTGGTCGTGATCACGGTGCTGGCTGTCTCGGGCATGAGTACAGCGACGACCGAACTGGCGATGGCGCGCAACGACCAGAATTACGAAAATGCCTTCCAGGCCGCCGAGACCGGTCTGGAGACAGCGCTGGCGCAGGGTCAGTTCAATGCCGTGGGCACGGTGACGGTGACGCAGATCATCAATGCGAACGACCAGGTCACGGCGCAGATCGCGCCGGACGGCGATCCGACGATCGTGCCGGACCAGGCCTTCAGCCTCGGCGTCGGCAGCGGCGTCGTCGCCTATCATTTTCTCGCCACGGCAACGGCTGTATCCGAACGTTCGCCGGGCACCCCCTCTGACCGCGACTCCAATGCGGTACACACCCAGGCTTTTTATATCGTCGGGCCGCAAGGACCGACGCTTTAAGCGGTAGAAGGAACGGAGTATCCCCATGAAATTCAAAGTATTGATCGCCGCCCTTTCACTAGTGCTGGCCTTGCCGGTCGCCGCTGAGTTTCGAACCATCGCGGAAGCCCACGAGGCCTCGCTGTCGGAACTGCGCCTGCCGCAGAACGAGACCGGAACCATCAGCTTCAAGCCGTGTGACGAGTGTCCCTACCTGGTCAAACGCGTCAGCGGCGACACGGAATGGGTCTTCGACGGCAGGAGCATGTCGCTGGAGAAATTCCGTCGCAGCCTGCGCGCTATTTCGGATCGAAAGAATACGCCCGTTACGGTTTTGCATCACCTGGAGAGCGACCGTGTGACCCGGGTGTCGGTTCATCCCGTGAAGGATCAGTGATTGATTGCCCTCGCAAGGAATCATGAGGACAGAATGATGAATACAGTTATTCAGAAAACAACATGGACGTTTGCCGGGCTGCTGCTGGCTCTCACATGCGGCACGCCCGCCGTCGCGGACGACACGGAATTGCTGCTGGTGAATCCCGATGCGTCCCAGCAGGTACCCAATGTCATGCTGATTATCGACTCGTCGGGCAGCATGGGCAACACGGAGCAGACCACCGAGGTTTACGATTACACGGAGATCTACCCCGGCAGCGCAACGCCCTGCGATCCGAACTACCTGTACTGGAGCGAGCACAAGAGTGTCGTGCCCGCGTGTGCTTCGGGCACGTCGAACCGCATCCTGAAAACTGCCTTCGTCTGCGAGGACGCCAGGAGACGCCTGGAGGGTGTCGGCAGCTACCGTGGCCGCATGGCACAGCATCGCCTGGGCTCCTCCGGTTTCTTCAGTGTCCTGCTCGGGCTTGCTGACACGGTTCACTGGCAGGAAGTCGAGCCGGGCAACGAGACCGACCTCGTCGAGTGCAGCAAGGATGACGGCGATCATGGCGACGGCATCGACACCAGCAAGCTCTATGCACAGCGCGGCGGTGACATGCCGCCGTTCACGGATAAGAAAAAGGACCGCATCAACTGGGGTACCTGGCCGTCGAGCCAGTCCATCACCGTGTATGACGGCAACTACCTCAACTATCTCGAGAATCCCGTGCTCATCGACGATTCCAAGATCAACATTGTGCAGAACACGGCAACGTCGATCCTGAATTCCATCGAGGGTATCAATGTGGGCGTCATGCGCTTCAACAGCCAGGAAGGCGGCCCTGTGCTACTCGACCTGGTGCCTCTCGACACGAACCGCACCGAGATCCTCGATATGATCAACCAGATTCCGTCCGGCGGCTACACGCCCGTGGCGGAGACCGTGTTCGAGTCGGCGCTGTACTGGCGCGGATTGCCCGCCCATTATGGCGAGCTGATCAATGAACACACGACGGACCCCAATGCGCTGATCTCGGCGAGCCCCGAGATCTACGAGCAGCCGACGAGCGTCTCCTGCGCCAAGAACTTCAACGTGGTACTCACCGACGGCGCGCCGACACGGGATGTCGGGGCCGAGGCCCTCGTCAACGGTTTGCCCAACTGGGGCACGACCCTGGGATATTCGGGCTGCACCGGATCCGGGGACGGCGCCTGCTTGGACGACATCGCCGCTTACCTGTACAACGAGGACATCGACACGACGCTGCCGGGCAAGCAGACCGTCACCACGCACACGATCGGATTCGCGATCGACCTGCCGATACTGGAGGAGGCCGCGTTGCGAGGCGGCGGCACCTATTTTCGGGCGAACGACGTGGCGAGCCTGACGCAGGCCCTGCTCGAGATCGTGAACGACATCCAGGACCGCAACCTGTCGTTTGCCGCGCCTGCGGTCGCGGTCAATGCGTTCAATCGCACGCAGAACCTCAACGACCTGTACCTGACCACGTTCGCGGCGAGCGAATCGGTGCGCTGGCCGGGCAACCTGAAGAAATACCGCATTGCCGACGGACAGATCGTCGATCGCTTCGACCAGCCAGCCGTCGATCCGAGTACCGGATCGTTCTATGACTCGGCTGCCAGCTTCTGGTCGACGGGCACGGACGGCAACGACATCACAGTCGGTGGCGCCGTCGAGAACCTGCCGGATCCGTCCTCGCGCAGGATCTTCACAAACAACACGGCAGACCCGAACCTGACGGCAGCCGCAAATGCGGTTACGCCCTCGAACGACGCTGCATTCACGCTGGCCGATTTCGGGCTGACGGGCGCCGCTGGCGAACCCACGATCGAGGAACTCATTCGCTGGGTGCGCGGCGAGGACGTCCGTGATGAAGACCTGGATCCGGCGACAACCACCATTAAGCAAATGGGCGACCCGCTGCACTCGCAACCGGCTGCGGTCGTCTATGGCGGTACGCCGGCCAGTCCCGACATCACGGTGTATACAGCCACGAACCAGGGATCGGTACACGCCGTCAGTGCAGCAACCGGTGAAGAACTCTGGTCGTTCATACCAAAAGAGCACCTCGAGAACCTGCCGCTCTACTTCTTCAACGATGAGGCGCCGTTCAAGTTCTACGGCGTAGACGGTGACATCGTGCCGGTGGTAGCCGACCGGAACGACAACGGCATCATCGAAGCGGCGGACGGCGACTTCGTGTACATCATTTTCGGCATGCGCCGGGGCGGTGACACCTACTACGCGCTCGACGTAACGGACAGAAATAACCCCAAGCTCAAGTGGCGCCTTAGCACGCCTGGTTTCGGGCAGACCTGGTCGCGGCCGACCGTGGCGCGTGTCGACATGGTCGACCCCGGGCTCAACAGTGACAAGGCCGTCGTAATTTTCGGTGGCGGCTACGATACCGTGCACGACAACCTGTCGCATCCGTCCACGCCGGACTCCCGGGGCGCAGGTGTCTACATGGTCGACCTGCAAACGGGTGACGTACTCTGGCGCGCTGGCGCCGACGCCGGTGCCGACCTGCAGATCCCGGGCATGACAAGATCGATTGCCACGCAGATTCGCGTTATCGACCTGACAGGCGACGGTATTGCCGACCGCATGTACGCATCCGATATGGGCGGCCAGATCCTGCGCTTCGACATTTTCGCCGGCAAGTCGCCGGATGGCACGGGTACCGACGCTCTCGTCACGGGCGGCGTCGTCGCCCAGCTCGGCGCCGAGGGTCTCGGTTCGCCGACCGACCCCGAGACACGGCGCTTCTATGCGGCGCCGGACGTCTCGATCTTCAACGACAACATTCAAAACCGTCGTTTTATTTCAATCAGCATCGGTAGCGGCTACCGCGCGCATCCGCTGGACAACACGCCGAGTGATCGTTTCTACTCGATCCGCGACCAGCGGGTTTTCGGCCAGATGACGCAGGCCGAGTACGACGCGTTCACCCCGGTGACGGATTCCGAACTCATTGAGGTCAGCGGTACCGTCGGTACCGTACTCGGGCCTAACGATCGCGGCTGGAAGTTCACGCTGCCGCCCGACCAGAAGGTCTTCGCGAATTCGGTCACGTTCAACAACGAGGTCTTCTTCGTCGCCTTCTCACCCGATACGGCCAATGCATCCGTATGCAAGGCTGGTGACGGTCGCAACTTCCTGTACCGTGTCGCCGTCAAGAACGGCGACCCGATCGCGGACCTCGACACGATCGTGGCGGGTGACGAAGACAAGGAGCGGGTGGAAGAGCTGGCGCAGGGCGGCATCGCACCGTCGCCGGCGTTCCTGTTCCCGAGCCCTGATCCTGGCTGCACCGGGGAAGAGTGCTCGCCGCCGCCGATCGGCTGTATCGGCGTCGAGTGCTTCGACCCGGGCTTCGAGAATCTCCCGGTTCGAACACTGTGGACCCAGGACGGCGTTGAATGATGAACGGCAGGCAGCGTATGCAGGCGAAGCTCATGCACACGATGCGGGGCATCACGCTCATCGAGCTGATGATCGTGGTCGTGGTCATAGGCATCATGGCGGCGATTGCTTACCCGAACTATCGTGAATTTGCTGCACGCGCGAAGCGCAACGAGGCGAAAGCGGCATTACTGCAGATAGCAACCAACCAGGAGCGCTTCTACCTGCAGAACAACACCTACACCTGCGACATGACGCGTCTCGGCTTTGCGGGAGCGGGCCCGGTCCAGACGGACTCCGGAACGTATACGGTAGACGTTACCCAATGTGACGCGAACAACTTCGTTGCCCGGGCGGATTACATCCCTGCGGATACGGAGTCCGGAAAATGTAGCTGGTTTCGGATCGACGGGCGCAACGTGAAAACGTCGGCGCCCCTGGCCGATTGCTGGACGCGCACGCGCTAGATTAGCGACGCACTATTCGGGCGGCGCCTCTTCCGGGGGCGCCGCTTTTTCTTTGCCCGACAGGAACAGCGAGTCGATGATAAGCAGCGCCGCCCCGACCGTGATGGCGGAATCGGCGACATTGAAGGACGGGAAGGCCCAGCTTCCGAACCAGACCTGGATGAAGTCCGTCACGTAGCCTAGTCTGATGCGGTCGACGAGGTTGCCGAGCGCTCCGGCGAGCACCAGCGTCAAACCCATCGAGAGCACCATCAGGTTGCTGGCGCGGATGCGCCACAGCCACACGACCAGCACTGCACTCACAACGCTCGCCAGCACGACGAAAAACCAGCGTTGCCAGCCGCCCGCACCGGCGAGGATGCTGAAAGCGGCACCGGTATTCTGCTGATGGGTCAGGTTGATGAACCCGTTGATCGGTACATTACCGTACAACGGCACCCAGCGGATAATCGCCCATTTCGTGCCCTGGTCGGCGAGCACGATAAAAACGGCAAAGATCATCCACGCGATGAATCGTTTTGCACCTTCGTTTGATTCCAAGCTTTAAGGCCCCTCAGCTGTTTTCAGCAAGCGCGGATCTCGCATTGTCGGCATCGACGTCCATTTGCGCAACCAGGTCCTCGACCATGTCGAACTTTTCCTGCTCGCGCAGCCAGGCAATGAAGTCCACGTGAATGTACTCGCCGTAGATATCCGCGTCGAAATCGAACAGGTGAACCTCGAGGATTGGTTTCGTTCCCGCGAATGTCGGCCGCGATCCGACGCTGGCGACCGCGTCGTGCGGTCCACCTTCGAGCCCGTGGACGCGCACGGCAAAGATGCCCATTACGGCGCTCTGGCGCCGGCGCAGGTCGACGTTCGCCGTCGGGTATCCGAGCGTCCGGCCCACCCGATCGCCTTTAACGATTTTCCCCGACATCCGGTACGGCCGTCCAAGCAGCCGGGTTGCGGTTTTCATATCGCCCCGCCCCAGGGCATCGCGAATCGCGGTACTGCTGACACGCACACCATTGACGACCACGCTTGGCACCTGTTCGACATCGTATTCGAGCAGGCCGGCGACGGCGTTCAGTTGTTCGATGGTACCCTCGCGACGCCGCGCGAAATGAAAGTCGTCGCCGACAACGAGATACCGTGCATTCAGTCCATGAACGAGAACCCGGCGGATGAAATCGGCCGCAGGTATGTCCCGCATCGGCGCCGCAAACCGCGGACAGTAGAACAGGTCGATCCCGCGAGCATCCAGGCTGTCGAATTTTTCACGGAATCGCATCAATCGTGCGGGCGGGCTGGTGCCGCCGAAAAATTCTTTTGGCGTGGGTTCAAAGCTCATCACGACCGTGGTCAGACCCTTGCCTTCCGCAACGTGCATGACCCGTTCGAGCAGCTGCTGGTGGCCGAGGTGTATCCCGTCGTAAGCACCGATCGTCACGACGCTGCCGGTGTCAAGATCCGGATACGGCAGGTCTGCGAGGTGCCTCACGAGCCGCATGTCAGTTCTGCCTCAGCCGAAAATCTGCGGTGCGCATGCCGAGCATGAACAGGGCCGCAAAGTAGGCGGCGACAGCGACGAGTATCGCGGTCACAAGCCACGTAACTCGTTCGAAGATCCCGCTTTCCAGCCACCAGGAAAGCGGCCGCTGTAGCGCAACGAGAGCGCCGGTCATGACGATGTTCGCTACGGCAATGCGGAGCAGCAGAGCAGCCCAGCCCCGACCGTGACGGACCACGCCGTCCCGCCGCAGGCCGCGATACAGCAGAAATGCGTTGAGCAGCGCCGCGACCGAGATGGCCAGGGCGAGCCCGGCATGCGAACCTGCAAACCCGATGGAGGTCAGGTACCAGGCGAGAGTGACGCTCAATACAAAATTGACCGCCAGCGCTATCAGGCCGATACGGACAGGGGTCCTGGTATCCTCGCGGGCGAAAAAAGCGGGCGCAAGGATCTTGACGTAGGAGAATCCGATCAGCCCGACGGAGAATGCCTGCAGCGCAAGCGCCGTCATGCGCACGTCTTCGATCGTGAACACGCCACCGTAAAAGATCGTGGCGACGAGCGGCTCGGCGAGCACGATCAGGCCGATCGCGGCGGGCACGGCGATGAGCAACACGAGCTTCATCGACCAGTCCAGCGTGTCGGCGAATTCGTCGAGCGAATCGTTCGCGGCCTGCCGGGCCAGGTACGGCAGCGTCACGGTTGCCAGCGCGATGCCGAACAGGCCGAGCGGAAACTCCATCAGCCGGTCCGAGTAGTACAGCAGGCTGATTTTTCCGACGCCGAGCATGGACGCAATGATGCCGCCCAGCAGAACGTTGATCTGCGCGACCGACGAACCGAATATCGCCGGCAGCATCAGCCGGGTAACGCGTCTTACGCCCTCGTGCTGCAGCCCCCATTTCGGCCGCGGCAATGCACGGATGCGCATCAGGAACGGCACCTGGAAGAGCAGCTGGCACAGCCCCGCGACGAACACGGCATACGCCAGCGCCATGCCCGGTTCCGCGAGCCGCGGCGAGAGCCACACGGCGCCCGAGATCAGTACGACGTTGAGTATGACCGGCGTGAAAGCCGGCACGCCGAAGCGGCCGTAGGTGTTCAGGATGCCGCCCGCGAAGGCGGTCAGGGAAACGAAGAACAGGTACGGGAAGGTGAAACGCAGCATCAGCGTTGCAAGGTCGAAACGGCCATCCTCGCCGATGAAACCGGGAGCCACGATCGCCACCAGCAGCGGCGCCGCTACGACGCCGGCGAGCGTCACGAGAAACAGTATCAGGCCGAAGGTACCGGCAACGGCGTCGACGAATTCGCGCGCTTCCTCGTGGTCGTGCCGCTCCCGGTAGCGGGCCATGACGGGAACGAAGCCCTGCGAGAAGGCGCCCTCGGCGAAAAAGCGGCGCAACATGTTCGGAATCCGGTTCGCCACGAGGAAGGCGTCCATGACGAGCGAGGCGCCGAAAAAGCGCGCAAATACGACGTCGCGGACCAGGCCCAGGATCCGGGACAGCAGCGTCATGCCGCTCACGACCGAGGTCTTTGCAATCAGGCTCTGCCCGGAAACCCGGCTCGGGTGTATGCCGGCGCCAGCCGGCGCGGCATCAGGGGCTTCTTTGTCGGTCGTCATAAGCTCGCTGAGTTTAGCCCAGAAAATTCATGGAATCAGGCATTTAGGTCGGCCGCCCGGCGCCAGCCGCGAGCCTGAATCAGGCGTTGACATTCACCCCCCAGCCACGAATAATACGCGGCTCTTTGCAAGCAGGACACGGAAAAAACCAGTGGCTAACATCAAGTCAGCACAGAAGCGCGCCAGGCAGGCGGAGAAGACCCGCAAGCACAACATGGGCTTGCGCTCTCGCATGCGCACCAAGATCAAGAATGTCATCAAGGCCTGCGAGGCCGGTGACACCGAAGCGGCAAGGGCTGCTTACAAGGAAGCTGTCCCGGTCATCGACACGATGATCAACAAGGGTATCGTCAACAAGAACAAGGCCGCGAGGCACAAGAGCCGCCTGAACAAGCGCGTCAAGGCACTCACGGCCTGAGCGACGCTTCATCCGGATACAAAAATGCCGCCATCGAGGCGGCATTTTTGTATCCGGGAATCCCGGTTCAAGAACCGCTCCTACTTCCAGCAGTCGCTGCCCCCGCCACTGCTGCCCTTCATCAACATCTGGTTCAGCGTCAATGACCCGCATTCCGTATCCCGCGCGGCCTGGCCGTTGAGCGGCGCCGCGGTGATCGTATAGGTCGTCGCCGTAACGTTCGTCAGCGCAACCGAGTAGGTACTGTCGGCACCCGCCGTCGGCCGGCCATCGTCGGCGATCACCAGTGGGTTTGCCGCGAATCCGAGATTCGTCAGGTCGTTCGTGAACCGCTTGTTGTCCATGAAGAACTGCTGCTGCCGGTCCGCAATCTGCAGCAGAATCGACGTCGCAGCCGTGCGCTTGGTATCAACGACGTAGCCCATGTAGGACGGGTACGCGAAACCGGCTATCAGCGCCAGGATGACGATGACGATCATCAGTTCGATGAGCGTTACGCCGCGTTGCTTCGGAAGTGCCTTTTCATATTGCATCGAACGTCTCCTGTCGGCTTACGGCTGGGTCGCCCCGCCGGCCGGTGCGGTGTTCTGAATGTCGCCGTCCTCGCTCAGGTACCAGTAGGTACGCCACCGGGTCGCGGCGTTTACGTCGTCGATCTGCAGGTCGGGCCGCAAAATCTTGTTCGGCGGGATCGAGACAACCTCGGCCGGAATGCCCGCAGAGATCAGCTCGACGCTGCGATCGGCCTTCGAGTTCGGTGCATCCGGGTCGTCGGACGTATCGTCACTGGTGTCGTAGTTGATAACTGCCGTGCCATCCTGCAGCGATACGGCATACAGCCGCCCCGCGCCTTCGGACGGCGCGCAGGCCGTAGCGGAACTGCCGCCTCGCGGCAGATAGGACGTGAAGAAGACCTTGCCCGTCACGGTGAGCGCGGTCGCCAGGATCTTCTCGCCCGAGTCTTCCATATTCAGGCGCCAGCCATTCAACAGATTGACCGTGCAGGTACCGCCGTTCTGCAAGCAGTTACTGGTGACATCGCCGAAGTCGACGTGCTGCATCCCGGTGTCGACGCCGCTGCCGACTGCCGTGGCGCGATCCTTGAGCATGTAAATGAAATCGGAAGTAACGCCCCCGGAGTCGAGAGGATTGGCGCGGTTACCGGAGCCGATGACGACGCCGTCGAAGAGCCCGTAACCGTCCTTGCTCGGTACCAGGTCGGGCCGATGGAAGAAGCGCCGATCCGTGGCAATGCCGGAACTTCCGGATGCGTGCCGGCCGACCGACGCGAGCAACGAGAGCTTCCACTTCGACGAATCGTCCCCGGCGATATCGGCACGCCAGATATTGCCGCCGGTATCGCCGACCACCATGCGATCGGTGAAGCCGTCGCCATCGGTGTCGGCAACCGTCAGCGTTGACGGGATGCTGTCGGTCAGTCGCGGGTGCTCGAATACCGTGTTGCCGGCACCACCCGAACCGCGGCGTGCTTTCCAGATCAAACCGCCGGTGACCGCATCGACAACGAACAGCGCATTACCCTCGCTGTCGTCGGTACCGATGCTGCCGCGCGTGTCCTTGTTCGTGTCGTAGCCGCCTGCAAACATGACCGCCGGCCGGGGCCCGCTGCCCGTCTCGACGAGACCGACACGCGGATTGGAGAACGTGTAGCCGAGTTCGGCGAAATCACCGCCCTTCTCGATCGTCCACATCAGGCGGGGCGACTCGGGGTTCGTGACGTCCAGCGCGTAGTAGGCCTTGCCGCCGCGGCGCATGCCGACATACAGGAACACGCGGTCACCGTCGTTGGCGACGATGTTGCCGTCGTAATTCTTGTCCCAGATAAACGCAACCGGGGCTCCGTCCAGCGTGTAAGGATGCTTCATCCCCGTGCCGTTGGCGCGCAGGACCTTCTGCGCCGCCATCGACTTGCGCGGCATGAATGCCCAGACTTCCTCGCCAGTATCACTGCCGCTCGTGCGCGTATTGCGGATCATGCGCAGCATGCCGTCGTTGGACGCCACGGCGACGTAGATTGCCGGATTATTCGGTTCGCTGAATCCGCCAATGGCCCCGTAGTTGATAGGCAGGGGTCGCGAGTGCAGCGGATCGCCGAATATCCATTCGCGCGACTCTTCCCGGTCGTCGTCGCCATCCAGATCGTCGACGTCGAGACCGCGCGCGTAAGCGATCAGTTCCACTGCCTCGGTCAGGTTGGCCGCATCCAGATCGGACTGCAGCTCTGTGGCAGCTGTCAGATCGGCGTTCAGCGGCGCGAGTCTCGACGACGTGCGGTCGAAATAGATGCGGCGGCCGCCGAGACCGTTGGCCTCCTGGGGTCCGTTGCCGAGGTAGCCCGGGATTCTCTGGCCCGCACCGCCACGAGCCACCGTGCGGCCGTCGCGGCCAACGACCTCGCCTGCATCCACGTCCGGCGCCGGCAGCGTGCCCGGATCCGTCCAGCTGGTAAGGGCATCGAAGCGGATTCTGCCGTCGGCGGCGACCGCCGGGTCACCGAGTGCATCAACGATGGTGCCAGCGGCGGAGGAATCGTTCGCGCCCGCGATCTTCAGCTTCTTGACGTTGCCGACCCAGTACGGGCGGGCCTGCTCGTCGACCTGGAACAGCGCGATGTAGACATTGTCCGTGATCTCCGCGCGATTGAATACATTGACCGGTACCGACGCGGCCACGAAGGTCGTGCTGACGCTCAGGATCTGTTTGAAAATTTCGTTCAGGGTCGCGACGAGTTCGTCGGGATTTTCGCTCAGTGCCAGCGGCACGCCGGTTCCGCCGGCTCGCGCGTATCCCCTGGTTGTCGTGTTGATCTTGGTCTCGTCGACGATGAAATAGGAAATGACGTTTTGCTTGTCATCGAGATCCGGCACGGAACCGTAGTTACCGTTTGCAAGGTCTGCGTCGTACAGGTACTGGATCATGTCCGGGAAAGTGCGCTGCGGAGAGCCTAACCCGCCACTCCCGACGGGCTCTGCAATCGCCTCATCGGAATCATCTTCCTGGTTGGATACCTGGAACATGACGTTCACCGAGTAGAGCTTCGAACAGGCGCCGGCTTCCTCCAACGGGCTGACATAGGATGGCTTGGTCTTGGGGCCCCATTCGATCTGGGAATCCCACGCGATTGCCGGATAATCGACGTCCAGGTTGTAGGTGTTCTTCGTACCGAAGTCGGTATAGCCGTTGTGCGCATTGAATACGCTCTGCCCCGTGAGGTAGCGGAAGAACTCGAAGAACAGTTCCTTACCCTGGTAGGAAT
>WOR8_10009649_pt1 | contig 11970 bp, 12 predicted proteins | sample DeeMarSeWOR38_10_FD_19890 | JGI IMG/M metagenome (IMG submission 19890) | reverse complement strand
AGTTATAGCAAATTTTGGAACCGTAAAAAAATACGATTAAAATCTGAGTTCTTTCCACGGCAAACCTGAGGCTTCAAAGGTTAGCAAACGATCAGAGGTGCGAACTGTTGCTTTACTGTATGTCAGTTTTATTTCCTCTATGGTTTCTCCACCTCGGAGGAAAATTTCAGTAAAAGCAGAAGATTCTGCTGCTAAACCAAACGCTCGGCCGGATGTTATCACCACCGCAACATATCTTTCCACTGCCGCTGCAATTAGCTCATCCTGAATCGGAAGTAGCGTTTCAATAAATCGATTGGAGGTTGCATCAAATCCGACAGCACGATCTTTGGATACCAGCAAAGCAATATACTCCGATAAGTACGCAACTCCTTTTCCTGATTCGTCTAACCTCAATGGTAATACCTGCCATGAATTTAATGAAGTGGATATTACGAAAAAATTTAGATCGGTCAAAAATGCGCCTAAATAACCTTTTGAACCGCTCCATCGCACCTTCTCATTTGGTCGAAGATCAAAGGTGATAGTCCTTCTCCCCTCAATAATAGCGATAATTTTACCTTTCGATTCTGCAATATCAATTAAATCTTCAATATCTTCCTGGGCATAGGAGGATATGACGGATGCAAAAACAGACAAGCAAATTACACCAATAAGAAATTTTCGACATCGAAGCATTGCTCTTCTCCTGAAACAGTTAATTATTATTAGGCACATGACCAGATTAATAACGTCTTTATATCCTGTTAATTTAAATTAACCAAGAGTTCATGTATATTGAGATAAAACGTAACAAATTCTGATTCTACAGATATCATAATTAGTTGTTTCGAAAAAGCTATCCATATGTTCCTATCTAACTGGGCGCTTTAGGCTCAGTTAGGGTTCCATTAATCTCTTTGAGCACATATTCAATTCTGGCCTGCCTGATTTCATAAAACTCGTTCGGCAACCACTCCTTTGGCGGCGGCAGCATGGCCTCCAGTGCAACCGGTAACAGATATCCGATGATGACGCCGTAAAAAACAGCGATGGCGACCGCACCGGTATAATTTTTAAAAGTGATGTTATGCTCGACAAATTTGCCGGGGCTGAGCACCATGATCAAAAACGTGAGCAGAGTGGCGGATAAAAACAGGCCGTGCCCTTTGGCTGCCTGCCGTTTCTCCATCTTCTGGTTGTGATGATATTTCAATTCATCCAGGCCCGTTTTGAATTCCACGCATTCGTCCATGGTCTGGTAGCCGATTTTTTTCTGCTCCCACTCTTCGCACCAGTCTCCAGGCATATCGAGCTTCGGGATAAAGATTAAATCAAAGGTGACGCTGACCAGAAAAAAAAACAGACCGGCAAATATCAGGTACAATAAACGGAAACTGTAAAAATAGGCTAGAAATTCCTTCATGGTTCGCTGGTCCTTTTTTATCGAATGCGGGAATGCCAGGGGTTCTGTCGTCTGTCTTTTGTCCTCTGTCATCTGTCTTCTGTTATCTGTCCTCTGTCTTCAGCCACCCACTGCGTGTGACAGAGCTGAACACTCTTTTCAATCTGATCGCGCGGCACCAGAAGGGAAATACGAAAAGAGGTCGTAGTAATACCGAGCACGGGTATAGCGTTGAGGGCCAGCAACTCGAGGGCATCCAGCAGGGGCAGGTTGTTGCGGTTCAGACCCTCACCGATCAGCGACAGCGCCGCCAGGTCGGCATCGAAATCGATCGGGGGGCCGATTTTGCTTTTAAGGGTTGCCTTGATCTGGTCCCAGCCATAAATATTCTGGGTGGAAACCACAAAGGAGGCTTTCGAAGATTTATCAGAGGTGGTGGTCCCGGCCACATTGACTTCCTTGATCGGCACCTGTTCGTTTTCTAAAAATTCGGCGGCCTGCTTGAACAGCACTTGTGCATTTTTTCCATCCAGGCGGATGCGCTCAACCTGTTTTTCGCTGACAACCGCCTGCACCCCGATGATCTTGCCGGGCGCAAGGCGGCGGATAACGGTTTCCCGGCCCGGTTCGAAAGCACTGCGGGCGTAGATGGCGATATTTTTTTCCTTGGCAAATTGCACGGCATTGGCATGCAGCACCTTGGCCCCGGCCATGCTCATCTCCTGCATAACCGGATAGGAAAGCTCCGGCAGATGGCGGGCATCGGCCGCAACGGATGGATCAGCCGAGTAGACCCCGTCCACATCGGAATAAATCTCACAGCGCTCGGCATCAAGGGCCGCTGCCAGGGCCACGGCGGTGGTATCCGAGCCGCCCCGCCCCAGGGTCGTGATATCCCGCTTGTAGCTGACGCCCTGAAAGCCGCCGATGATCACCACCTTGCCCTTGGCCATTTCATCCTGAACGCGAAACGGCCTGACCTCTATGACCTGGGCGTCATTGTGCCGGTCGTTGGTGATAATACCGGCCTGGGAGCCGGTCAGTGAAACCGCCTGCAGGCCCCGGGCATGCAGCGCCATGCTCAGCAGCGACATGGTTATACGCTCGCCGGTTGACAACAGCATGTCCATTTCACGCCGCGGCGGTTTGGTGGAAATTTCCCGGGCCAGGGCCACCAGTTCGTCGGTGGTCTTGCCCATGGCCGAAACGACCACGGCAATATCGATATGTTGATCTTTGAGGCCGGCAATTAAGTCGGCAATTTGACCCAGCTTGGCAGCATCCGCCACACTGCTGCCGCCGTATTTTTGAACAATACAGGTCATAACGGTGTTACCTCCGGAATATCTTTATTTCGGTAGCTTCAGCAGTCTGTAAATATTAGTATAGCATATCAATGGGCGATCCTGAATACCGAATGCCATGAGCTGCACCCCCGGGCCCGGCAAAAATGACAATCGCCGCCCTGATGATCCAGGGCCTATTTTGTATATTAAATATTGACAAACCATCCCGCCTTTCGGATACCATTGCAGATGACAGAAAATATGCACAAGGAGGTCGACATGTTCCTATCGCTCATCGAAAACCGAAGAAGTATTCGCAAGTTCCAGGATAAAGCGGTCGATGACGAAACCATCGATAGTTTGGTAGAAGCCTTATTGCGCGCCCCAACCTCCCGGGGTAACAACTCATGGGAGTTTGTGGTGGTCACCGAAAGCGAGCGGCTCGCTAAGCTCTCCGGCGCCAAACCGCATGGGGCAAGCTTTTTAAGGAAGGCGCCGCTTGGAATCGTCGTTTGCGGCGATCCGCAGATCAGCGATGTGTGGATCGAAAACTCATCAATCGCGTCGATCTATATCCACCTGGCGGCTGCATCACTGGGTCTGGGCAGTTGCTGGATCCAGATAAGGGAGAGAGCCCACGATGACACGCTTAGCGCCGAGGCCTATATCGCCGATGTGCTGAATCTGCCGGCCCATCTAAAGGTGCTGTCCATTATCGCCATCGGCTATCCCGATGAGCGTAAGCAACCGCACCCCAGAGACAGCCTGGCCTGGGACCGGGTGTTCTTAAACGATCATCGCACCCCATACCCCCATAGGCGCTGACCTGTCTGGGGCCGGGAAATACAAAATTAACCTTGAACAAAGGAGGCAAACCCATGGCAACATTTTTTATGTTCGGTAAATACACCGCTGAGGCCATCAAAGAGATCAGCATAGAGAGAACCCAGCAGGCGGTTGCCGAAATAAAAAAGCTGGGGGGGAAAATGATCGCCATGCATGCCTTGCTCGGCGAATACGACCTGCTGTTCTGTGTGTCATTGCCCGGTGTGGAGGATGCCATCAAAGCCTCGGTGGCGTTGCAGAAATTGACCGGGATTTCATTTTCCAGCTGCCCGGCGGTCACCGTCGAGGCTTTCGATCAGATGATGGCGCAATGAGCCTGGCGGTTGCACCAACGACATGGCAGCGGCTGGAAATTGAGTCCGGCTAGATATCCCCGCCGGCTTTTGCCGGCGGCCGCAAGGTCATGATCAGTCCAAAGCCAACCAGGGCCAGAGCGGTAAGTATGAGAAAGACCAACCGGTAGTTTCCGGTTAAATCGAATAGGTGCCCGGCCATCAGCGGACCGAGGGCTCCGCCCAGGGTCCCGCCGAACAACACGATGCCGAACAAAAGTCCGTGAGAGCCGGTGCCGAACAACTCGGCCACCATGGGCGACATGACGGTAAATAATCCACCGTGAGCAAAGCCGTAAATGACGGCAAAAAGATACAGCATCCAGGCTCCTTCAGACAACTGCAGCCAGACAAGCCCTCCTATCAGAATAATGAAACAGGTGATCAAGGAGCGCTTGCCCCCAATTCCGTCGTTTACCGTGCCCATGGTAAACCGGCCCAGCATGCTGACGCCGCCAATGGTAGAAAGTACCCCCGCAGCAATGGTCGGCGGCAGGCCCAGATCACGTGCGTGCGGCACGATGTGCACAACCACGGTCAGCAAGCAGAAAAACACCGCAAATTCGGCCACACACAGCGTCCAAAATGCCCTTGTGCGCGAGGCCTCAGACAGGGACAGGCTGCCTTCATCGGTGGTGGAGATGAAGCCCGCGGTGCGGTTGTTGCCGTTATCCGGTGCTATCCCCATACTCTGGGGGTCCCGGCGCATCAACTGGGCCACGGCCACCAGCGCTACCAAAGCTGCGGCACCGATAATAAAACAGGATGAGCGCCAACCAAGGGCGGCAATCAGGGCGGTGGCAATTAAAGGCAGGCAAAGCTGACCGCATCCGGTGCCGACCTTGACAATGCCGGACATCATTCCGCGTCGCTTGACAAACCAGCGCGCAATGGTGGAAAGGGTGATAACGTCATGGGTGCAGTAGCCGATCCCGACCACCAAACCATACAGCAGGTATAGTTGCCAGGCTGTCTGCATGTAAGACATGAGCAGGTAGCCAACGCCCAATGAGATGCCGGCAACCGCAATCAGAATCCTGGGCCCGATGCGGTCGTTCAGGCGACCGGCCAGAATCCCAGCGGCTCCCATAACCAAAAATGCCAGCGATGAGGCACCGGAAATCGTCGCCCGGGACCAGCCGAATTCGGACTGAAACTCTTTGAAAAACACCCCGTAAGCAAACAGGGCACCGATACTGACGGCCTGAATGACGAAACCGGCGGCCACAATATTGTAACCGTAAAAATACCTGGCTCTCACGTTATCTCCCCGCATGCGGGCCAAAATAGTTAACTTGAAAAAATTGGGTCATACCTTAATTTAACCATATTAGCAAACTATAAGTGGTAGTGGATATTGATAAAAAAAATAACAGGAGGCAGGCACCATGACATTCGACGAATTCCTTGCCAGCATCAATAATGACCAACCGGCTCCAGAACTGTCCGAAACTCTGACATCGCTGTGGTGGGATAAAAAAGGGAACTGGGACCGGGCTCACGCTATTGCCCAGGAGATTCCGACCACCCGGGGCAGTGCCGTGCATGCCTATTCTGCACCGGGAAGAAGGGGTTTTGTGGAATGCCGACTACTGGTATGGACGGGCCGGACGGACGCGGCCGGAGATATCGCTGGAAGAAGAGTGGACGCAATTGGTGATCGAAATGCTGGCAAGTTGAACCCAGATCCAATTTCAGCATGGTCGGATGACGCATCGATCCCAATTCTCAGAGGTGTGCCTTTATAAGGCGGGGATTCGTGCTGTGTCCCGGGAATATGGCACAAAAAGTTTTTGTTTAATTTAGCACGATATCTCTTCGTCATTCCCGCGCAATAGGCTGTGTCGCAGTTCAGAAAAGCCACCATTACTTCCGTATTGTCATTCCGGGCTTGGCCCGGAAGCCAGCGCTTTTTCAACGTATTACACAATTGGATGCCGGATCAAGTCCGGCATGACGATCAGAAAACAGGCAATTTTCTGGATTACGACACCCTCTCGCATGCGTGAATCCACGCGGATTCAAACAGGACTCCCGTCTGCACGGGAGTGACACGCCTTTTGAATTCGGTTTACAGGACCGTACCCTAGAATTATCAGCTTCTTTGCAAAGCGGATATTCTCGTCGTGGGTTCCTGCCAGCCGGATACCGGTTCGAAACATATTCTGCCCGTTTTTTTGGGAATAAGCCACCCGCCCCTTGATCTCTACCAGCTTTTCATCCACATCACTGGTCATCAGTGAAATATATTCGGAATCAACCTGCCGGGCGGTTTCAAGATAAACTCCGTTCTGGCTCACATCAAGCGCCCTGCCCATCCGGTGCGTGGAGAGTTTGCCGTCCCTGCTAATGGTCGCATAGGAAATCAGGTTGCATGCGTCCACGCGCGCGTACGCTCTTTGTTCCATGGGTGCGTCGGTATAATCGGAATCGATTCTAAGGGAATTTAAAGCCATATTGGTCCAATCAGTAAGTATTTTGATCAATTGCGGTTGTCAAAAAATTGTCCTGGTTTTACCGGATGCAATAGCATATTTTATGCCAGAAGCTTCCAAAAGCACAATGCCGCCCGGCGTGTCTCAGCCTATTTAATATTTCATTAAATTTCAGTTAGTTATGCCTCATGCTCGTCCCCTTGGCCGCGTTGAATTCTTTCACCCGGCCGTGGGGAACCCTTACTGGGAAATATTTGCCACACGTGCTAGGAAAATAAGGAAATAAGCGTGCATTACAAAAAACGGGAGCAAATTCGGTTAATTTTGACAAAATTTGTCAGTCAGGCGGAAGCAAAAATTCCATATCGTCAACAACCTATTGATAATAAATAGAATCGTGAATTTAAATAAGTTTGGTACGTATATTGCTTGAAGTAAAAGCGGTGTTTCTTTGACAGGTTTTGTATACAGTTTATTACAAGCACGTAACTCAAAAATGGCTGAACACATGGCAGGTTGCACCCGTGTGCAATCGGACTATAAAAATGAAAATTCCATTGTTAGGCAAAAAAAACGAACAGAGCGGTTTTACCTTGATGGAGCTGATGATATGTGTTGCCATCATCGGTATTCTGGCGTCGATTGCGATTCCGAATTATATCAGTTACCGGAAAAGAGCCATGATCGCCGAGGCCCAGTCCGAACTGAAAAACCTCGAAAAAATCATCATCATGATGGCCCTGGACACTAATTGTTATCCGAGCGGTGACCCTGTTGCGGACTTTGAAGCCGGCGGGCCGGATTTTTATATGGACGACGACCCGGAATACGGACTGGTGGGCGCCGCCGGTAATATTCTTGATTGTATAGATGAGACTGGTGGGTATTGGGCCGGGCCCTATATAGGGAAAATGCCCAAGGATCCCTGGGGCAATTACTACTGGTTTGATGCCGACTGGAACAACAGAGAGGACGGATGGGACTACGTGGCGATCGGCTCCAACGGCCCCAACGGTGTCGGAAAAAATGATTATGACGACCCGGATAACATCGTTCTGACCATCTCCGATCCCTTTGTGGATCCTTGATCGACATTGACTCCAATAAATAAGGCCGCCTGATGGTCAACAACCGCCATGCGGCAGGTCTACCTTAAGGACCGAAATGAAAAGCCTGGATCTTTTTCCAGGCTTTTTTATTTGATTGCAGTCATCAGCACCTTATGCTACGAAGAAACGATCTCGAGCATCAACTGCGACACCGCAGTTAACGCTTAAAATACCACAGAAAGAGGAATTCCAATGGCTCAAAAACTAAACAAATACAGTTCACGGATCACCGGACCCAAATCGCAGGGCGCATCCCAGGCCATGCTTTACGGCGCCGGGTTAACCGAAGACGATATGGGCAAGGCCCAGGTGGGGATCAGCAGCGTATGGTTTGAGGGCAATACCTGCAACATGCACTTGAATCATCTGGCTGCCAGGGTCAAAGAAGGCGTTGACGCCGCGGGCCTGGTGGGCCTGCGCTTTAATACCATCGGGGTCAGTGACGGCATCTCCATGGGAACCGAGGGCATGAGCTATTCGCTGCAATCCAGGGATTTGATCGCCGACTCCATCGAAACGGTCATGTGCGCCCAGTGGTATGACGCCAATATTTCACTGCCGGGCTGTGACAAGAACATGCCCGGGTGCCTGATGGCCATGGCCCGGATCAACCGGCCGTCGCTGATGGTTTACGGCGGCACCATTCGCGCCGGCCATCTGGATGACGCCAAACTGGACATCATTTCGGCCTTTCAGAGCTACGGCGAATACCTGGCCGGAACCATTGACGAGGAGCGTCGCCTGGAAATCGTTAAAAACAGCTGCCCGGGGGCGGGTGCCTGCGGCGGGATGTACACCGCCAATACGATGGCATCGGCCATCGAGGCCATGGGCATGTCGCTGCCGTTCAGCGCCAGCCGGCCGGCCGAATCCGACGAAAAACTGGATGAATGTTATGCGGTCGGCGCGGCGATCAGGCGCTTGCTGGAAGAAGATATCAAACCGCGCGATATCATGACCCGCGAGGCTTTTGAAAACGCGATGGTGGTCTTGACCACCCTGGGAGGCTCGACCAATGCCGTGCTGCACCTGATCGCCATGGCACGGGCCGCGGAGGTTTCCCTGACCATCGATGATTTTCAGCGGATCAGCGATCGAACTCCCCTGCTGGCCGATATGAAACCCAGCGGCGTCTATGTTCAGGAAGATCTGGACGCGGTCGGCGGCATTCCGGCTTTGATGAAATACCTGCTGGAAGAGGGTCGGCTGCACGGGGACTGCCTGACGGTCACCGGCAAAACCGTGGCCGAGAACCTGAAAGACACGCCGTCTCTGGCCGAGGGCCAGCAGATTATCCGTCCGTTGACTGACCCGGTCCACCAGAGCGGGCACATTCAGATACTGCGCGGCAACCTGGCGCCCGAAGGGGCGGTGGGTAAGATTACGGGCAAGGAAGGGCTCTCTTTCAGCGGACCGGCCAACGTCTTTGACTCGGAAGAAGAGATGCTCAAAGCCCTGGAAAACGATCAGATCAAAAAGGGGGACGTGATTATCATTCGCTACGAAGGCCCCCAGGGCGGCCCCGGCATGCCGGAAATGCTCACGCCCACCTCGGCCATCATGGGTGCCGGTCTCGGCCAAGATGTGGCCCTGCTCACCGACGGTCGTTTCTCAGGGGGATCCCACGGTTTCATTGTCGGTCACATCACACCCGAAGCCCAGGTAGGCGGTCCCATCGGGCTGGTCGCCAACGGCGATCGGATTACCATCGACGCGGAGAAAAATACCCTCAGCGTCCAGCTGAGCGATGGAGAACTGGCGGCTCGACGAGAAGCCTGGACACCGCCGCCCTTCAAGGCGACCCGGGGAACCCTTTACAAATACATCAAGAATGTGAAATCGGCTTCGGAGGGGTGTGTGACAGACGAATGATTGGAAGCTGTTTCAAAATTGCATCTTGCGCCCAATGGCTGCGTTGCGATTTGGTTTTAAATGCTCACGTACGCATCACGCCGTCCGCGTGACTCCGCTTTAAAACCAAATCGACGCCTTGCCCTTGAACGCAACCTACCATTTTCAAACACCTTAAAGGGCTCATTTAAAAGGATTGACAGTTGGTTAGAGCGCGAAGGGCTCGTATTCCTTTTCAAACCGGGTGATTTCCGCTTCATATAACAGGGTCTGGTCGATATCGTCCAGGCCTTTGATCAATTGTTCCTTGGCGGCGGGATCGATGTCGAAATGGTAGACCGTCGGCGCGGTCCCCAAAATGGCCACCTCCTGTTTTTCCAGGTCGACTGCGGCTTGCAACCCGGTCCGGGCATCGACCAGATCGAAAATGGCGTTGACCTCTTCTTCCGACAACTCGATCACCAGCAACCCGTTTTTCACGGCATTGATCCTGAAAATATCCGCAAAGGCCGCTATGCGCTGGCCGCCGGTCTCTTTCCAGGGAGCAATGATCACCCGGTAGCCGTCCTGGAACAGCGCCCAGACAGCGTGTTCCCGGCTGGAGCCGCATCCAAAATTATTGCGGGTCACCAGGATGGAGCGGCCTTCGAACCGCGGCTGGTTGAGTTCAAAATTCTCCTCGGGGTCACCATCGGCGGTGTAGCGCCAGTCAAAAAAGGCGCTCGGCCCGTAACCGGTACGTTTGATCGATTTTAAAAACTGTTTGGGAATAATGGCATCGGTGTCCACATTGGCCCGATTGAGGGTGGCGATAATGCCGGTATGGGTGGTAAATGGTTTCAATTTCTCTCCTCAGCTTTTCTAATTGAACGAAATCTTCTCAATTAGAGGTTATTTTTGATCGGTTATTCGTTATTGGGGTCTTACGGTCAGCCACACATAAAATAGACATTGATCCTTTGTAAAGATTAACAAATAACGAATAACTGCCAATTAACGGGGTATAGCTATTAGCCAGTAATAATTAACCACTGCCCCAATTATCCAATCTACTCCCAATTGCGGATATCGACAAATTTACCGGCCACGGCCGCCGCTGCCGCCATCTCCGGGCTTACGAGGTGCGTGCGCCCTCCTTTGCCCTGCCGGCCCTCGAAATTACGATTGGAGGTCGAGGCACTGCGCTGCTGGGGACGCAGCTGATCGGGATTCATCCCCAGGCACATGCTGCAACCGGCATAGCGCCATTCGGCGCCGGCCGCTTTGAAGATGCGGTCCAGTCCCTCGGCTTCGGCCTGCAGGCGTACCTGGTGGGAACCCGGCACCACCAGCAGTTGAACATGGTCGGCTTTTTTGCGGCCGTCCAGAACACCGGCTGCCAGGCGCAGATCCTCAATCCGGGAATTGGTGCAGCTGCCGATAAACACCACGTCGACGTCAACATCGGTGAGTTTGACCCCGGGTTCAAGTCCCATATAGGTCAGGGCGTTTTCAACATCTGTTCGGCTGTAGCCCGGAACCGAATCCGTTGCGGGTACGGGCTGGTCGATATCCATCACCATCCCGGGATTGGTGCCCCAGGTGATCTGGGGTGCAATGCTGCCGGCATCGATGGTCAGGGTCTGGTCAAACTCGGCATCTTCATCGCTTGGAAGGGTTTTCCAGTAGGCCAGGGCGCGCTCCAGATCGTTGCCTTTGGGGGCATAGGGCCGCTCCTGGCGGGTAATGTATTCAAACGTCGTATCATCCGGCGCGATCATTCCGGCCCGAGCCCCGCCTTCAATGCTCATGTTGCAAATGGACATGCGGGCTTCCATGGAAAGCGAGCGCACGGCCTCCCCGCAGTACTCCAATACGTGGCCGGCCCCGCCGGCGGTGCCGATGGTGCCAATAAGCTTAAGGATCATATCTTTGGAAAATACATGCGGCGCCAGCCGGCCGGTGAACTCTACCTTGTAGGTGCGCGGCTTTTGCTGTACCAGGGTTTGGGTCACCAGAACGTGCTCGACCTCCGAGGTCCCAATGCCGAAAGCCAGCGCTCCGAAAGCGCCGTGGGTGGAGGTATGCGAGTCCCCGCAGACGATGGTCAATCCCGGAAGGGTAATGCCCATCTCCGGCCCGATGACATGCACAATGCCCTGGTTCTCGTCTCCGAGGCCAAAAAGTTTGACGCCGAAATCTTCGCAGTTCTGTTTCATTGCCTCGACCTGGGCCCTGGATATCGGGTCTTTTATATCCAGGCGATCTTCGGTGGTGGGGACATTATGGTCCATGGTGGCAAATGCCAGTTCAAGCCCTCGAAGGCTTGGGGGCTGGTGACCTCGTGAACGAGATGGCGGTCGATATACAGCAGCGACGAACCATCGGGCAGTTCCCGCACCACATGTTTGCTCCAAATTTTTTCGAACAAAGTTTTTCCCATGATAACTTCTCTTCCGCTCCAGGTTTCATGTTTGATAATTCATAAGCCATCTCAAAAGCGTCGATTTTGAGATAGCTTCACTAAGATGGCAATTTTGGGGGGCTTAGTCAAGCACCTAAAATCAGATTGTATAAAATAAATTCGTGGTTATATTGGTGAAGATTACCTAAAATCTCTAGTCAGAAAGAAGTACTGCACCCCAGAGATAGGCAGGAAGGAAAGGTTATATCATGAAAGGCACAGAGTTGGTCCTCAAGGCCCTGAAAGACAAAGGCGTCAAATACATATTCGGCTACACCGGCGGT